>Ga0210040_10004813_pt1 | contig 17409 bp, 10 predicted proteins | sample CryGeyCG12114_NA_FD_185462 | JGI IMG/M metagenome (GOLD analysis project Ga0210040, IMG submission 185462) | Groundwater microbial communities from aquifer - Crystal Geyser CG19_WC_8/21/14_NA (SPAdes) (version 2) | ecosystem: Environmental > Aquatic > Deep subsurface > Groundwater | place: USA... | reverse complement strand
ATTATTTCGAGCGATGCGAAAAACTACATTGAATTTGTTAGGTGTAGCATTGAACATTTATTTGCATGGTTACCTGGGAGTGAGCTAACGTTCCAAAAAATTATTGATGGGAATGAAGAGGTTAAATTCAGTTTTTTCTCATCCAGTGTGTATCTACACAATGAGCATCAATAAAATTATGCATGCACAAATACAAAACCAATAGACATTTAGAATAGGGTATGATACTGTCAAGTAGCCGAAAGAAAAGTCATCTCATAGTAATGCAGAAAGATGAAGCAAAAAAAAAATAATGAGAAAAATAACCAAAATAACAGCATTAATTTTTTATTCGTAAAACAGTAGCTGTTTCACAATTTATAAGTCTGGCAATTTAGATGCTAAAAGCTGAAAACTTTGCATGCAAAAAACGTTAAAACTAGACCACACAGGATTTTGAGTCTATTTGTGCAGACAGCTAATAAATAACATAGGATTTCCAAATCCCATGACTTTCCATTTAAAGGCAGAGTGGTAATTTAATAATAGGTTGAGAAATGTCACCCTGACCTTTTCTGAAGATGAAAAAAAGAGTTTAGATCCTTGCTAACTTATAGAAACATCATTATAATACTTAAGATTCGTCTGTAGAACTTTTAGCAGCTATAGCATTCTCTGCAGTCATAGAATTACAGTGCAACTTTTATCACATGAATGACAAAAAAATAGGATTCCATATAATGTATGTATGTACCATTTGATACGTGCTGCATGAAAAGCTGTTGCTAATTTTATTATGCAGGGGGTAATCGGTGTATATGAAAAAAAAGCTCTCGTCATCCCACCATGATTTTAATGAATGCAAATGGATTGTTCAAAGAAAACACGCCATGCAGTATTCTCTGGAAGTTTTTTTTATGCACTATTCATACTTCACTTGCTAATTCAGTTCATGTTTATTGCATTTTGCACCAACTATGGAAAAATTATCCAACAGTTTACAAAAAGTGTAAAATTCGGAATTTCCCTTGTGTTAAGCAAACTGCACATAAACTCTATTATGTAATTTTAATACCAATAAAGGTTTAAAAGTGCATACATAAAAATTTACAAAGAGTTAACTAATGTATTTAAAATGAAAAGTTGAACAGTCTCATTTTTTTCTATTTTTTATATTCTGATTGTGTCATCTTACCTGGAGGCGTTCAGTTTTCCCCCCTTAAAATTATCTTACCCTTTTTCTGCACACTGTTTACTCCGTTTTAACAACTCATGTTGCATTCATTACGTCAGCCTTAAGAAAGAAGTTTTATTGGATTTTAACTAACTAGCTAACTAACGGCCTGCCTGTTTTCATGAAAAAATAGTGATGATGGCATAAAGTGACCTTCAGTTCACCCAAGAATCGTGGTTGCAGTTTTGATTGCCTTTAGAATCACGAATGAGCTTACTTTGATTTTCTTGAAAACAACAACTTGCTTGAATGCGCATCAGATAGTTAGTTTTATAATAGGAAAAATAGAAATAACTGGACTTGGCAAAATACAGACTCTCATTTTGAATAAACATAGCGTAGATAATGAAGATAACTATTTAAAATCATATGATAATGATCTCATGAATTTTCATTTTTCTGTCAGTTTTCTGAATGGCTGTTGTATTGAATGCCAAAAGGAGCATTTACAATGAGTTTTGAGAGTTTTAGTCTCATCCTACGCAACAGACAGAGGTGAAATCAAAGGCATTGACGTCAGGCACAAAAAAACACAAAGCTCCATTTACATGGCATTATCGTCCTTCTGTGATCATATTTGCTTACAGCTTCCATGTTTTCTCAGAGTTACCTGAATTATAATACATTTCCCAACAAAATGTGACCACAACTAAACTTACGTCTAACATTGGGTTGGATGAATAAAAACAAGCGTCTCCTTTTACTGGACAAATTTCAAGCATTTGCTTGAAACGATATGACTAATGACAGCTAAAGGACATTTGCTTGACACCTTGCACTTTTCAGTCAATGCTTGCTTCCATTCATACGACCAATTTAGAACCACAAAGACTACCTTCATCGCCAGAGGGAGCGTCCACACATTCGGGTTGGATTTCACGAATCTTATCATAGTGATCACATGCTCCCATAGCCATAATGGCAATATGAATATTAACTTTATAAGTGAAAACTGATATGCCAAAAAGCATGTTTGGGATACCAAAATCTTAAATAATATTATCTATTCATCCATCCAGCATCTTTATAGTATAAGAGTAAGCAAAGTAAGCCAGTGATAAGTATAAGTTCCAGCTTTTAGTATACGGGTCAAATGGAGAAGGAATAAAAAAAGTATAGATTACTTTGCGTGTCCATAGCCCTGCATTAGTTATGTTGGTTCATTTTGTAAATCTAATTTGACGAATATCAGTCAGACGGGTTCCAGCCCATCATCATGGAATTTCGTCATGGTCAAGTACAGTGAGTGAGTAAAGTAGATGCTTTTTTTTCTCCTTTTATTTTCATCATCACTCACTAACATCTCTAGTCACTTTTTTATGGACAACCAAACTGAAAACAACATGTACCCAGATTTTCATGTGTTGCACTAACTTTTCTTCTCTTGTATACGTACACCATGCATTTCAGGTGTGCACACAAACAAAGCAAATGCACCAGCAGCTATAGTATAACTAACTAACTCGTATGGTAATCATATGTAATCATAGTAATGGACGTCAGTGAGTCACAAGAACCATGTGCGTACTATACATGATGGTTTTACTTTTTACGATCTAAAATTTCACTGGTACTACAATGGGAGATATTTTTGTGTACGCCTGCTATAAGTCTAAATTAATTCGATACAGTGAGTTACTGTGAGCACAAGTTTGGTTCTATTAAAGTCACAATGGAGAAAATTTATGAAGATGGAACCACCTCTAAGAAATTTGTTTATGTTTTGACAGATTTGTGAGAATTGTTTGTTAATGAAAAGACGGCGTTTTAATAGAAATTTCCCCGCATTTTACATTCATATGGATTGCATGGAACGAGTACTCTAACCTTCAGAACGGACGCGCACCTAAATATGTCCCATTGTTATCTTCACAGTAATAGCACATGCATTGAACAATGCCCTGTATTAGAATCCTAATTATTATAAATGGGGGCCTGAAAAACACTCAGAGCACCTGAATAAAGAGGGTTTACTTATAGTCTTCTTTTTTAACAATAATATTGTTTTCAAGGTGAATTTAGATGACTTGCAAAATTCGATACATACAACACTGAATTGGAATATACATAAACTATAATAACTTGAATATTATTCCTCAAAGCCGACAATTTTAATGAATACACAAACTCAACCCACTAAATGGACATCTTATTGCATGCATGCCTTCTGATGGCCACAAAAGAATAACACTGCATCTAAAAATGAAATACTTTCGTGCTTTTCTATAGCTTAGCTTGCTAATAAAATTCTTCCCCTTCTTATCTAGGAAAAAATAGACGGTGTAGAATGAGCTCCTTTCATAATCATATACACTTAAGGGTACCACAGAACCCTATACTAGCAAACAACACAGACAGCAATAATCTAAAAGATCCAATGCCCTATGGTATTTTTTTACAGAATGGGACGACTCTCACTTGAGTTTTTTATGCCCTATTCTAATCTTCTCCTTTGTATGTACACGCTCAGAGTGTTACTGTGAACTTTCATGGATTGCATTCCATAAGATCTGCTGTGCCAGTTTTACTGCCCCTATTTGTCAGTTCATTTGTACATGAGTGAAAAAAAAATTCTCACTTGGGCAGAGTCAGTAGTTAGTTAGTTTCAAATTCTCATGTCAATTGTGTTTTTTCTGTGCTCGGCTTGTCAGTTCATCATTTCATGACGTCAATGATTATGTCAAAAGGTCAGTAGAAATAAATTGTAGGAGTAAAAATACAGTTTAGATAATAATGCTGATAGTATTTTAAGTGTATGTAGAATCCTCAGTTTATATTACAACTGCGCTAATCAATGAGGAACTGTGATTCTGAAAATGATTGAAATTTTTCACTCCAGAGTAAAGTTATGTGTACAAAGAAATATAATGCTAACTATATGTATTTTTTATTTTTTTACAGATATACAGTTTAGACCATCCGAAGGAGTTTTGATACCTAAATTCATTCTCGCAAAAAGTTTGCCACTGAAGCAAATGTAAGTGAATCTTATTGTGCTTTTCTAATGTGACTACAACTTTCGTGAATAAAAATGGAGATAGGGATTCCAATAAGAAACTTTCCCACACGTACATTTATTGGACTCACCCTTTGAAACTAATGACTCAATTCAGATGAAAATCTATCCTCCATTAGAAGACATAGCAAAAGTGAAGTGACACAGAAATTTCTCTCTCCCAATCACTGTAGTAATTGAAAGTGAGGATGACACTTACCATAGATTAGGAGCTAACCCAAACCACAATCTAATCAGAGTGCGCAAATTATTCTATCTCAATCATAAATGTATAAGTTCAATGTTAAAAGCCATTAGAACTGCACTAGTTATTCGTCTGTGGACAAAAAGTGTTAGTTATGAGAGAACCTACTGCACAACACAAAAGGTTTCCCCAGCCGTTAGGATGATAGTATAATATTTTCTAGTTTACTTTTCCCTTGTGTGCAAAATAATACGTTCACAAGTCCTATGCTCGGTGTAGTGCGAATTTAGATAAGAAAATGGAGACAATATGTCAGAGTCACGGTTCACATTAATAATCATAGTAATAACAGGGGTTTTTGAAACTACCGTAGTCAGTTAGTTAGTTAGTCTCTGTGTACAGACAATTGAAAGTGAATGCCACACACATACTAACTAACTACATGAGCTCTATGAAATATTATGGTAGCCTAGATAGGAGCGCAAAATAAATGGAAATCTTCACCCGTGCATTAAAGAAGTGACATGAATTCAGCACACTCACTCACTATATTATATTTGCATTTAAGCGTTTTGTTTCTCGAATCATGGGACAAGAGTATAAAGTGAAGGAAAAATTCAATCTCCCAGTCAGGTTGTGTGCTCTGGTACGAAATTAATATTCACGATGTCCTCAACAATTTCATTTACTTATATTTTCACTTTTTTTCACCTCTTGTTTAGGAACTCACTCTGTGGTGAAGATAATAGGTTCACAATGATATTACGTGTGTATGTGTGGACTTTAGATTTTTGAAAACTACAGTGAACCTCACGTTTTATCACCTTTGTTATTATTAGCATTTTGGGGCTATCAGGATTTGTCTTGGTAGTTTGTTACAGTAGATTGCATTATTCATTGCATATAGTATGCCAATGGGCAAATAATGAGCTATAGCTTTTCCTTGTATTTTGCATATTTCATGATAATGAAAGTTTTTCCATCCAGAGGATATGTTCTAGTGCTTTTGTGATATGATAAGAATCCTGTGTTTGCTTATCTCTTTTTTGCACTTGCTCTGCTAATATGCCATGAGTTGGGGTATTTTCACAAAGCGTGCAAATTGCATATTTTATGCACCAATCGAGTAGATAATTGAAAAAAAGCTTGTTAGGATCATCTTTTCAGGATTTAAAAATTTTTTGAATTTAATGATGGATTATAGAACCCGTCGTTGAAATGTGAATTCCGGATTGTAGCAATGAATGACCAACTGGTTGCATATTTTTGGTGTTGAGTTTCAGTTCTTTTAAGGCATTTTAAAGTTTAAACACCTTTTAAGCATGTTGAATTTTAATAACAAACATCAAAAAAACAATGATAGAGACTCTAAGCGAATCCAAACTCTACTTCAGTCCGTTTGGTCTTGGTTGGTGGATAAATGATATTCCATAAGAAACAAGGCCCAGAGGATTGTTAGATATTTGGACTCGGAGAAAATTCATAGCGACTTGTTAGTTGCTGTGCTGTTGACAAGAAAAACATGCGTTTTTACTGCTTTGACTAAATAATGACTACCAAAAGAAGTTTATGGGGCGAAACTAAATTTCATGTGCTTGTCATGTTTTCAGAAAAGTTAGTTAGTTAGTTAGAAGCTTGCATAATAAAACTGAGAGACAGCCAAGTACATATTAAATCCACGACCACCACTAAATACAGCCATGGAAAAGAGTTCGATGCTCTTCATGTCTGCATTATTATGTTTAGTCACATGTCATTTCTAATGTTAGATGGACAGATCTTATAACAGTTTTGTGTGTATCTTTAAATATAGCCAAACGACTATTCTCAATACAGAAAATTTTGTGATAAACCACTTTGACATTTATTAGCACCAAACGATGTCTGTCTTTTTGAAAGTCCATGAATGCTATGCAATTGTAGCTACAGATAGTTAAAGTGACTATTGTGATCTAGCACTTGAAAGTCGACAACTTAATAGTTAGCTGTAGAGTTCAAGGTCTGGAATTTTTTAATCCTTTCTGCATTCCAAGGCTTCTACACCCCAAGTACCTCCCATTGTCAGTGAATAGCGTTCATAATGCATTAGATACGAGAAAATATTTGCAAAAATCCTTTTTCACCCATTTCCACACCCTATGCTACAATTAAACATACCAGGTGTGTTTTAATTATTTTCGCAACTAGAGTCTCATTTTTTTCACCTGTCAAGTTTTTCCAAGGCATTAATAACAGGACAAACATTTTAAAAACAACTTGACACGGTACTATGAAAAAGTTTTTTGCTCAATTAAAACGCCAAAGTCGTATTTTCTCTCCAATTGTCATTCATGTCTCACTAGCCTTGCTGAATTGAAGGAACATGCAAATTAAATTACAATAAGTTAGTTAGTAGTTCACTACAAACAAGTTGACTCACCGTATCATATACAAAATGTCCACAATGACGAATATACATTAGTCCCTGTTTGTATTTCAATTAGCCACTGTGTGGTGCAAGTTGATTTTTTTGGAGCAAAAAATGCCCTTTGGAGGACCTATGTCAGTTTATTTATTTTAGTCAGTTAGTTATAATAGTAAGTTAAAGTGACTCATGTCAGGTGTAAATGTGATATGGCGCAGTCAATTCATCATTGCTCTCGTATGCGCATAAATTAATTTTTTTTATCTCCAGACTCACCTTCATAAGGCATTCTCAAACTTATATAGTTTTAGGCACAGGTTTGAGACCATTGTATATAATCCCATGCTGTGTCATGCGCAAAAATGTGCAGAATGACCACCTAATGTGGGCAGACGTGGACACCATTGTAAACTCATAGTCCATGTATAATTCAAGAGCATTGAATAGTTGCAAGTTTTGTGACAATGTAAATCGTTTCATTATTTGCAATTGTCTTTACAATAATATCTAGATTCACTGAAATGACCCAAAGGGAATGGTGAAATCGTTTCTGAATCCCATAAAATTGTGTTTAATGTTTTTACAATGTCGATTTAGTTTGAACTCTTTCGTTGTCATTTAATTTTGTTGATAGTTTTGTCAAGTTGTCAATTCCGTTTTATTGTTAATAACTCCAATTCATACTTTCATAGCCATTGCAATGCTTATATTTTACGCATCTCAATTTTGCATATTACATGTGCAAGGATTTTGGTTCCTTGAACCTCGACTAATATATACATGCACTACATTTTGATCTCCATTATGGAATCATTAGTGGTTTTGGTGACATGAAGACTTTTTTGCGGTCGCAAAAGTCGCATCATGTGTCAAAATCATTTTGGGCAAACCGCTAATAAAAAAGATTTCCTGAGGAGTGTCATGATTTACAAAAAATATCCGCACTATGCGGTTTTATCACACATTAGAATATGCTTTCTAACTATAACTCAATATAAAGTTGTAACAATCAATCACTCGATATACTAACTAACTAACCAAGGAACCCTGGCAAACTGCAAATACTTACTTACATTAGGATCATAACATGTGCGCGTTTTCACACTCCAAATCTTATACACTCTGACTGAGTTGTATCATCACTTTGATCATCATATATGGGAAGCTAGCTAACAAAAATTTACAGATAATGACCCGTAAAACCTAAAAGAGGAGGGAAAAATCTGTCTACCTCTGTTCACACATGACTAGGAAATTATATGAAAACATGGCAATGACAAGATAAATCCTTTGTGGTCGATGTTATCATATTGTGAGTGGGATTCAAAGGACCAACTTTGATTTGACAACGAGCTATTTATGTATGAAATAGGTTCATTTGACGTGGAAAAAAGTAGTTGATATTTAAATTCCAAGAAATTTTTTTAGCAAATAATCTGAAAATACAATTTATTACAATTAGCCCTTATATTAAAAGTTCAGGAAAGTAAAAAAAACTCGTTTAATAGTATCCTTTGCAAACCGCAACATACAAAAATGGATCCCCTGTTAGTTTTTATTTTACGTGTGAGATTTTGAATGTGAGCTTCATTCAGCTTATAAAAGTGAACCCATTCCACTAATCGTTAAAGTTTTTTGGCCAAGAGAAACTAACTATCTAAATGACAGGGATGAAAGGAAATGTGCTCAACTCAATTTGTGCCGTATCTTTGTATATGTTTTGATCACCCAAATGACAAGCGTAGTCTAACTAACTAACTAACTAAGCAAGTATCGTAACCAAGCATGTACAATCCTTGATCTCCTTTTGGATCGTCATTTCCTTTCATATGCCACTAATGCACACCGGAAGATTGTTGTGCACCTTTTATAACTAATAACTCCACGTTAGCAAGAGTTAATATGGATGAAAGGTTGCCCCTTACTGTCTAACCGTTTCCTCTTAACGCTTTCTCAGTTTCCTATACTGAAACTCAATCTTGTGTTTTACAACATCCCTATTCTCATTTTCTTTGCGTACAAACGATATAGACAATATAATTTTTGCCAAGTAAGGAAACCTGATATGTACTTTAAAGCTGGTTCAGCTAATTAGCCATTTATAGGGGGCTTTAATACAAATTTGACTTGAAATAAGTATAACTGGAACTTGCGTGCCCAAAAAACAAATTTCCTTGAGATAAAATTGAGTTATTAACACTGTTTAGAGGAATGCACAGTTGTATTTGTTTTTTCATAGTAAAGAGTAACATAGCGTAATGAAGATATCTGATATGAAACCATTTTGTTTCAACAATGCTACGCAGGTTGAATAAAACGAATTTATTGATTTTCAGTTTCCACTCTGATTTTTTTCAAGGTGAAGCCCGCATACGCGTATTATATCACATAAATCTGAATTCGTCTTGTACTGGCGGTAGATTTTTTTGTGAACAATTTGCATCTAACCTGGGTTTGAATACACCATAGATCGTTTAGAGTAAATCCCTGTGATGAATGAGGAGATTTTTGTGTGCACAATTTATCATGATAAACTTAATAGAGCATACGATAGTAAGCAACAAACAGATCCATGTGTAGCTAGTTCTGTCAGCAAACTTTTTGTTGATTTGATCCGTATTTTACGAGAATCTTCACACATGGTTTGTGAACCTATCAATATTATTAACTAACTAACTGCAGAGCCAGTGACCCATCAAATTGTTCATTACTCTACCAATTGTCATGCTCTATTGGTCAAGAGCTTAAAGGACAGTTTTGTTCACTACATATGTTATATTAAATGACACGCTTGCTTCAAACCAACAATGCAGCCTACTAGCCTTATTTTTTTGTACATGCCCTATGTACTACATGTTAACAATAATTTGTTCAGTCCTTTCGCCGCTGTCGCGAGGATACATTATTATATCCTATATGAATTTGCAGTAATTAGTTTCTTGACAATGCCGTGAAAAAATAATGCCATTTCCGTTCTTATTTGTTGTACCCGTCTGTTTTTCTGCAAGGTAGTGCACTTGTAGATAACACACTGTGATCTATATAATCTGAAGTTGATTCTTCATGCTACTGACTAGAAACGGGAAAATCGTGAACATACTTGCTCTTAGTTAGTCAACATTATTGCATGAGAATCCGAACCTTTGACTGTCAGAATGCATTTTGCAAAAAAGTAGAAAATTTGCCTGGCCTGAAATACAACAAATTTGCCATACTGCAGTTATGGTACAGAAAATCTTATAACGTGATGATTTAGGTGATAAGTATGCTAAATGAAATAGTTAGATTCGCCATTTTAAAGGAATGCAATGTTAAAATTCTTATCATCGAAATAGTTGCCCCAAAAACTTCATTTTCGCACATGATATTATGGCATTCTTCTATACATAGCGGTAACTAATACGGAAAAACAATGAGTTTGCAGTACTAACTAACTAGCTAACTAATCATAAAGCTACCGTAGGATGCTCATTTTTTTGCACACTAGTTAGTTTGTTTACTCCGGAAGTGGTAAATAAAGTTACACTCTGGTAATGAAGTATATGGACATTGTAATGCTACTGACAAGGCAACTTGACAATAAGGGTGAAATATCGTGTCATTCCCTCCCGTTGAAAATATTACATCGATAGCAATCTTTGGCTACGCAAGCTATAGTACAAAAAATTGGTGTGCATAGTACAAGCAACAGTAATTTGTATAATTACAATGTGCAGCGCTATGCCTCGAAATACTGAAGTTTACAAATCGGTGATTTTTTGTGTTTCTCAGGTGCAATACATGGGATGACGACATCATATGACAGTATGTGGAAAAAATGTGAGTCCAAGGAGCCAGTCATTAGTATTGCGTTGCATTTCTTTAATTTGTTTACGAACAGGGACTGTTGTTATGACTTGTACGACGGTCTTAATCACCAAGAAGTGGAGTTTAGGCCGTTTAGTTAGTGCGCCATTGTCACATTTTTGGAGCATGTGGTAACACACGCAATATCAGTTGGATGCATAGTAGTATGTCATTATTGAGCAGTGAGCAATTTCCACATCGATTGTTATAATGGTATTTGGAAGAATAGTATTATTACATAAAGTTAATTGGGTTTATGAGCGTTGGAAATGAATAGGCAAAGTTTAAAATACCCTGGAAAATCAAACCATGCCATTACACAGTAAGTAAGCAATAACATTTTTAAAATGTTTTGCGCCACATTTAGTGTGTGTAGCTATGAACAAGATATTGAAAGTGCACGGACATAAACAAAAGGAAAAGGCATTGCACTTAACTCAAAAACAGCATCATTAGTTGGTAAGGTTATTTGACAAAAATTTGCCGTCAACTCATCCGTACACTATTATGTAGAAAATATAGCAAAAAGTCTTTATAGCTCACGTTGACTGAAATTTAAAAACAGCATTGAAGTTTGCTTTCTACAATACAATGCGATTTCCCGTGCATTCAATTTTTACGATTGTTTGTCTCAGGAACAAACTAACTGCATTCTCAAAAACATGTTTACACAAAGCGGAGGTCAAGGAATGCAAAAAAAGGGATTGTAAATTAGTCATGAAGAAATGTGAATTGCTGATTGTGTAACACAACAAATTTCCCTTCAAACTAACTAACTACCATAGTGCCTGCCTGCCTGACTTTATGAACTTTGAGACAGCATAACTTTCCATTTATACGGTTTTAAACTTTGAAAAAAATGGTATCCTTGTCACTTGTGACTTGGCTCAATTTTGGCACAAGTGTCAAGTGAATCATTGTTAACCCCCAACTAAAATTGTTCATGTTTTCAATCCATGTCCATGCAGGTTATTTTTACATGCGAATATATGTGTTATTATTGTTATTATCATCATCTGCACTGTGAGCCACCTTTATTGGGCAATAAAGGAGACACGGAATATCCGGCTCATTGTGTGCGTCTGTACATTACACAAGATTACTCAATACAACAGTTTAATTGTCATCCTCCGTCTATCTATATTGACGGTCTTTGGACACACATAGTCAGTATCAACAATAGATCATGTATGTAGTGTTACTTGAGACACACTATAATGGAGCTGACTGGGCTAATTCTAAACTCATTGTCAAATCTGCAGATTCTGCATGTAAGACAGCAACAAACAATAATGGCAGTATAGGGAAGGTGATTGTTAAATCCAATGTTTGCGCAAGTTATTGATAGCTAAGTTTAAGTATTATCCGTTGTTAGTTAGTTGGTTAGTGAAAATGAAAGGAACAGATTAATAGGACACAGAATATGTACACTGGTTAGTTAGTTAAGTGAATGGATCTTGGTAACCATTAATTTCTATGTGTTTGTCAAAACGTGAAAGATCAATGGCTTCATCCAGACAAGTGTACCTCATACAATGGTGATAGGTTAGGTATATAGTATTTATGACTAATGATTGTCCTCTGTCACCAGTTAGTTAGTTAGTTAGTTAGTTGATCACGCATGCATGCAAAGATTTGAAGGTTTTGAATAAATGATGATGATCATTTTCGGATTACAAGGTTGGCCATATTCTAAATGGTTTCGTAAAACTAAATGCTTGGATTTTTAGGCTTTGTCTTACATCCTATACTGTTTTCTGTAACGCAATGTGATGTAATGAGAAAAGTTTACACTTACGCTCACGTTCACAACTTAACAAGTAACAAAAGCAAAATGGCTGAATATGAAATTAGTCTAATGAAGAAAATATTGTAATTCTTTCTTCATTACATTTCCATGTACTCCATCGCCGACATCACTGTAGTGATGGAGGTGTAATGTTGTAGTTTGACGTCTAGTCACAGGAGAGAACCTATATTTAAAGCCAAAAAAAGAAAAGCTTGCGTCCGCCATTACCCGCCCGTTTTATTCTCATTTGATGTTTCTATAGCAGGAGAGAGAACATCGCATAATTTTGTTTCTGCATATTCTGTAAAAAAAGTTCAGTTCGAAATTATTGTAATTAACAGTGAACGATGCCAAAACTTAAGAAATCTTCTAAAACCAGGTTAGAAATTATTCTTTTGGTTTTTTAATGCGTCATCGCTGCGTCCAATTTTTGCAGTTTTTTGTTTTTATTTTAGCGACCAAGCGGTCGATCTTTCGAAACTTTGTGAAAATGTGGCTCAAAATACGGAAGCCATTCAGGCTTTAAAAGACGTTCCGTCAGTCCTAAGCGCCTTGATGGCAAAGATCGATGATTTTGCCGATAATGTGTCAGCTGCTAACGACAGCGAAGAGATTTCAAATGAGCAAGGCATCTCAGGCACTTTTCAAGGTAATATTCCTTGTTGAAATATCCCCACAAATGTGGGCGATAATATTTTCTGGCAAATTTATGGTATCCTCACCAATGTGAGAGATATTAGAGCCACCAATGTGGTTGTTGCCAAATGTTTTCATACGAATCGTTTTTTTTTGTAAAGGTCTCAATGACGGCAACGCAGTTGTCAGTCTTTTACAAGCAAAGAATCATGAAGACCTATTTGGCCCTCCCATTAATGAAATCGTATCCAAAAAATTTGAAACTCTGTTTTCTGAATGTAAGACGAATGATGGGACCGAAGTCCTTAAAGACAAGCTCCTACAGCCGGAGAATGCAAAATTTTTGTGCGTTCCTAAAGTTAACCCTGAGATATGGATCAATCTGTCCCAGAAGGCACGATCCGCAGATTTGAAACTGCAATGTATCCAAAAGGGCTTATTAAAAGGAATAGTTGCAATGAGCAACACGTGCGACCAGTTTTTAGCTCATAATCAAGACCTTGAAGCGCAATTTGTTGAGCCAGCTCTAAACAATATTATGTTAGGAGCAGAAGCTTTGGTGCATACCTTTCTGGCTATCAGCTCAAAGAGGAGAGCTGAAATAAAACCAAATCTTGACAGACAATACGCTGGGATATGTGCAGCACAATCTCATGGCGAATATTTGTTCGGGTCCAACATAGTGGAGTCGTTAAAAGCTTCAAAATCTGTTGCTGGAGTTATAAAAAACGCAGTCACGGGTAATAAAAGATTTGCTCCATACAAGACAACCCGTAATTTAAACTTCAAACGCCCCAGTTTTCGAGGCTCAGGTTGGGGTCGCCAGTTGGAGCCTCAACAGAGACAACAGCAGAGTCAGTGGCTCAATCGCGCAGGGAGCAAACCGAATCGTTTTTGAATTCCGAGGTAACAAAATATAGTTACGCAGGCAGATTAAAATTATTTGCTAGTTCATGGAAATCAATCACTAGTGATCCTTATATTTTGTCTATTATATCGGGTTATAAAATTGTCTTTCGTCAAACCCCACGTCAAGTTGCATGTGCACATAGAATTTCGCACTGTCCAGAAAATTTGCAAATAATTGATAACCTAATTGAAAGACTGACTACGATTGGGGCTATTGAAAATGTGGAGCCATGCAAAAACCAATTCATTTCTTCAGTGTTTATAGTTCCTAAGAGTGACGGCACCCACCGACTTGTTTTAAATCTAAGAGATCTAAATAACTTTGTTGAGAATAGTCACTTTCAAATGGAAGATGCTAGAACTGCCACGAATTTACTCACCTCTGATTGTTATATGTGCACTCTTGATTTAAAAGATGCTTTTCACTTGATACCTATTCATCCTAGCAGTAGAAAGTACTTACGTTTTTATTGGAGAGATAAACTTTATCAATATACCTGTCTTCCCTTTGGTTTATGTTCGGCTCCTAGAATTTTTACTAAAGTAATTAGGCCTATTTTAGGACATTTAAGAAGTCGAGGTTTAAAATCTGTGGGTTATTTAGATGACTTTTTATTGCTGGGCGATAATTTTGATGCCTGCACAGAAAATTACAAAGTTACTAAAATTTTATTTGAGAGCCTTGGTTTTCTAATAAATGAGAGTAAATCGCAGGCCATACCAGTGACTCGCATTCTTTATTTAGGGCTTCTGTTTGATTCAAAGTCTATGTCTGTTTATTTGCCCGACCACAAAGTGATTAAAATTCGAAGACTTGTAAGGCAGGCCCTAAAATATAAGAAAATGAGTGTTCTGAGTTTGAGTCAATTAGTGGGCAATCTGGTCGCCGCGTGCCCAGCTGTAAGATATGGGCAGATGTATATTAAAAGGTTGGAGTTTGATAAAATAGTGGGGCTTAGACATTCAAATGGAAATTATGAACATCAGTTGACACTGTCGAGTGAATCTTGTGAAGATTTACGTTGGTGGCTTAACCACGATTACACATTGGGTTGTAAGATAAAAGCAGATCGCTACAATATAGAAATATACAGTGATGCGTCTCTAACAGGCTGGGGCGCTCACTTAGGTATTCACATAGCTAAAGGTCATTGGAATATAAATGAAAAGCTTCACATTAATGTTCTAGAATTGATGGCAGTTTATAACGCTTTGCGGTCTTTTGATATTCCTGTAAATTCATCAGTCTTATTGAGACTGGACAGCTCTACAGCCATAGCATATATCAATAAGCAAGGTGGGTGTAGATCAACTCAGTGCAGTGCAGTGGCTAAAAAGATTTGGCTTTGGTGCGAACAAAGAAACGTTTGGTTATTTGCTACATATATAAATACCAAGAAAAATTTTGTAGCTGATTATTTGTCCCGCAATTGTATGGATTCTAGTGACTATAAACTCTCAAATGAAGCTTTTTCAGTACTTTGCAGCACCTTTGGGTCACCTAATATTGATCTTTTTGCCTCTGATCAAACTGCTCAATGTGAAAAATTTGTTTCCTGGTTACCATCGCCTAATTGCTATCAAGTCGACGCTTTTTCTTTTAAATGGAAAGATGGTTTTTATGCTTTTCCACCTTTTTGTCTCATACCCAGAGTGTTACGTAAAATTCGTCTGGACGGTGCGAATGGCATAGTTATTGTACCAGATTGGCCTACTCAATCATGGTACCCCGAATTTTTATCAATGGTGACTCGTAAGGTAATAAGATTAGGGCCAAGTAATAATTTGTTGTATTCTCCTTATTATAGGGAGCCGCTTTCGATTTGCAAATCTTTAGTGCTATTGGCTGCTGTTTTGTCGGGAAATACGTGAGTCGATTAAAATTGCCAGTGTCGGCCCTCCGACTTTATTTTAATTCCTGTACCAAATCAACTTGGATTCAATATGAAATGGTTATGAAAAAGTATTTTGATTACTGTAAACAGCGTAACGTTAATCCATTTAGCTCCTCTTTAGACATAGCAATAAGTTTTATTTCGTCTCTTTTTGACAATGGTTTTGGATATAGTTATATTAATCTAGCAAGATCTAGTTTGTCTACTTTATTGCCTAGTATTGATAATTGTAAAATAGGTGAGCATCCAATGGTTGTTAGGATTGTAAAGGGTGTTGGTCGCCTTCGCCCACCCAAATGTCGCTATAATGTTACCTGGGATGTGAATTTAGTGTTAAATTTATATAAAACATGGGGTGAAAACGGTAGTTTATCATTAAAGAAATTGACATTAAAACTTGTAGGTTTACTGAGCCTTGTCACGGCACAACGGTGTCAAACGTTAGAGTGTATCCTAATCAGTGATATAATAGTTGGATCAAGTATCCAAATTAGAATTTCTAAGCAGCTGAAAACGTTTAATCCTAGAAAATCACAACCTGTAATCAATATTGCTCCTTATAATAATGATGAAAGTTTATGTGTTGTTAGCTGTATGAAAGCGTATTTATCTAAGACTAAGTCTTTTCGCAATCAGAGCAATGGGAAATTATTTGTAGGATTAAAATATCCTCATAAAAATGTTGGCACTCAAACAATAAGCAATTGGCTCCAACGTGTATTAGGTTATGCGGGTGTTGACACATCGATCTTTAAGGGTCATAGTTATCGTCATGCGTCAACCTCAAAAGCAGCAAAGCTAGGGGTCAGTATCGACAAAATATTTGCACAAGCAGGATGGTGTCAAGGTTCGACTGTTTTCGGTCGGTTCTATAATAAACCTATTGTTAATGAGGAATATAGCAATGCTGTTCTTAGTTGTTAAAATTGAATAAAAAGATGGAGAATACTTGTTTTGTGTTGTGTATTGTTTTGCAGCCTTCAGTTATGTTGCTTTGAACAACTACAACATTACACCTCCATCACTACAGTGATGTCGGCGATGGAGTACATGGAAATGTAATTGTAGATTATTCGAGGACCGCCGTAGGCGGTCCGAAGAATAATCGTAATTACATGAAATGTACGAAATCAAAGACATCACTGCCCACCCAACCCGACCCGGGCAAAACTTCGGCTGCAGCTTTGAAACAATGAGAATAAAACGGGCGGGTAATGGCGGACGCAAGCTTTTCTTTTTTTGGCTTTAAATATAGGTCTCTCTCCTGTGACTAGACGTCAAACTACAACATTACACCTCCATCACTACAGTGATGTCTTTGATTTCGTACATTTCATGTAATTACGATTATTCTTCGGACCGCCTACGGCGGTCCTCGAATAATCTACAATTATAACTAATTAATTCCAAAACTATTGCAGGAATAACATGCCAGAATATTGCCGAAGTACGAGATTGTCTAGAAACGCCAGAAAATGAAAAATTGACGCTCAAGGCTGCACGTCTTATTTATGAAA
>Ga0210040_10004812_pt1 | contig 17410 bp, 10 predicted proteins | sample CryGeyCG12114_NA_FD_185462 | JGI IMG/M metagenome (GOLD analysis project Ga0210040, IMG submission 185462) | Groundwater microbial communities from aquifer - Crystal Geyser CG19_WC_8/21/14_NA (SPAdes) (version 2) | ecosystem: Environmental > Aquatic > Deep subsurface > Groundwater | place: USA... | reverse complement strand
CCACGTCGCTCGACAATGTGGCCCTACCCCTCATCTATGCCGGCTACAGCAAGAGCGACCGGCAGGAGAAGGCCATGCAGGCCCTCCGCAGCGTGGGCCTGGATACCCGCGCCAAGCACCGCCCCAACGAGCTATCCGGGGGACAACGGCAGCGCGTGGCCATTGCCCGCGCCCTCGTCAACGACCCCAGCATCATTCTGGCCGACGAGCCTACCGGCAACCTCGACACCAAGACCAGCTACGAGATTATGGACTTGTTTGAGGCGTTGTACGAGAAGGGCAATACTATCATTATGGTGACGCACGAGGACGACATTGCCCATTACGCCCACCGCATTGTGCGCCTGCGCGACGGCTTGGTGGAGTCGGATATGGTGAATGAGGACATCGCCACGCACCATCATTTGAACGGTTGAATGGTTGTGTATTTAAATGGTTAGAAAGTTAAATGGCTGGTTGTTCTAGTGTTCAACTACCCAACAGAACGACCAACCATTCAACCCTCCAGCCATTCAACCATTTATTTCCTATGAAAATCTACACCAAAACCGGCGACCAGGGCCTCACTTCCCTCATCGGGGGTACTCGCGTACCCAAGTCCAGCCTGCGCATCGACTCCTACGGCACCGTGGATGAGCTGAACTCCTACCTCGGCCTGCTGCGTGACCAGGAAGTAAACCAGGGCCGCCGCGACTTACTCAAGGAAATTCAGGACCGGCTGTTCACCATCGGCTCCACGCTGGCCGCCGACCCCGACAAGTCCAAGATGAAACTGCCCGACCTGCACACCGAGGATGTAGCCCTACTGGAACAGGAGATGGACCGCATGAGCGACGCCCTACCCGAGCTACGGGCCTTTATTCTGCCGGGTGGCCATCCGGCCGTGTCGTTTGCGCACGTGGCGCGGTGCGTATGCCGGCGCGCCGAACGCCTGGTCACGGGCTTGAGCGAAACCTCTTTTGTGGCTGAGCTGGTCATTATCTACCTGAACCGCTTGTCAGACTACCTTTTCGTGCTCAGCCGGCAAATGGCCCACGAATTAGGCGCCGAAGAGGTTACCTGGAAACCGCGCTTGTAGAATTAGCTCACAGCGAACAACTGCTGCTCAGGAACCTACCTTTTCCCTACCCTCCTTCGTATCAGTAGCTGATGCCCACCCCCAACGCTGGCAACTAAAAACCAGTGACTGGCACCTGATTCCCACGCACCCATTTCTCGCATTTTTCTCTTTTCGTATGCTTGATACTCTCACGATTCGCACCCAACGCACTACGGCCTCTACGCTGCCGCAGCTTGATATCAGCCGCCTGGAGTTCGGCCAAACCTTTGCCGACCACATGCTGGTGGCAGACTACCGCGACGGGGCGTGGCAAGAGCCCGAGATTCTGCCCTACTCGCCCATCACCATCAGCCCGGCCAACTCTGCCATCCACTACGGGCAATCTATTTTTGAAGGTCTGAAAGCGTACAAGAACGAGGCTGGCGACGTCACCTTGTTTCGTCCCCTCGACAACCTGCGCCGCTTCAACCTTTCGGCCGACCGCATGTGCATGCCCGCCGTGCCCGAGGAGCTGTTTATGCAGGGCCTACTCCAATTGGTGCGCCTGGATGCCGAGTGGGTTCCCGCCGCCGCGGGCACCTCGCTCTACATCCGGCCGTTCATGTTTGCTACCGATGGTTTTCTGGGCGTGCGGCCTTCGTCTGCCTACCGCTTCATGATCATTACCTGCCCGGTAGCAGCGTTTTACAACAAGCCTCTGCGGGTGCGTTTCGAGGAAAAGTACGTGCGCTCGGCCGAGGGTGGCGCCGGCTACGCCAAGAATGCCGGTAACTACGGGGCCGCCATGTACCCTACTCGCCTGGCCCAGCAGGAAGGCTACAACCAGCTCCTCTGGACGGACGCCTCGGAGCACCGCTTCATTGAGGAGTCCGGCACCATGAACGTCATGTTCGTTGTCGATGGCCGTTTGATTACGCCCGCCGTTAGCTCCTCTATTTTGGATGGCATTACGCGTAAAAGCGTCCTACAGCTGGCCCGCGATTGGGGCATGCCCGTAGAAGAGCGCAAAGTATCGGCCGTTGAAATAACGGATGCGCTGCAGCAGGGCACTTTGCAAGAGGCCTTCGGGGTAGGCACGGCGGCCACGGTCGCTCCTATCGGCGTCATTGGCTACCAGGGCCAGGACTACGAACTACCGGCGCCCGCCGCAGATGCGCCTACCTTCGCCCAGCGCGTATCGAACGCCCTCACGGCCATCCGTACTGGCGCCATGCCTGACCCTCACGGCTGGGTAGTACCCGTTTAAATAAGGCTACGCAGTAGCAGCTGGGTGTTGGCTCAGCGGAGAAGGTCGCGCTGCCCAGCCGCCGCCCTACCCTGCTGGGTCAACACTCCGTCTTTATAGCGACCTTTACCGCTTTACACCGAATTATTCACACGTAACATTCCTACTATGACCCACGAACAGGTGAAGGAATTGAAGGGCCGCGCTGAGGCCCTGAGGAGGTATCTTTGACTACGATACCCGCAAAGCCCAAATAACCGAGGCCGAACAGCAAACGACCGCCCCCGGTTTCTGGGATGACTCTAAGAAGGCGGAAGTCATTCTGAAGGAAATTAAAGGCCAGAAAGTCTGGACCGACGACTACGAGACCATCGAGCAAATCCTGGCTGACGTAGAAGTGCTCTTCGAATTTTACCGCGAAGACGAGGCCACGGAAGCAGAAATGCAGGAAGCCTTTAAAGCCGCCCAAAAGGCGGTAGAGGAGCTGGAGTTTAAGCGCATGCTGTCGGAGGAAGAAGACCAGCTTTCAGCTATCGTAGAAATCAATCCCGGTGCCGGCGGCACCGAAAGCCAGGACTGGGCCGAGATGCTGATGCGCATGTACATCATGTGGGGCGAAAAACGCGGCTTCACGGTGCGGCAGCTTAGCTACCAGCCCGGCGAGGGCGCGGGCATCAAGTCGGCCTCCCTGGAAATCAGTGGTGACTTTGCTTACGGCTACCTCAAAGGCGAAGGCGGCGTGCACCGCCTGGTGCGCATTTCGCCCTTCGACAGTAGCGGCCGACGCCATACGTCGTTCGCCTCCGTGTACGCCTACCCCGTTGTGGATGACACCATCGACATCCAGATCAACCCCGGCGATATTAGCTGGGACACCTTCCGGGCCGGTGGCGCTGGCGGCCAGAACGTGAACAAGGTGGAAACGGCGGTTCGTCTTACGCACGCGCCTTCCGGCATCATCATCGCCGTGCAAATTGAGCGCAGCCAGCTTATGAACAAGGAGCACGCGTTGCGCATGCTCAAATCCCGCCTCTACCAGCAGGAGCTGGACAAGCGCAACGAGGAGCGCGCCAAAATTGAGGCCGGTAAGAAGCGCATTGACTTCGGCTCCCAGATCCGCAATTACGTGCTGCATCCCTACAAGCTCATCAAGGACCTGCGCACCGGCGTAGAGCGCACCGATGTGCAAGCAGTATTGGATGGCGATTTGGACGAGTATATAAAGGCGTACCTGTTGCAGGATTAGTTGACGTTATTCGCCAAGCAAAAAAAGGGCTACCCATTGGGTAGCCCTTTTCGATGATTCTATCTGAAATGTTAGTCTACAACGTCCCAGAATATCTTGGTGAACTGGGTGATACCAGTAGGAATATTTGCCTGGTTGGTGCTTACTTCTGTCTGTGGATACAGTAAGCGTGTGGCTAGCTTATCAGGGCGTGGCGAAGTAGACTCCAGCGAAGCCGGAAGCTTAGGCTGCGCAGTACGACGATATGCACACCATGCTTCAATGCTGGCAACTGTGTTCGATGCTAAATATTGCTGGTAGATAATTACTGACTGTTTGCCCAAAGTACCGGCTGAAGGCGCCAAGTCATAGTTTACCAACGGGTTAGCAGTATTTGCGGCAATATACGTGTCGTATGCCGACGAACCAGGAGTTGAGGCAGTAGCGTCTGCTAAAGCAATTACTGGGGTAGTTGCCGTCCGATAGGTGAATAAGAAAGATGCTTTGATGCCGTTGAGGTAATCGGTCTTAGCAGCTGTATTATTACCAGTAAATAATCCCCGCGTTTCTGCTTCGGCTTTCGAGAAAAGATGATTAGCTAACAGCATCAATACAGTCGGCGCATTAGGTCCTTTTAAGAAAGTACCGTTTGGCAGAAAGCGTGAAGCTACTACCGGAGCTACGAAAGAAGGTGGACTACGCTCCCCCAAATCGGTACCAATATACCCAGGAGTAGTCACTGTATTAGGATCAGTACCTGTGGTTCTGGCCCCTACGGTATATAGCTGCGTGATACGCGGGTCGTTATTGCTAACGTATTGAGCGATAATATAGTTAGTAGGTATCTGGTAGAGACGCTCCGTTGCCCCTGTGCCAGCAGCTGTAAACCCATACCGGTTGTAGAAAGGATTTTGCTGACTAGTATTTTGATTATAACCAGGTTGAGCTACTACATCAGTCGTGATGAAGCCATCCGGCGCATTTTGCAAAGTGGCCATTTGAGTTGCCACGTAGGTATTTAAGGCAGCATCGTTGGTTTGCGACTCTCGTAGCAACACACGCAGCTTGAGGCTATTGGCAAATTGCTTCCATTTGGTCATGTCGCCACTAAAGACGATATCTTCAGATCCTACCGCAAGGGCGTCGGCAGCAGCAGCAGCTGTGTTGATGTCCGCAATAGCTCCATCTAGCTGCACGATGAAATCTCTGTAGATGGTAGCTGCATTGTCGTACTTGGGCAGGGTGTTACCAGCTGCCTGCAGTGCTTCTGTGTAAGGTATGTCACCATACTCATCTACTAACAACTGAAAGTTAAAAACTTTCATAATCCGAGCAATGGCTGCGTGGTTTGGATACGCATCGGCCTGTTGCTGAATTAGGTTGTAGTCGTTCAGGTTATCATATGTATTACTCCATAGTCCCTGATAGTAAAGGGTAGAGTAATTGTATGTACGCTCTTCCGTATACCCGTTCACAACCCCCGACTTACCCCAGTAACCAGCAGCCCAGCTACCGTAGCTGTTGTAACTAGGATTGTTACCGGTATAGTTTGCAGCCGTGACAGACAGCGCCTGCGCTAGAATAGCATTTGGTGCTACGGCAGTCGGACTATTAGGATTATCATTGATGTCGAGGAACGACGAGCAGCTGGTAGAGGCAGTAGTAAGCGCTGCCGCTACGAGTACTTTTAAAAATATTTTCATTGACAAACGAAATTAGAAGGTTGCAGTAAGTGTAGCCCCGTAGAATTTGGTGGGCGGCGTCTGCAGGTTGGTGTTGATACCAATAGCATTCGAATTCGAGAAGTTGAATTCAGGGTCGGTATAGATGTTCTCCTTCGGTACCCAAGTCCAGATGTTTCGGCCGAATACGTTGAGGGAAGCACCTTTCACAAATCCAATTTTCGATACCATGCTAGCTGGCAATACATAACCCAACGACAACTCACGGATCTTAAAGAATTTACCCGATGTCACATAATTCTCTGCTACCGATGTGTTGTAAGCCGAGCTAGCCCAGAATTCCGAACCACCTGGCGTTAAACCTGCAGTGTTAGGAACGTAGGTTTGCCCACCATCAGTACTGATTGCTGAGTTAGGATACACGAAGTCCTGACGACCATATGTAACACTACGTTGGCCTGAACCTGCAAAATCGAGGTTTTCACCAATGGTATTGTATACTACGTAGCCCGTACGAAGCTCTCCTTGACCTGACAGGGTTATGCCTTTATAAGTGATGCTCGAGTTGAAACCATACTTGTACTTCGGCTGGGTATTACCCAAGATCTTAGTATCTGCGGCTTTCAGCGGGAAATAACGCGGCTCACCAGTAAAGGGATCAGTGGTTTGCGTCATCTTTATCTGACCAGCATCCGTGCGCTGGTAGTAAGTACCCTGTAGGATTGGGAATGGCTGCCCTGGAATAGCGTAGAGCTGCGCATTGCCACCAGTCGACAAAGCCAATTGTGGCAAACCACCTGGCAGCGAGATTACCTTGTTGTTGTTATAGTTGAAGTTACCACCAACCGTGAACGTAAGGCCATTATTGAGACGAACAGGAATCAAGTTCAAGTCAACCTCAACACCTTGGTTTTGAACTTCACCAGCATTTAGCAGCAGGCTGCTATACCCTGTTGCAGAAGATATGCTCGTATTGATCGTTTGGTTATTACTTCTCTGGCTGTAATACGAAAAGGCACCAGAAACCCGACGTTGCAGGAAGCTAAGCTCAATGCCAGCTTCAATGGACCGGGTGTCTTCTGGTAATAGCCCTTGCTGCACCAACGTGTTGTTGGCGGTAAAGGAAGCCAATGAGCCGAAGGGATATCCAGAGCCTAGTGAATACGTAGAATTGAGGGAGTAGGCACCACCCGTCTGATATACACCAGTACCCGTTAAGTTACCCAAGTTAACTTGGCTAACTTTTGTGATACCGCCACGAATTTTTCCGTAATCCAAGAAAGACACTTCTTTCAAGGCAGGAATCGCATTGCTGAAGATGAACGACGCATCCACCCCTGGGTAGAAGAAGCTGCGGTTGTTCTGGTCAAGGATAGAAATGTTGTCATTACGACCTGAGCCGTGTAGATACAGGAAGCCTTTGTAGCCCAACGTTAAATCACCGTAGAAAGCGTACAGACGAGTCTTAGCCTGAGCATCGCTACCTGTTAGGTTACCGATGCGGTTTCCTAGATTAAACAAGTCTGGTGTAGCCAATGCAGTAGATGCTACGTAGTTGAAGCGGCTATCTAGCTGCTGCACGTTATTACCTACGATAGCCTGTACTGAGAAGTCACCAAACGTCTTGTCCATGCTAGCAAACAAATCCGAGTTGATTCGGGATACGCTACTAGACAAGTCCTGCACGTAGCCAGGCAAGCCATTACCACCCTTGTTGGTGTTACCACCCTGGACGAATGAGTTAAACGAAAACTTATTCTGTGTAGCGATGCTCGACTGGTTGATGTTGGTCGTACCGATACGGTAGTTAAAATTGAGCCAGTCATTCACCTTGTACGACAAATCGACGTTGCCGAGCAATGTATTGCGGCGGTCATTCGTGCGATAGGTATCGATGATGAAGTATGGATTATAGTAGTACGCGTTGTAGTAACCGTTGGGGTTAGCGTACTGATCCGTCTGCCAGTTCTTATACGAAGTGATGGGAGCCATCGCCGTCGTATTGAAAATGTTCCAATAGATAGAGCTGGCCTGGTCTAGGTTCGATGTCTGGTCGATCCGCTGCTGTGCGTATGATACGTTAAAGCCAACAGTTAAACGGCCCAACTCACGCGAAGCATTGAAACGGAAGTTGTTACGATCGTACTTGTCTTTTGGTACAATACCATTGTTGTGCACGTTCTGAAAAGAAGTGTAAAACTTCGTTTTCTCATCTCCGCCAGAGAATGTTACACTGTTTTGAGCTTGGTAAGCAGCATTGAAGAACTTACGCTTCTCATTGAGACGAGATTCGTAGGTCAGCATTTGTACCTCGCCATTGGCCAGCCTTTCTCCAAAAGGACGAAGCGATCCGTCGAACCGAGGACCGTACTGCTGATTTTCGAAACCCTGATACTGATACTCGTAGTTGCTGTCTACGCTATTGTCAGGGCTGAAAGGTGGTAGGGTCGACGTATAAGTATTAGCGCCAGGTCCAAACTCGCCCTGAAATTTTGGCAGAAATGATATCGACTCAAACTGCGACGTTTGTGAAAAAGTAACCTTAGGCGTTGTGCTACCCTTTCTAGTCGTGATGATAAGTGCGCCGTTGGCAGCTTGGGAACCATACAGCGCCGCCGCGTTTGCACCCTTTAGCACGGAAATGGAAGCAATATCATCGGGGTTAAGCGCAACCAGCACGTCGTTGGTCGAAATAATACCGTCCACAACAATAAGTGCTTCGTTGTTGCCGGTAAGTGAGCGGTTGCCACGCAGGGTAACCCGCACACTTGGGTTGATACCGGAACCCAGCGTTTGAATTTGCAGGCCCGACACCTTACTAGTCAAGCCGTTTACCACGTTGGTAGGCCGTGCCTGAGTAATCTCTTCCGTGTTAAGGGTAGCCGTAGCATAGCCTACTTGCTGTTGCTGACGCTGAATACCCAAAGCACCCGTTACTACCACCTCACCTAGTTGCTTAGCATCAGTAGCCAACGCTACACTAATGTTAGATGCATTGCCAATGGGACGCTCAACAGCTAGATAGCCTATTGAAGAGAAGGAGAGCGTAGTAGCAGAAGTAGGAACGCTAATTACATAGTTTCCTTCCGCATTAGTAGAGGCTCCAATAGTAGTGCCCTTCACAAGAACTGTTACGCCAGGTAGGCCTTGGCCATTAGCCCTATCCGTGACCTGCCCGGAGATGCTTCTATCCTGCGCTACCGCCTGCTGCAACAGCGCGGTTAGGAATAGAAGGTTTAACAATAGGAGAAGTCTTTTCATGTAAAAAATGTATTAGTGAATGAGTTAAGGAAGTTCTAGAAAATCAAACATAAATAAAAAACAGTTGACTTCTACATTTATCTATTTGTGTTTTTTTGACAAAATTTCCATAAGTTGTTTTTGTTTAATTATTTACATAGTAGACATAGCCGTTTAACTTCTTCGTCATAAAGGCTTTATATGAATAAGTATCGCTCCTATCAAGTCCGACAAACACTGAATAGTATGATAAATCGTATCACGTGGACTTTATGCACTTTCTGCCATCTAGTACAATTAGAACTTTCTTTGTACGCAGTATAGTATTATTTACATCCTATTAACTATATATAATTAACAACTATTCTGTAGTAGCTTTTCCAATGAAAAATTATTAAAAAAGTCAGCAAGGTTGTATGTTTAGCCTTTCTAATAATCTTTTCCCTCACCAAATCATCACCAATTGCCTTCTCTATGAGAAAACTCTTACTAATGAGTATCTTACTCATGGTCACTCTGTTGCAGCAGGTGACAGCCCAAAACCGGAACATCTCCGGGCGTGTAACAGACAGAGCGTCTGGTGAAGGTTTGCCAGGTGTTACTGTTTTAGTAAAAGGCACTACAAATGGCGTTTCCACTAACGCAGATGGAACTTACACAATTGGCAATGCCCCAGCATCTGGCGGCATATTAGTCTTCAGCTCTATTGGTTATACTTCTAAAGAACAGCCAATTGGTGTTGATAATCAACTCAACGCCGTACTTGCTAACGACACTAAGCAGCTAAGCGAAGTTGTTGTGACAGCATTGGGTATTGAAAAAGATACGCGCACACTAGGTTATGCCACCCAGGAAATTAAGGCTGATCAGATTGCTCAGAAATCGGAACCTAATGTGCTCAGCACGTTGCAAGGTAAAGTATCGGGGGTAAACATCAACAATGCCAGTGGCCTTGCAGGTGCTTCAACCAACATCAATATCCGCGGTATTACCTCTTTAGGTGGTAGCAACCAGCCGCTGTTTGTTGTAGATGGTATTCCGATTAGCAACTCTACAGACCGCACCAATGGCGGGGCAGCAGGTACGTTGTACGGTGCCCAAACGCCTAACCGCGCCGTAGACATCGACCCTAACAACATCGCCAGCATTAGTATTCTGAAAGGTCCGGCGGCCGCAGCCCTTTATGGGTCCCGTGCTTCTTCCGGTGCTATTATGATCACTACCAAATCGGGTGCAGGCGTAAACAAGAAGCTGGAAATCAATGTGACCTCGGGTATCAATTTCCAGAACGCTTTTGGCCTACCTGATTTTCAGAGTGATTATGGACAGGGTACTGGTGGAACGGTTACGACTTCTGCTGGTGCTGGTGATATTTTCACCGCTTCCCCAAACTCGTGGGGACCACGCTTTGGCACTACCCCTACCCGCGCCAATGGATTGTTGCTGGCGAATGGCGACAACCTACCCTACCAAGCTTACCCCGACAACATCAAGGACTTTTTTCGCACAGGACGGATTCTGACGAACGGGGTGCAGTTAGCTGGTGGCAATGGCACTTCCAACTTCTCGCTGAACGTAAACAATACCGATCAGAAAGGTATTACAGCCTCTTCTTACCTGAAACGCTTCAATGCGCAATTAGGCGGTGGCACTACGCTACAGAATAAAGTAAAGCTACAGGGCTCTGTCAACTTCTCGCAGACAGATCAACTGGCCCCCCAGGTTGGTAACGGTGGTAGTGCCTTCGGTACCCTTTCTTTAGTACCTCGTAGCTTCGACTTACAAGGTCAACCTTACCAGAACGCCTCTGGAGCCAACTTATATTTTCCGGGACGCGATAATCCGAACTGGAACCTGCGCAACTCCAATACATCCAGCAACACCACTCGTTTTATCAACGTGGCCAGTGTTGGCTATGATTTCTTCCCTTGGTTGAACGTTACCTACCGCGCTGGCTTGGATGCCTATACCGACCGACGTAAGCAGATTGCTGCTCTTGGCTCGGCACGTAACCCGAGCGGTCTAATTTTCTTAGATACTTACCAGTACGCCGAGTTCACGGGCGACCTGCTGATTACAGCTAAGAAGGAAAACATTTTTGTAGATAAGCTAAACGCAACGTTGCTGGTAGGTCAGCAGACCAACCAGCGTAAGGTTGACGAGCAGTACGTTTCTTCTCAATCACTTTCACTGCCTGGCTTCTACAGTCCCAGTAACGGTGCTAACTTCAATGGTAGCGGTCAATTCTCTTCCACCCGCCGCTTGCTTGGCTACTACGCTGACCTGTCGTTGGCCTACAACAATTACTTGTTCTTAGAGGGTACGGCGCGGGTTGACCAGTCTTCGACTCTGCCTAAGAATAACAATACGTACTTGTACCCATCGGTATCGGCTAGTTTCGTGTTTACGGATGCTTTCAATATTGATACTGACTTCTTCTCTTACGGCAAAATCCGCGGTAACATCGCTCGGGTAGGCCGGGATGCTAACCCCTACTCACTTGCTACTTATTATAACCAGGCAGGTCAGGGTAACAACGTAGCAAACGTTTCATTTCCTTTCAATGGTACGGTGGGCTTCACCCCTAGCACTTCCCTCGGTGGCGGTGATGTACTGAAGCCTGAATTTACGAAATCAATTGAAGGCGGTATTAATTTGGGCTTTTTCAATGGCCGTTTAACACTTGACGCTACTTACTTCAAAACGATTAGCTCCAATCAGATTCTAGCTGTTACGCTGCCTGCCACTACTGGCTACACCAGCTTCGTTACAAATGCTGGGCGTCTTGATAATAAGGGCATTGAACTGTTAGCTACGATTACGCCTGTTAAGACAGAATCAGGCTTCAATTGGGATCTTTCGGCTAACTACACCCGTCTGCGCAACAAAGTAGTTTCCATCTATCCAGGCGTCGACAACTCCAGCGTCAATGGTAGCGCTTTCATCGGTTCACTTCCATCCTACGTGGTCGGTCAACCCTATGGCGTCATCTTGGGTCAGAAGAAAGCTACTGCTCCTGATGGTCAATACCTCATCAACCCTAGCACTGGCCTTTGGGTACCGGAGCTAAGCTCACAAGTAACCGCTAACCCCAACATTGATTGGCAGGGCGGTATCACAAACACCTTCAGCTACAAAGGACTTACGCTTTCCGTTTTGGTTGATGCTATAGTAGGCGGTGACATTTTGTCCTTCACCCAAGCTGCTTATCGTAACTCCGGCTTGTTGAAAGAAACTGGTGTGGATCGTGAACTGCCCCGCGTTATTCCCGGTGTAATTGCAAATGGGGACGGAACCTTTACTCCCAATAACATCCAGATTGATGCGCAAAGCTATTGGAGCAGCCAGGGCTTGCAGAGCGACTTATCAATTTTCGATGGAACGCACTACACGCTGCGGGAGCTTAGCCTCGGATACTCACTTCCTAAATCCTTGCTAACTCGCACGCCTTTCGGCAATGTTACTTTCTCATTATCAGGCCGCAATCTGTTCTACATTGCTCCCAATGCTAATTTCTTCCCTGAAGTAAATACGCAAGGTGCCGGCAACATTCGCGGTCTGGACCTGCAAGGTCCACCAAGTGTTCGCAACTACGGTGCCTACCTGCGCTTCACTCTCTAAGGCCTCCTCAACATACACATGAAGAATACATCGATTTTTCGAAATATCACCCTTGCTGCGGCTGCTTTAGGAGTTGTTAGCTGCTCGCCAGACAAGTTTTTGGACGTTAATACTAGTCCGAATAATACAACGGTCGTTCCACCTTCCGTACAGCTCCCAACCATTGAAATTGGTTTAGGCTTTATTATCGGTAACACCCTAGGACGTGATACCGACTTATTCATCCAGCACTATGCTGGCATTGCTAACCAGCCAGCTACTGTAGACCGCTACGTTATCAACGGTAACTATGACAACGAATGGCAATTCGATTTGTATACTTACACGCTAAACGGTTCACAAACCCTCATCAATAGCACCCAGGCGGCTAGCCCAGCGTACGCTGGTATAGCCAAGCTTACAAAGGCGTATGCTTTTGCCCTCACAACTGACCTATGGGGTGACATTCCCTATTCACAATCATTGCAAGGTTTAGCGAATCTAAAGCCCGCTTTTGACAGACAACAAGACATTTATCAGGGTGCCGACGGTATTCAAAGTCTGTTTGACCTTGTGCGCGAAGGATTGGCTGACTTAGACAAAACCAGCGTTTTGGTACCGGGAGCTGATGATGTAGTCTATAAAGGTGACCTTGACAAGTGGAAAAAGATGGGCAACATGATGTTGCTTAAACTGGCCAACACGGTTAGTCTCAAAGACCCAGCATTAGCTACAACAGTTATTAATGAGGTACTAGCTAAAGGAGCCAATGGCAGTGCCGCTATTAGCGCTAACACGGAGGATTTCGAGGTTCCTTTTGGCACTTCTGTAGGTAATACGAACCCCTTCTATAGTTACAACATCACCAACCGGCCGGATGACCAGATGGCTAGCTCCCGTATCATAGATTCGCTGGCAGCCTTTAACGACCCTCGTTTACCGAAGTTCTTCACAACTACCCCCGGCGCTAGCGCTGTTCCTACAGCAACAACTACTTACGGCAAGTTCACGGGTTATAATAATGGCAATAACGTAACTCCGCCCGTTAGAGCTAACCGCTCAGTATACAGTACCTACGTGCTAGGCCCGGAAGGTGAGGCGCCCGTACGCTTACTTACCAACTTTCAGCGAGCCTTTATCTTAGCCGAATCAGTCATTCGGCTGAAAACAGCAGGTGACGCAAATGCACTCTACCAGGAAGGAATTCGTCGGTCGATGGAGAAAACGGGGCTTACTACTGCGGAGATTGATGCTTATTTCGCCGCTAATCCCAAAGTTGTAACGTTAGCTGGTACTGATGACCATAAGATAAATCAGATCATCCGTCAAAAGTGGTTTGCGTGGGTAGGTAACGGCTATGAAGCCTACAACGATTACCGTAGAACGGGCTTTCCACAATTACAGCCTGCGCTGAACGTAACCATAACACCAACTATTCCGAACCGTTTGCTTTATCCCCCGTCGGAAATTGCTGCTAACGGAGCGAATGTCCCAGAGGCAGTTATAACTGATCGTGTTTGGTGGGATGTTAACTAATGTCCGGCTTTAGTAATCTTCATTTGTTTTCTGCCATGAAAAATATAACAATCAAATTTTTCACTCTTTTGCTCTGTATTGCGAGCTTCTCCGCTTGTAAAAAGGACTACGGTAACAAGCTGGCTCCGCTGGAGGATTCAGTTGCTGCTATTCCAATAACGGTAACTAACCAAGAGTACTTTGAGCGCTTCCCCGTTGTCACCACAAGAGTAGATGCCAATGCCAACGGCACATTCACGATTACCTTGAGTATCCCTGCTGATAAAGGAAATATCAGAGAAATTACTCGGGTAGCTACTGGAAACAGCGGCGTTGCCTATTTGCAGGATGATAGCTATGCAAACTACCTGACTGCTCCGATTGCTGGCAACGGTTCGAATACTATTACGTTCACCTCCGATTTGAACGCTGTTCGGAGTTACAGCACACGCTTGGCAGCATCCTACGCCAACAAAACGCTTAAGACGCCAGCTTTCACATTCACTGGCACGTCGGTTGGTGGTGCTGGCACGCTAACCCCAAATACGAATCCGCAAACGCCTAACCAATTGCGCTTCTTCTTTTTGATTACATTAGAGGATGGTCAGAAACTTATTTCTACTGAAATAGATGTTCGCCTTCTAGCAGCTTAAACATTCTATCCCTCACCAAAAAAGCTCTGGCAAATGCCAGAGCTTTTTTTATAGCGTATCCACCCGTATTACTACCTCTTCCCCTACCCTACTGGGCTTGCCCAGCCACGCCAGTATCTTCGCTGCTACCTCTTCGGGAACGACTAGCTGACCCTCACTGTGTAAGGCGTTGAACTTGGCTGTTTCGCTGAATTGAGCCGTGTCGGCCGTGCGGATATGTTCCTGCATAGCCGTGTCAACTACGCCGGGGGCAAGGCTGCGAATTCGCACGTTTGCTCCGCGCAGATCCTGTTCTTTTTGCGCCACTTGGCTCAGCATATCCAGCGCTGCCTTCGAGGCGCAGTAGGCGCCCCAACCATCAACAGGACGCTGGGCGGCGCCGCTGCTAATGTTAAGGATAGTACGGGGTACGTTGGCCCCGGAGTAGGCGCTCAAGAACATATTCATGAGCATGGCCGGTGCTGTGAGGTTCACATCAAACACGAAGCTGTAATGCTCATTCGTCTGTTCCCCAGCGTAACCGATTTCACCCAACACAGCGGCATTATTGATAAGGGTAATGCTACTGGCATCCTTCCAAGCGGGGAATACCTTCGTAATGTTGTTGCGCAGCGCTTCCAGATCGGATAGATCTAGTGGCTGGTGCTGGTAGCGGTCGTGCTCAATGGTAGCGTGGCGCGACACGCCCAAAACAACCGTATCGGGCTGTTGTAGTACCATTTCGGCTAGCGCTTTGCCCAAACCACGGCTTGCGCCGGTAATAATGTAGTACTGCATAGGGTAAGGGGGTAGGGTGAAGAAGCCAAGGCAAACAAAACGTTTTTTACGTGGCTGCTACTTGCCTTTTACGTAAAAGCGCCTGCTTCGTGGTGAGGCAGGCGCTTTGTTAGTAGTAACCCAGACGGGGTTTTAGCATGATAACTCGCTAGATCACAGTATATATTGCGTCAGGTCGTGGTTACGAACCATTTCTTTGAGGCGCTCGTCCACTAGCTCACGGGTGATCAGAATGCGGGCGTTGGCCCCAATCTTATCGGGTACATCGAACAGAATATCGTTGAGCAAACGGCTCATGACGGTATGCAAACGCCTAGCCCCGATGTTTTCTACCTCACTATTAACCTCAAAGGCAATTTCGGCGAGCCGTTCCAGTGCCGAGTCTTCAAACGACAGCTCTACCTCTTCCGCCTTCAACAAGGCTTCGTATTGCTTGGTAAGCGCATTCTTGGGGTCTTTCAGAATCAGGAAGAAATCATCCTTCGTCAGGCTTTGCAGCTCTACCCGAATAGGGAAACGTCCTTGCAACTCCGGAATCAGGTCTGAGGGCTTGGCTACGTGGAAAGCCCCGGCCGCAATGAACAGAATATGGTCGGTGTTGATAACACCGTACTTTGTGCTCACCGACGAGCCCTCCACAATGGGTAGCAGGTCGCGCTGCACGCCTTCGCGGCTCACGTCGGGGCCACCGCCACCCTTACCACTGCGGCTGGCTACTTTGTCAATTTCGTCGATGAAGATAATACCAGCATTTTCGGCGTTGCGAATGGCTTCCTCCTTTACCTCATCCATGTCGATGAGCTTGGCAGCTTCCTCATCGAGTAGGAGCCTGCGCGCCTCGGCAATCGTAACACGACGCTTGCGGGTTTTCTTGGGCATCATGCTGCCCAGCATATCCTGCAAACCCGACAGCGAAGCTTCATCCATACCAGGGGCACCGCCCATGATATTGATGCCGCCGCTACCTTGCTCTACTTTGATGTCAATTTTGCGGTCTTCCAGTTCTCCCCGGCGGATTTTCTCGCGGAACTTCTCCCGGGTGCGCTCATTCAATTCGTGGTCGGAATCGGGCACTTGGTTACCATCCGTACCGTTGGCAAAGCCTACTCCCGTGCGGCTGGGTGCGTTGGCACTACCCGTTACCGGCGGAATCAGGGCATCCAGGATAATATCTTCCACCATTTGAGCGGCTTGGACCTTTACCTCTTCCTTGCGGCGCGTCTTTACCATGTTCACCGACTGCTCCACCAAGTCGCGCACCATGCTTTCCACATCGCGACCCACGTAGCCTACTTCCGTGAATTTGGAGGCTTCCACTTTCGTGAAAGGAGCATCGGCAATACTGGCCAACCTGCGCGCAATTTCCGTCTTGCCTACTCCCGTCGAGCCAATCATTAGGATATTGTTGGGCACGATTTCGCGTTGCATGTCGGCCGGCGCGTGCAGGCGACGCCACCGGTTGCGTAGGGCAATGGCCACGTTCCGTTTGGCTTCGTGCTGGCCAATGATGTATTTATCTAGCTCGGCTACAATCTGCGCCGGCGTAAGAAAAGCATTCGATTCTATCATAGTCAGAGAATAAGGAAGTTTCCACGGAAGTAATCCTAACCGGGGAAGTGAGCAGCCTGTTCTCCGCAAACTCCAGCCCAACCCTACCACGACTGCCAGAACTACCGCCGCCCGCCGCTGTTTTCTGCCACTAACCGCTACGGATCACTCTTTTTGAAGAGCGAATCGAGGTTGCGGGCAATGGTGAAGTAGTTGGCAGCACCGGAGGCATGGTAGGTAGCCCGCGTGTAGTCCAACTGAAACTGGCTGATACGCACCATGGCCCCAAAGCTAAATCCCGCCCCACCCGATACGTTATCAAGGCGTAACTCACGGCGCTGCAAGTGGTTGTAGCCTACGCGTAGGTTGAAGTTCTTGCTAAGTAGTAGCTCGGCACCAGCAGCAAAGTGACGGGCAATCTGGTCGCCCAGGTTCTTCTTGGGTATCACCTCGTTGCCATCGGCATCCAGTTGGCCACGCTGATTGGGGTCGAGGTAAACGAGGTCGAGCTGCTGTAAATGGTGGGCCGTGATGGACATGCGCAACGGCATATGCTCGGGTTTGAACGAAGTGCCCAACTGCACATCCAGCGGCATGGGCTCGTGGCCAGAGCCCACGTACGTCTTCAGTTGGTAGCCCGCGTTGCGCACCACCAAGCCCACCGTAAAGTCCTGGGTAGGGTGTTTGAATAAGGCCCCTAGATCGGCGAGGGCCGCTACCGAATGATTGCCGGCAATGCCGGATACAGCCAGCTTCAACGTACCGGCCAGTGTGAAGTTGCCACTGGTATAGGCATCGGAAGCACTGAGTGCGTATTCATTGGCCGAAAACTCACCCATGCTATTGCCAGCCGCGTCAAACTGCTCGAACGCGCCATAGCTCAGA
>Ga0210040_10004811_pt1 | contig 17411 bp, 23 predicted proteins | sample CryGeyCG12114_NA_FD_185462 | JGI IMG/M metagenome (GOLD analysis project Ga0210040, IMG submission 185462) | Groundwater microbial communities from aquifer - Crystal Geyser CG19_WC_8/21/14_NA (SPAdes) (version 2) | ecosystem: Environmental > Aquatic > Deep subsurface > Groundwater | place: USA... | reverse complement strand
AGAATATGTAGCTGCAAAAAAAGAGAGCAACAAATTCTTAAAATTACATCGTCAATAAACCGCAAATAATTTTGCGTTCACTTCATACTTACCGCTGCATGATAATCTTTGTTTGACGAAACTAGCTCTTCGGCAATATTAAATTGATTAAGCACATATTTTTCTAGCGAAAATTCAAATGGAGAAAATATTCTCTCTTGTGTAATCTTCTGCTTCTTTGTGTGCATTAATTCATACACTTGAAGGGTATTTGCCCGTAATGCGTTGTAAGCAAATATCTTATCTATCCATATTTCATATGGAAATCTTCCAATGGAATTAGTTGGAAATGGACAAGCCAGTGACCCTGCAACGAGGGCAGTAAAATCTGCTTGTTTCAGCCTTGCAGATTTCTCATTTTTTCTGGATAAATAAAGAAAAAAGTTTGCATGACTGTTTTATCTAAAAAAACTAAAGCTAGGAAAATCTAAAATGTTCGTCGGGTATTTAACAGCGACCCCTTAGTATAAAATTATATTTGTTTATTGTCTCGTCTTAGATTCAATTAATTTGGAAAATAAAATGAAACTTTACCTCAACCCAGGACCCCAAATAACGTATGGAGTTTCTGTTTCATCTAAAGATCCACTTCCGTGAGACCCTATACTTGTATTTTAAAAATTTAAAAATAGTTCCATCACACAAAACACAAAGTGAAAACAAAGTTCTGCTGAGCCACTAAACTACGTGACACACGCACCCCAATCTGTCATCCCATGATCTGCAGTGAAGACGAATAAAGATTTATCATCCTTATAATACGCTCTAACCATTCTTTCAACTTTCTCAATGATCCCATCTACTATTTTTAAAGCGTTACGGTACTCTCTGGAATTAAAAAAATTGAATCATTTCGTTAAAAACTATTGTGTTTTAATTACTTAAAATTAATTTTTTAGTACATGGATTTAGGCTTTTGAGCATGCCCAGTGTTATCTATTCCCAAAAGATGCAAGAAAAGAACTGTGCCACTTTCTATAGGTAGCTTTTTTTCGTTAACTAGAGAGGTAAATTTTTCCAAAACCCATGTATCAAGTACAGAAGAATTTTCTGCGAGAAAATCCTGCCACTCCGAAGGGTAAGATTCCGCATACAGCTTTCCACTAGTGTCCCCTGTAACCCACAAATCGAAAGACATTAAATTTAAATCATATATGAGTTATCAGAATTTCAAGTGAAAGTTTGTATTTACATTGTCTAACCTTTTGAGAACATATTTATAATATCGGGAGACCCCAGCATGACAGCTTTCTTTGTTCGATTAAAAACAGAATCAAATTCTATGAGATTATTCTGCCATCCAGAAAACACTGCAGAAGGGTCTTCGTAAAATCCTGCAAACAATGCAATATGTCCAGGCCTCGATTCCGTTGGTACTCTTGTGTCTGAGATACCCCACTGCGTCGAATTCATCGCCATTTTTTGTCTACACAGATAAAAAAAAAATAGAAAAAAAGCAGTATGAATGTATGTAATATCTTACTGCATATAAATCTAACTCACGACAAGTAAGGCCTTAATTCTGAAGACATGAAAGTATCTGCGCGTAATCCATCCGCGACGAAAAACACAACTCTATCAATCCCAGTACGAACTGAAACATGATGGGTTTTTGAAACATTCACAATTGGTGACTTGAAATATATATCGAAAATAGAATACAGCAAAAACGCATTAACGATGAAACCTAAGACCCAAAAGCTTCTCATGTTGTCGAAAAAGTCACAAAAATTTTTTCAATATAGGGGAGAGGATTTCCCACAGACCTATAAGAACGTTTTGCACCGAACAACCGTACTCAAACTAAAAGGTACAAATCTAGTAATCACAGGCATTTCAAGAATTTTAAAAACAAACAATATTAATTTCTTATTTTTAGCCTTTTTAGCTTTCCTGAAAATAATAAAATTAACAATTCACAAGCAGCTTTCACTTTGCCGATGCTTTCACTACCAAATATGACTTTCGCTCTGCAAGCAAAATACAAATTTCTATGGTCAACTTTCTTCTTAAGCCTTCTAATGCATGCAAAAAATATAATGCTTTACTCGACAATAGCGGTCTATTTCGCCGACAAAATAGGAGAAAGTTAGTGCATTGGTTTCGAAGCCGTACGTAAATAAAATACTGTGACTGTTGGTTGATAGTATGTGAGTAGTGTACTGCATGCATGTTGATACCAAGCTTGACTAAAACGCAGCCAACATTTGGCCATAGAAAAAATAAAAGGATTTTTCCACCAGATTCAACTTCGTCGGGTGCATGTACAAATTATAAGAGACGTGCCGGATTTTGACAATTTTTACTTATATTTTTCGAAAAATAGAAAAATAACGGTAAGTAAGGATTTTAATTAGTTTTTATTTAGACTCATTGCGTGTCATGGTTGTTGCAACCCATGTTTGCGTGGTATTGTTTAGTTTTATTGGTGTTATATACATTTTGAAAATTATATCTGTGCTGTGGAATCTTGCAGTAGAGATAATGATATTAAAAAAATAATGGCCAAAAACGTGTTTTTTATGTGAGTGGAAATTTGATTGCAAATGTATTTACTATATTATTGTCTTGATTTTTACTAAAGGTAGTGAAAAATGGCTCCCAAAAGGAATAATATGGTGCCCAATGGGCATTTTCATAAAGATTGGCAACGGTACGTGCGAACATGGTTTAATCAGCCTGCACGTAAGATCAGGAGACATCAAAATCGAGTCACTAAGGCCCGCAAATTAGCTCCTCGTCCAGCTGCTGGTCCATTAAGACCTGCTGTAAGATGCCCAACTGTGAAATATCATACTAAAGTGAGACCAGGACGTGGATTCACATTGGAAGAAATTAAGAGAGCCGGTTTGAATCGCCATTTTGCAAGAACGATTGGCATTGCTGTTGACCATCGCAGAAAGAATCGTTCTTTAGAGTCTTTACAACAAAATGTTCAAAGGCTTAAAGAATATAGGTCCAAATTGATCTTGTTCCCATTAAATGCCAAGAAGCCTGCTAAGGGAGATTCTACGGTAAGAAAAAACACTAAACTAACACTTAAGCCAGCGTAAAGCGCAAAACTCTTGCTGTCTAATTGCTACTCTTTTATTATTTGTGGTTTTTAATTTTTTATAGGCTGAAGAGATCAAATTGGCTTCTCAATTCAAAGGACCTATCCTCCCCATTCGTCAATCCCAGAAGAAGGAGAAAGCTCGTGTACCTACGGAAGAGGAAAAGAAATCTTCTGTATTTACTAGACTTAGGAAAGCCCGTACCGATGTTAGATTGGTTGGCATCAGAGAGAAACGTGCCAAGGCAGCGATAGAAGACCCAGAAGCTGCTGCTAAGGCCAAGGCACAAGGACTTGCCAAAAGGAAGAAGTAAACATCCGTCTAGGTTATAGTATTTGCTGTTCCATCATTTTATTTCGAAAGAATAAACTACAAAGTCCTCTGTTTTTGAAATACGTTCGTTTATTTCATTGTTAGTTTTTTCATCTGAAAGAATGTTTCTGTATCTCGCAGTCATAAAAAACTAGGCCGCTGAACACGAAAAAAATAATTATTATAACAAGAAATTTTATCTAACGTAAATTAAAATGATTTTACTCATAGTTAGTGATCTTTATTCTATCACTACTATTTTCTTTAAAAAAGTACAATTCATCACTCAAATACTGCAAAATTAAGGTGGCCGTTTCTTCAAGCCTTGGATAAATAATCTAATCGTATTAAACTGACTACATAATAAGAAAATAATCATCGAGTCTAGTTATAAATTGTAAAATAATACATTAAAAATATTTTAAATGGCACAAAACAAGATACAAAGACTGGAATTGTTCGATTGCAACCTAGGCTTGGTTGGTTGCAGTCCGCCTTGTAGCGTCCATTTATCGAAATCATAATCTTAAAAGACCAAGAGATGAAGAGCTCATCAGTCGGATGGAGCTCAGCTTTAGCATCTTTGTTTACTCGGAAACTCGGAAATTCGTATTTCTAAACGTCAGCTCGGCTGGGGATTTCTGTTAGCGCTTCGCTTACCGAAGAAGACTAATCTAAACTAAACACAACAACTTTGCAGAATCAATATAAAGTCCATTTTGAAGAAAATTTAAACTGGGCGGCCAAAATCATAGTTAGCTTTATAAACTTAATAAGGCATTAAAACCGGGGTCTGTCGTTATGTTACCCAACCCTGAAAAAGTTATCTTACAAGAAATGAAAATCTTAACAGGACAAAACTGTGCACTTTTGAATAAGAGTTGAAAGTTCAAGGCATAGTACGCGTACAACTGTATGAAAATTTAACATTCGGGGATCCATGATAGCGCATTTGATCTTCACCACTATTTGAACTATGTATATGCTCCATAAGGAGATTTCCTCCAGGCTGTGGAGTAGAACTGGAACTCCCACCATGACTTGAGCTGTTCCGGGGGGATCTCATCACAGAGTCAATACTTGGACAATGAGGATGCGGTCCAGGCTCAGGAGTGTAAACAAAGGAGAGTCCAGTAGCATAAATGATACCATCATCTCTCACGAGAGACACCGGAACTTGGGTGGGTACACGAACCCATTGCCAACCGTCTCGAAACAAGGAAATGTCTGGAACTACACACAACATAGACTCTTGGCATCGGTACATGGTTTCACACTCCACGTCGCCAAACCATACTTTTAGGTTGGGAGTGAAACTTTCGCCATTTAATTCCAACATGGCTACATCTCCGCCACCATTAAGATTCAAATTTTGCACGATAGGTACAGGTGTTATAGGATTGGGAACTGGACCAGCGCCTTCATAAAATTGATATTCCGCTTTGTCAGTGCTGATGATGGTCCATGAGGCCTACATGAAAGAATTAAAAACATGATTTTATTATAGTGCGTGTTATATACAGGAGCTATTTTGAGTTTCAATATTTTGAGTTTGGAAGTTTTGAATCGGAAATGGAGCCTACCCCATCACTAATGACTTCTTTATTCGGATCCTTAGCAGCAGGTGTTGCTTGGAATTGAATGATTTTTTCATGACTTAGGCACAAATACATTCTATCAGTATCTTTCAAATGAAATGCGCACTTATGAAGTTGAGAAACTGGATCATCTGCTTCCAACAAGGCCATTTGTTTATCTACTTTTCTAATTACCAGTCTAGGCAGTGCCATTCCAGTAACACTGCAAACAAGCTTTATAGTGGATCCATAGTGAATATATCCATCTCTAACATTAAACTCTTCAGATTCAGACTCATCGTCATCCAATAAGTGGATAGTAAAGGCTCCCCATTGGGTGGAAGAAGCGTGAAAGTTCCCATCCTCCACATGCAAGTACCGGGTACTGACAGTTTGAGAACGCAATCGATTGAATAAGGCAACTTTGGTACCACTTGCAATGCAAAGATCTGCATTCTTTAAAGACTGTTTTTTCTTTGACGGTTTTGAGATCACTTTGATTCTCTTGCTTTGAAACACGCCTACTTCATCACCATTTCCATAAAACATTTTCACTGACAGCATAAAATGTTTTCGTTTATCTGAGTCTGAGATGAACAACGTTTTTGCTGCACAATAATTTTTCCCATTTAGATCTAACTGTTGCATATCTTGCTCCGAATTTCCAATGCCAATGAAAGCACAAAGGGAAGAGTTTTGCTCATTTTCCCCAGCTGCTGCAAGCTCATCTCGCTTTTTTGCCCATCCATCACCAAATAAATAAATACACGGAGGGGGGCAAAAAAACCTTTTTTCATTTCCGTAGGACTTTTGAGCTACTTTAGCATGAAGTATAAGCAGAGTACAGTCCTTCCGTTCTTTCAAATATTTTCTCATCACTTCTCTTTTCAGTCTCCCTTCTCGTTCCCGTTTTACAGGCAAGCTCATCTTAGGCTTCCTGCGTCTACAGATATCATTAAATTAGAAAAACTCTAAAATCAATAACTAGTTTCTTGTATTTTGTTTAGTAACCTGCGAAAATAGAACAATCCACCAGTATCTCAAAGTCTGTTAATTAGAAGAAAAAGGTCTTCGAATAAGGAATACACACACCGGAAATTTCCTTGATGATGCTATACAGTCGCCATTGTTCAGCATTTTAGTATTCGAACTTCAGCATCAAAAATCAGATCATGTTCGTTAGTTATTTCGCAACTGGTATACGTCAATTCTTCACATCACAACATCACATTGCCCATGCGGACAGTTTGAACGTTGTGAAAGGATAGAGTTAAAACAACGACTTATATACCTTACACCATTTAATAGTCTAAGAATTTTTCCACGGACTTCTCTGTTGCAAACTGCTGAGGATTTTTCTTAAGGTGAAAAAAACACGCATACAAACAAGAGAAAAAAGTTAAATTATTTACAAACGAAATGAAAAATTAATCTAAATATTTTTTCCAACCCCAGAATTCAATTCAGGAATCCAACGCGGGGCTTTTTGTACAGCGGGAAATGTTGCATTCAAAAAGAATTTATTTTTATTATTTGAGTGAGTGGTGGACTTTTGCTTCGATATTTTTTATTAGGTTTATTGTCTTTTAGAAATTGAATCGGAAAATTAACTCGTTTTAACTAATAACTGGAGTTAATTTGATCATAAACACTCATACTATCATACTTGCCCTTAGTGCTGCTGGAGGCAGTGTGATCTTACTTCTGTTCTGTGGCAAAACAGGCAGGTTGTAGCAGTTGCTGCATTATAGATGAAAAAACCAGCAGTAAAATTTTGACAAAAATTCAGATATACAACAATGGATCGATCCAAAGGTGGTCGAGGTAAGGGAGGCAAATCTCACCAACCCCTAGTAGGATCAGAATTGATTGCCTTGGGTAAAGGCACGAGACCGGGTCAAGGATCAAGTACTACTCCTACTGATCCAGAGGGGAAGAAACCGGGCAGTGGATCAAAATCCTCTAGTTCTAAGCTTTCTAGTATTGGTAGGGTGAATTGGGATAGCATAATACGTAATAATCTTGAGGAAATGTTGAAGAGCATTGTAAAATAACGTATTGTAATTTTCTAAGACTTTTTGACCACCACCTCGTCTAAAGGATTGAGCAGTATTTCGTCTCAAAGCGTAGACAGAAAAAGGGAAGCCTCTAGTTCTTCACAGGGTCATTCTGTTCCAATTAAGAAATCGAAGATAGCACAAGGGTCCTCTTTAAGCTCGAAATCGTCATCTCTAATCTCATCATCGTTTTCTAGTAAAGTTTCAAAATCCAAAAAAGATCAAGATGATATCCCAAGTTTATCAGATTTTTCGGATTTTTCTATGGAAAAATTGGGCGTGGAAATTGACAAAGCGGAAAAATCTGGAGACTTAGAGCGTATAAACGTATGAACTACACACATTTTTTAATTCAGTTAAAAATTTAAAAAACCTAAGTTAAACTTTTTTGGGTTTTAGAATTTAATTGTTGCTGCTGTTAAACGACTGAAGTCTGGTAAAGAGAAGCATGAAACAAAGCTTTGTTTCAATCTTCTACGAGTTGCTAAAGCACATCCTGCAACCTTTCAGATTCCAGGCTCTTTAGAGGCTGTTTGCTCTCTTGTTCAAAACAAGCGAGCAATTACTGAGATAAAACATAAAGGGAGTCACAACTTGTTTGCTCCTCTAGCCATTAGTATCTTGTCTCTGGCATTTGAAAATAATTTCACTTGGCCCGACATTTTCGTGCAAGTAATTTATATTTTTATATTTCTCGTCACTAAAACACAAATCTTTACCTTATGTTACTAGCCTGTATTTTTATTCAATTATTTTCAGCTATGGATAGAAGACGCCTCTGGAGATCGTCAATGGGTGGATAACTCCCAATGCAAATCATTTGTGGATAATTTAATACACTCTTTCAATACAGAAATTCCATCTTTAAACTTAATTGCTTCAGACCCAATGGGTTCAGGATCTGGAGGCTCTTCTCCTTTACTGGGAACGCCATCCGAAGACGCATCATTACAAGAAGACATTTTGCAGTTGATAGATGATTTCAAGATTGACCTTCCCTTACATCAACGGTAAAATCTAAGTTTGTTTTTCAATCATATTCATATTATTGTCAAAAGGTTTCATATCATGGATGATATATCGGATTTGTAGGTACTATGGAAAGGAAGATCAGCTGGAATCCATAGTTTTGGACTACTCTCAAGGGCTTATTCATAAGAAGATGCCTGATATTCCGCGAAACTTGATGAAATCTTTATCAGCTGCTTGTGGCTTACCAGGGGTTCGTTCTTTTGTTGTCACTCGAATTGAACAATGGCTTCATAGTTCCAAAGTTGGACGATTCGCCCAAGACCTACTGATGTATTTGGCTGTCAATGTTGGTTGCTCTACAGTGTCCGATATTGAGATTCTGACTCATCTCTGCACTCGTCTAAAAATGAAGACCAAGCCTTTGCTCAACTTTTATTGTATTGCCGTGAAGTATGTTTTTACAAGCTTACAATCAACCATCATATAACTTTCAACGTTTGTATAAACTGAGATAAACTATTGTATGATGAATTATTCATAGGGAAATGGTTAAAGAAAATGAAGGCAACTTACGTCACGTAATCAACCAAATTATCTACAATGAATTATCGCCTGCAAAAAATACCAGCAATCTCCCTATGTTGGGTCTGATTTTTCAACAATGTCCAGAATCAAGATCAATTTTAGCGGAAATTTTCATGGAGTTATTACAAAAGCGGGAAGATTTTTTCCCAGCGTTAAGATTATTGCTTCGAGAAATTGTACGAGCTAGCCGATTTGAATGTGATTTGTCGCTTTTCGTTCAAGGAATTGTGAAACCGCGGGTATGTGTTTAGTCCTATTGTATGATGCATTAAAATTGACGTCATTTGTTTCCGTTTTTTTAAAAATCCCATTATCTCTTTTTTTAGGACTTAAGCTGGAGCTCAGAAATACGGGAAAGAGCATTTTCATCCATTGCAGATCTGATTGTTCTATCTATGTTTCTTGCGTTATCCCCGTCCGTCAGAGAGGCTGCGCTCATTAGAAGCGATACAAAGGATATCACTATTTTGTCCGTACGTTATATGAGAACTTTAAAAAATGCTTTTGTGGTACATGCAAATGACATATAAATATCGGGCTGTCTAATTTTTTGTGAATGTAGAACTTTCAAAAAACATTATCACTGATGCAACAAGACGGTGTTTACTGGCTCCACTCTGTTGTTCCAAAAATGTTCAGACCGCAAAAGAGAGATTTTTGCATGGCTCTGCATAAGGTTGGCTGGAAAACATAATTTTCTAGACAATGCTGCGATTTCTCGTGCCCTTTGCTCTACTTGTAACCCTTATTCACTTCATGTTTTCAGATTCTTCTTAAAGATCCTATGAGTGATATGGTGAGTAAGGATAATTGGCCACCGGATGCTGAAAAAGGGTTGTTTGCTAGGCTATGTCAAGAAGCCATTTTTACCGAAACTACGCTTTTATGGATACTATGGATGGGGTTATCCAAGGAGCATCCAATTTTACCGACGGAAACAATTGATTTGGCTGAACATCTAATTTTCCGGTCACAAAAATCTCTTGTGACTTTGGAAAAACTAGAGATTATTGATCTTCTTTTTCGCTTGACAGAATACAAGCACCCTGAAAATATCTGCCTGCCATTAAAGTAAAACATTACAAAATTTAAAAATTTCTCTCGATATGCTGATGGTATATCAAATGTATGTACTGGTTTCGTAATTTGTGTTTTGCTAACTTCTTTCAGTTACACGCCACCGAAGCTGACTATTTCAAAACATTACTGGAGAGTTTGGATTTTGCTTTCTATTATGTGTGCATACAATCCCACTACTTTTGGAAAAATTGGATGGGAGAATTATCCTACACTTAAAGTTTTGATAGAAATGTGTATGACAAAGTGAGAATACTAATAATAATTATCAATGAATACAAAACCCTCAAGTTTCTTTTATCACCTGTAGTGTAGTCAACACTGTTTTTGAGCGTATTCTTTGTTATTAATAAGTTCATGTGTTGTTCATGCTATATGAATTTAACTAATCTCCATCATTTAACTTTTTATTTCAGTCATTTTCTGTATCCGCCATCCACTTCATCGGAAACTCGAGATGAAATAATCGCAAAAGAGATGCAAACTGCTGCTTTGGAGAGAGAACAAATCTTGGAATATGAATCTCATCTAGCTGCTGGGTCTTCCAAAGCTGTTATCACTGAGAAAACCAGTTTGCTGTTATCTCAGGTAGGTGTATTAAAGTTTTGCTCATATTCAAAAACGATTCAATTTGATGATGATTATTGACTTGTTCATGAATGATTATTTTTAGCTCCTCCGCATGGAGCCACTTGGTACTTGTAGAGTACCCCCTACAGCAGTAACCAGTCAATTGCAGCATTTGAATGAAACGCTTCAGTTGGGAAATCAGTTTTGTCGAAGTAGAAATCCTGACTTTTTGTTAGATTTGATTCAAAAGAACTCACAACCCATGCCTTGGCTTTCTGAGTTAGTGTCTGAAGGGTCTTTTGAGATTTTACCTGTTCAGTGCCTTTGTGAATTCTTATTGGGACAGACCCACCGAATGATGAAAAACGTGCTGATGGAATCGGTAAAAGTTATTAAGGACTCTGCTTTAGTTGTTGAGAAGAGCTCGAAAAAGTTGAAATTATCCATTATGGAACCCACTTCTAAGGAAGATCTTAGAAGTTTGCAACTCCTGCAGTATCTACAGGTTTGCAAATTATTTTAGTCACTTTTTAATAGCAAATACATTTTAAGAAATCTACTAATATTCTCTCTTTTGGAAAACTAGAAATTACTCCATGAATCAGACGAGCTGGTATTGGCAAAGGAAGTTCTAGAGTATTTTTTCCGGCGTTTGTCATCACCAAAAATTAAGAATAGGACCCAAGCCCTTCAGGTTGATTGTCAATTGTGTAGTCGTGATTGTCTTACATGTATCTATATATAGGAGAGGATCATAAATTGAAAAATGATATATTCGACATTTGTATTATTTGACATCAGGGTCTACAACTTTTGCTCGCATGTGGCAAAAACATTGTAGATGACAACTGGCTTTTGGACACATTGCCTTCGTTGGCCTGCTTTGCAGACTCAAAAGAAATGATATTGCGATGTTTGAGGCAAGCAGTGCTTTTGGAATCCGAACCCGAATGGATCTGTAAATATCTGGAATTTTTAAGTGCTTGGGGTCAGTTGATGGGAGATAAGGACACGGATGCGTACATACTGGACATTGCGTTGTTTTTGGTTGACAGGCATGATATGGCCAGTGTTGTGTTTTCTCGTCACAAGCACGTCTTTTTTCCATTGTTCGACATTTTCCTGGGCTACACACATAAGGTTAGACTGTTTTAATGATATATATTACAAATTTTACATGTGTTGACTCTTTCTAATGTGTCGACTAATATTTATCTTTTCAGATTCGTGAGCCCCATAAAAGTACATATAAATGGTCGGAGAATCAGGACCTTGTGTTGGTTCAATGGATGGCGGAAAAAATGGAAGCAACGCTTGATATCCGTATTATTCATGCTATTGCTACATTACTTGCTGAGTACACAATTCTTATTTCTTCACAAGAGTCTCAATCGAAGCAGGAAGGTAAAAAAGCGAAATCTTCCAAAGGCAAATCTTCATCGGAGATGAAATATAATGAACTGATGGACATTTGGATTCCGAAAACGAGAGAAAACTATCCTAAATGCTATTGTTTGAATACATCCGAAGAAGCTGAGTTGTACGGAGGCCTTGTTCGAGTAAAAATGATTAGATCCAACAATTCTCGTCTATTTGGAGCAGCTACTGAAGGCATCAGAGCTAAGGAGCTATTAGTCATGATGCAATCCTTTGGCGTTCCGGTCCAATCAATGACGTAAGCATTGCAGGTTTACTTTGTAGACAGACATCACAATTGACATCGAATATCAATAATGCATGAATGTTGATGATGGCTTATATAATTTTTGTAGGGCCATTTTGTACTGCTTAGACAAAATCGCTAAAGAAGAAACGGAACAACTTTTAGATCCAAAGCTCACCATTTGTCCGCAAACAGTACGCACCATGCTGAAGCTTCATTGGAGCAGAGGAGCCCACGGTGGGGAAGCATTTGAAGCCGTTTTGAAACAGCGATTTTCCAGTGAAATGAGCGAAGACGAAACCATGGTCTCTGAGGGTCCAAAAGTGACTCAGATTCGTCCAGTTTTCAAACTTCATAGTTCCAAAAGCATTCTATCCCGTACTGACCAAAAGTCTACACCGGAACGTAAACCAGTTCGTTTAAGTATGAGTAGACATGTGACTACAACCCGTTGTGAAAATTATTGTGCGACTAAAGACAAAAACGATGTAGAAGACGCAAAAGCATTGTCGAAAAAATTACTTCATTTATGTTCACCACCCCGTCGTCGCTCTTCAGTGCCCATAACAGATGTGACTGTGTCTTCTAGCTCGGACTTTTTATCCTCTTCTTCTTCAGCTAGACGTCATTCTTCTCATTTGGAGCAAGTACAAGGAAATCTTCCTCCAAGGTCGAAAGATATCTGTGACAATATTGAAGAAGGGATGATAATTAATGCTAACCGTTTGGGCGAACTGGTTGACTCGATGACAAATGTGGAGCCATGCATTGTTCGAAACGCATTGGAATATCAGCTACCTTTACTATTTGGACGTAATGATATTGCTAATCATTCCCAGATGCATCATTGTAGATCTTTTCTGATGACGGTTTTGACGCATCAGGCTGGTTGGGAAACTGTGGAGAAATGCATTATTCTGTTTTTGAAGGAATTTAATTCATCGTAAGTGTTTCGGTTTCACATCAAGTTAAATATAGAATTCTTTGTTTTTTACATTATCATGCTTAAAATAGATATGATCCGTCAGCCGTGTTGGATTTAATTTCTGCCACTGTGACGAATCCTAAATTGTGGCAGGGTTGTGATAAACATATTCCAAGACACCAACCCAATCAATCAGTTTTTCATCTCTCGTCTCCTCAGGTAAACTATTTAGTTCAGATGCAGCTTCCACTGCTTCTTCATTGGTATTCGCGTTTATTCAATTTGAATTCGATTTTGTTTGTGCAGCTTTTGGTGATGGCAGAATACATTGTGGAGGAAATCAGTTTAGTTGAGATCAAAAGCACAAAATTTTCCATCTCCAATCTGTTGGGTCCTTCTACTCAAAATGTGACGTCAAATAATTCCAGAAAAACCAAGCATGATCTACAAGATCGTGTGAGGCTATGGCTTCAATGCTGCTATGATGATAAAGAAATTATTAACTCTGCAATTCGTACAATGCTGGAAAAGAAGTACAGAATATTAACTCAATTGATTTACTGTAAATATTTGTTGGAAATTATAACTGCTAACGATATTTTTATTCGATAGGGGTAAAAATCCGTACGTCAAGAAAATGGTTGCTCAAACCTATTTAGAGTTTCCAGAAATCATTTTACTAGAAAATTGGAAACCTAAGACTGATGAGTTGAGTGTGAGTGAGGAAGAAATCACCTGCATATTAGACTCGGTGGCTCACAGTCTAATAACATCAATTGCAAAAGTTCAACCTGGTAAAGACTGGGCGAAGGGAGCGAGTCATGAGTACGATATTTGTCTACGAAAAATTGCGTCAACTCATCCTACGTTGGTCCTAAGGTATTGTAGAGCAAATCAGCATAAAATAATGCATAGAATTTATTTTTTCTTTGTACCGTATAAAATGTGCTTGTGTTTTTATTGTATAGACAACTGCCATTGATGGGAACATTATTAGAAGGACGCGTTCATCTGGATGCTAATGTTTTTCATCAGCAAAATCACCATGTTCCTTTCATCGTATATCTGGGCATAATTGACTTGATGCAGCCATATGTTCTAAAAAATTTCAAGCTTTTGAAGACAATTTTTTCTTTGTATTTAAAACTCTTTAATGTAAGCCTTTACTCACTTAAATTCCTCCAACAAACTGCATTGGCACAAATAAAATTTCTTAACTATTGATTATGGAATTTTTTCAGAAATATGGATATCAAAAAGACTACAGTGCTAGTCTTACTCGATTCGCTACTATTCTAAGAAGTTTATTGGGACTTCATCCTACTGAAACTAAAGAACTGTTGAATCCTCATTATATGAATTTAAGGTACCAATTAACAGCGCTGACATAAAGTTACGAGAAATGGGGAAATCTCGTATGGTGTATAAGTACAAGCTTTTAACCTGTGTTTTCTGACTTGCTAGGGAACTTTCAACTGTCAAATACTATAGTGATGTTCTACCATTACACAACCTCTTGACGTACTTGGCTCCTCCAAATAGTGATGGCTCCAGTTCTGATATTGCTCTCAAAGTTGAATCATCTAGTGATATCCTCGATGGTCATTCAGTAATGCTGGGTCAAGTTTCTGGACTCATTGATCGACTGCTACGTGCCAGCAATCATGATGGTAATTTGAAGCTAATTTAAACTATATGTTTAATTTTTCATGGTCGTAATGAGCACATCTGGCAATGTAGAAATGTATCCGGTTCTTCAAGACTTGGAAGCTGTGGGGAACAAAAATCCCTCCGTTTTAGGGCATTTCACTCAATATTTAAATGGATTATTATTATCAAATAATAGTAGTTGCAGAAGTCTGGCATTCTCCTTGATTCTAAAACATGTCAGCTGTTGTCCAAGTAAGTTTTAGTTAAAATATAGTTAATTATTGATGACAAAACTGTTGGCGAATATAATTTTTTTCTTTCTTGTCTTAGGCTCAAGCAAATCTTACATAGAGAATGTATACAGAGTTTTAGAAACAAGCAATTCACATGCTAAGGATACTGTGATTGAAGGCATACATGAATTCGTTGTTCTTTCTCAAGGTGACATATAAATTATTTACTTATAATCATTAGTAATGGTAAAAATGTGTATTTTATAGACTGTCTGTATTTATTGCAGAGCATGCTGATGAGCTTTTGAATCGTATGTTCGAATTGGGTATTTCAACCAATGTGAATATACTGCCGTCCATTGTGAAATCACTGTCTTTATTCCGAAACTACACAAACGTAGTCTAATAATGATTTTTTTCTGTTTTCTTTGTTATGTAATCTTATTCATAATCACTAGTTTTTTAGATGTAATATGCTGTATTTAATATTTATTATGGAAATCACGGTAAATCACAATAACTGAGTTTCACTAATTTGACTGATGACTGTCTAACATTCAGTAAAAAAGTCGTTTTGTAGAGTTATCAATTAAAAATACATCTAAAATGATTTTTCTTTCAACTTCCTCAGTAACAGTTGACATTCATTCTCCCACTTTTTTGCTACGTTTCGTTCATTCTCCACTAATTCCTTCAGCTCATTGTTCTCATTTTTCAACTGCAGTATGTCTTTGCTCATCACAATCAAATGGCGTTTAATTTCATATTCAGAACTACTGCTGCATGTCTCATTCTTTTTCCCTGGTTTAAGATTGGGAATATCCAAATTGTGAAAGACTCTTGGCAATTTGATGTCATCCAGTTTCACACTAGAATTGCATCTACTTCGTATCGTTTCGATTTCATTTAGCAATGCACTCTTGTCTTCTGCTCCTCTGTTCATGAGATCTTTATTGGACGCCTCTAAATCTCGGATACGGTTTTCATACTGCTTGGTTCTAGCTACCAACAGATTTTCTATATTTTGTTTTTCAGCCGTCACTCTTTTGTATTTTTGCTCCAGGAGCTTTTGTGCTGTATCAATATTTTCGGCAAATTTGCTCCGATTGTTCAAATTTCTATCCTCAGACTCCTTTACCGTTTGCATACATTGTATGCGATTATTCAGTTTTAACTTTCCATGCTCATAATTGGCCTGCTTTTTTTGTGCAATTAGATTGAGTTCATCCAATTGTTTCTCTGCAATGCTTATAGCATATTGAAGTTCTTGCAAATCTTTTTGCAAAATTGAGTTTCGCATAAGCAAGCCATGTTTTTCCAATTGTAAAGACTCCATTTTTGATTTCCACTCTTCCTCCCTCTTGCGCCATTGTATCTCCCATTTCTCTCTTTCTATTTCCAATTCCTTTTTCCCCGCTATATCATTAACTTGATTAATTTCTGTCAATTTTGCTTTCAAAGATTCAATTTCCTCTTTATAAGCAGCTTTAACATTTTCAACTAGCTGTTTTCCAAGCATTTTCTCATATCGAGATTTAGCAACACTTTCTAGCTTTGCATTCAATAGTTGTTCTCGAATTGCATTTTTTTCTTCCACAAGTTGGTTCAATCTAGCTTGGAGATTCTGCGTATGATTTTGAAGTATTTTAATTTTTGAAAGAGTTAGTATTGTATTATTATCTTTCTGGAAATCTCCATTTGGTTCCACATTCCGCATGTGATTATTCAGCCTTTGGGAGTAGAGTGTCACCAGTTGACGGAGTGTGTTGGTTTTTTCCTGCTCACATAAGAATTGCGAATTTAGCGATATTAACGTCTTTTCTTTACGCAAACAAGCATCACAAGTAGTCGTTTGTTCATTTGGTTCTCTCTCCCAATCCGTTTTAACATTTGTAAGTACTGTGAGTTGTTGCTGCATATCGTCAACTAAGGACTCGTACTGCAACAATAGTCTTGGCAGAAATGCTGCACTAACGTCCGCCATGTTGGAATTTTCTGGTCAATTAGTAGAATAAAATTGTCTCTTCGTTATTTGTTTTGAAATATAAAAAAGTGACTGAAAATAATGTAAATACCTAAATTCCAATTAAACACTGTTTTGTATGTACAAAAATCCAATAATTCGTATAACCTTCGCTAGTTTTTCGATAATTCTCGTTGTTGATACCACATAGCAAACTGAATCAGAAAAAAATATATTCTTCACAAAATAAAAACGGTTTTTTTGTTCGTTTCGCAACGATACCGAAAGTATTGATCAAATAATCAGCATGCTGTAAACGTGCAAACCTAGACTTTGTAAAAGCAGCAAAATCTAGTATCTAGGTAACAGAAAGTACCATACAGGAATAGCTTGTGACATATTTATATTATATTTTATGCCCTTTTCCCATCATACAACTTTGGCTTGTCAGACATTAATTGTATTTTCATGCATGTGAAAATTAAATGCCCAATAATTTAGTTATGCTGCTTTACTTACTTGCTACAAAATGCATCAGCAGAATGAGCAGTGAGTAGTAGTTAGTATGACAAGACGGCACCCGGCAGATTTTTGGGGTCGTTGATTGCATACACGACTGGAAAAACGTGCGCTAGGAGGGTTAGTTTTCCCATCCTCACGCAGAATAAATCGATAAATGTTGGTACATGGATTGTATACAATGCGTAAGGGAAGCAATTCTCGATTTGTCGTTTG
>Ga0210040_10004810_pt1 | contig 17411 bp, 14 predicted proteins | sample CryGeyCG12114_NA_FD_185462 | JGI IMG/M metagenome (GOLD analysis project Ga0210040, IMG submission 185462) | Groundwater microbial communities from aquifer - Crystal Geyser CG19_WC_8/21/14_NA (SPAdes) (version 2) | ecosystem: Environmental > Aquatic > Deep subsurface > Groundwater | place: USA... | reverse complement strand
CTCTTTTCTGCGTTCCGTAGCCTACCACCACCACTTCTTCAAGCGCTTTGGCATCTGTGCCCAGCGCCACGTCAATGGTGTTGGCATCACCCACAGTATGCTCCTGGGGTTGCATACCGATAAAGCTAAACACCAACACACTTCCCGGATCAGCCTGAATGGTATAGTGCCCATCGATATCAGCAGTAACTCCATTAGTTGTGCCCTTCACTACCACGCTTACACCTGGCAGCGCAGAGCCATCTTCGGCAGAAGTTACCGTTCCGGTAATAGTTTTGCTCTGGGCAAAACCGACCTGGGCTATGATCAAGCACAAGGCCAACATCGTAAACCGTAATAATATTTTCATAATGATTAACTGATAGAAATTTGAAATATGTTAGCGTTAAATTGTAATATGTTTTTAAGAATAGAAAAATAAAAGATTTAACATAGAAAAATATAAACTAAAGCATAAATAATTAGTTTTCAAGGAATTACATACTTTACATCTTTGGTCGCATTGTCTTTTATCCAGTTGCCTATCCTTGTTGTAGATAATATAAACTCAGGGATAGAGAAGATACTTGCTGCGCGTTATTTTAAACTGGTTCAAGCCCGGTTCCCAGCTCCTGCGGATCTCGTCTTCCGGCACACCGGCAATAATCTGCTCTTTCAGTTGTGTGGTGCCGGCCAATTTGTCAAAGTTGCCCATCTGTTTGCTCTGCGTATAGTCGAAGAACTTTTCTTTATCCGGATAGGCCTGGTACATTTCCATCAGCCAGCTTAAGTTAAGCTGCCCGCTTTGTCGTAGTTTGTCAGTATCATACTTGCGCAGGTCAAGGCCATAGCAGTCCTGGTCCTGGTACAGCGGAGTTTCGCTCATACCTTTGATACTCACAGGTGTAAAGGAGAAATCATACTTACCTTTCAGGGCCGGACTGCCCAGTACGGTGAACGGAAACTTCGTACCCCGCCCCTGGCTGATAACGGTTCCTTCGAACAGGCACAGGGATGGGTATAGCAAAACAGACTGCTGCGTATTCAGGTTAGGCGATGGGCTTACCGGTAAAGTATAAGGCATGTCGTGCGCATAGTTCTTCACTTTGATAATCTTGATCTGGCACTTCCGGTTGTTTTCCAGCCAGCCTTCGCCGTTAATCATTTGGGCAAATTCTCCCACCGTCATGCCGTGGGCGATAGGTATCGGGTGCATGCCGATGCCCGATTTCAGGCTCATATCCAGTATGGGACCGTCTACCAGGTAACCGTTCGGGTTGGGCCTGTCCAGAATCAGGAGTTCTTTGCCATTATCGGCGCAGGCCTGCATCACGCGGTGCATGGTGGCGATGTAAGTATAAAACCTTGCTCCCACATCCTGTATGTCGAATATCATCAGGTCGATATCGGCAAGGCTTTCTTTAGATGGTGTGCTGTTTTTGCCGTACAGCGAAATCACGGCAATGCCGGTTTTAGGGTCTACGCTATCGCTTACTGCCGCGCCCGCGCTGGCATCTCCGCGGAAGCCGTGCTCCGGGCCAAATATTTTCACAATGTTAACGCCAAGCGCTTTCAGGCTATCTACGCTGGGTGTGTTTCCGATAATGGATGTCGGGTTCACTACCATGCCCACGCGTTTACCTTTCAGATAAGGCAGATACGCCGTTGTTTGGTTGGCACCGGTTATAATTTGTTGTCTTTCAGGAAGTTCATTGTTATTTTCCATCTCCGAAACAGCAGATTTTTCCTGCACTTGCTGTTTACATGCGCTTAAACCTAAGCAAAAAGGCAGTGTCAACAGCCAGAAGCCAAACAGAATCCTGAATTTTAAATAATCCCTGTTCATAGTAAAATTTCTATACATCCGCCTTTAGAGTCGAAAACCTGCCATTTTATATCGCTATGCCAACTAGTTGTTACAGAATTTAATACCTGCAGAAAGTTGGCTCCATACTTTAAGTTTTTAAAACCTTCGAAGCAGGACAAAATGCTGAATTAACACTTCTTGTCGGGGCAATGAAACGCAAGAAAACGCATAACAACAACAACCTAAAGTACTTCAATACTTAATTTGAGTATAAATAAATGAATTATTATTTTTAAAGCCTAATGTTTATGCTCACTTTTTTATAAAAGATGCACAAAACAGCATAGCTGTATGTACATATATGCTTCTGATAAAGATGTAAAAGCAGAAAGAAAATATGAAAGATGCACAGATGGAAGACACAACAGCTTTTAAAGTGCAGTTAGCAAAAGCTAAGTATGGCCTGATTACTTCAGCAAATATTTAGCTCCCTTTTGTGTCGGGAATACGACGATGTTATTATCCAGCAGCTTTGTGTTTACTTTTTTGCCGGCAGCGTCATATACACTTAATCCTTCTGGCAACTGCACATAACAGTCTTTGCCTGCTTCTGAAGCGATTTGCGCCTTGCTGAGTTTGCCTGCATGCCAGTCGAAGTCAATTTCAAACCCATTGCGTGCTTTTAAACCATTCACGTGGCCTTGCTGCCAGCCGGCTGCAGAAGGCAGTGCGGGCAGCATTCTAATAACCTGATTGTCGCCATTGCTTTGCAGCAGCATTTCGGCAATAGCGGCGGTGGCTCCAAAGTTTCCGTCGATCTGAAACGGCGGGTGCGCGCAAAACAAGTTAGGATAAGTACCTGCCCCTGTCATTTTATACTTTCCGCCTTCCATCGTAAAGGCAGGTTCCAGCAGGCTTTTCAGCATTTTCAGGGCATGATCGCCATCGCCCAGCCTGGCCCAAAAGTTTATTTTCCAGGCCCTGGACCAGCCTGTTCCGGCATCTCCGCGACGTAACAGTGTCTTACGGGCGGCATCAGCAAGCAAGGGTACATCCAGGTCATTTATTTCATCATAAGGGTACAAGCCGTACAACTGCGACACATGGCGGTGCTGCGGCTCTGCTTCTTTGTAGTCCCGTATCCATTCCTGCACGCCTCCAGTGGAAGGGCTGATCTGGTTAGGAGCCAGACGGCTTTTTATTTCCTTCAGAGAATCGGCCCAGGCAGCATCCACGCTAAGTATAGACGCGGCCTGAATGGTGTTGCCCAGCAGTTCCCGTCCAATCTGCATGTCTATGGCAGGCCCCATCGTGGTTTGGCCGGCAAAGCCATCTGCTGTGATATAAGTGTTTTCCGGCGAATTAGACGGCGCTGTTACGAGCCATTTTGTTTTCGGATCTTCTATCAGGATATCAGTATAAAAACGGGCAGCGCCTTTCAATACCGAATAAACAGAAGCAAGATATTCTTTATCAGGATTAAAAATGTAATGCTGCCACAAATGTTCACATAACCAGGCCCCGCCCGTTAGCGTGGAGCCCCAGGAAGCTTCCTCGCCGGGGGCTGTAAATTTCCAGGGATTGCTGAACATGTGGGCTACCCATCCATTGGAATTATAGTAGGCCTTGGCAGTTTCTTTGCCCGGTTCTACCAGTTGCTTGGTAAATTGTATCAGCGGTAGGTGGCAGGCAGCCAGATTGGTTACTTCAGCAGGCCAGTAATTCATCTGCAGGTTAATGTTGAGATGATAGTCGCCGTTCCAGGGCGTCTGGTATTCTTCTGCCCACAAGCCCTGTAAATTAGCCGGTAAGTTGCCGGGCCGCGAGCTGGAAATAAGCAAATACCGGCCGAAGTTGAAGTATAAAGCTGGCAGCTGCACATCACTTTGTCCGGCGGCATACTGCACCAGCCGCTGAGCCGTGGTCATGTTCTCCACCGCATTATTGGTATTTGCAGTAAAATGGAGCCGGCAGCGGTTAAAGTAAGCTTGGTAATCCGCGACATGGTTTTTTAGAAGTACCGGCCATGCTAGTTTTGCAGCTGCGGCAACTTGCTTTTGCGCCACCAGGAAAGGCGCAGGGCCCCGCTTGTCTACGTGCGGCCAATTCAGATCGGTGGCGGCGCCAAGTATAATCAGGCATTCTGAGGCATCTTTTATTTGCAGGCCATCGCCTTTTACGATTACTTTTCCGTCCGGTGCCAGCACTTTAGCATAAGCAGCAAACTTAATTCCAGGATCACCACCGCCACCATCCAGTTGCCCCTGCATAGTAATGGCATTGCCCGACGAAGTACAAGTTGCCAGCTCCTTTCGGCTTATCGAAATGTTAAAATTCAGTGCTTTTGTTTTGCCAGTGCTTAACCGGATGATAATAGCCTGCTGCGGTGCGCTTACCCATACCTGCTCTTTGTAAGCAGTGTTGCCGCGTTTCCAGCCAGTTATAGCCAAGGCGCTGTCCAGGTGCAGGGTGCGTTCGTAATTAGTAACCGGCTGGCTGGTATCGGCCCAGTTGATAAATAAATCGGCGAGAATCTGGTAAGCGCCAAACTTGGGCGTTGGTCCTTCGCCGGCGCTAGTAAAATGTTGCTGCAGCAATTCCTGCGCCTCCTTGTTCTTATCCTCTTTTAGCAGTTGCTGTATGGCAGGAAGATACTGATAGGCATCTGGCCGGTTCGGATTCTGCACGCCTCCTGACCACATCGAGATTTCGTTGAGCACAATTCTTTCGTGGTTGGTGCCGCCATACACCATCGCACCCAGCCGCCCGTTGCCCAGGGGCAGCGACTGTGTGAAATGTGCTGCCGGTGCATCAAACTTTATGTCCGTATCTGCCTGCGCCAACGAAAGCACGCTGTGAAGTATGATTACTGCGGTTAAAAAGTATTTTATCATCGTATCTAAAATGATGCAGGGCGAACCCGGGTTACGCAAAATGCAATTCTGATTTGCTTAAATACAGGTAAAGGTTTTGAGGCAGCTGTTTGTAATCCTCCACCCAATTAAATTTCCACATGCCGTTTAGCGACAAAAAACGCTAAGATTGCTCCTTGTTACCGGCTGTGGCTTTCGCCGCGTCTTCATAAGGAAAATAAGAGGCCCGCATTGGCAAGCGGTTGATATCCTGCAATGCCGGATTTCCGAATACAGGGTCCAGGAAAGGCGCTTGGGCATAAGCTGTGCCAAGGCCTGCAATAAATAAGTATAAAAGATGTAGCGTTCTGTTCATCGCTGCTTTTTAGATGCGTATTTTACCTCATCTGCTTTAGCCTTTTCCTTTCGGTATAATAAAGTAATACTTATTTTATTCAGCGTGCAACCTGCAGTTCTTCTGCATGCTTTCACCGGCAAGCAATCCATTTTAAAAAGTATAAAAACAAGTATAACTTGCCGGTGGTGGTGCTAAGTAAGATGCGCCAGTATAACAACTTTATTTAGAGCCACTACAAAACTGCTTTTATACTTGAATCTAACATACAAACCATGTTTTTACAATTAAGATGTACAATTTATGTATAGCTTTTTGCGAAATGATAAATTACAAACAGTCCATGCATCAGGAATTTAATAAAATCAGATATTCGAACCTGTGTTCTTAGGATTGAGTAAACTCAGATAATTGTGCAAGGTCCGTAAACGCAAAGCGCTTTGTTAGTAGTTAATCTATAAGGTTTAATAAAAGTATAAATATGGGAAATACAGGGATTAATAAATCAGGAAATGAAGGTGCTTTTGCTTGTTATATAAAGATCCTACCAGAAATGATGTACCTTACCATGTATTAATGAAACACCGTTGCCTTACATTTTTTAAGTAATATAAGGCTCAATTATTCGGACTATTCATTATCTTGGCAACCTTAAATTATAAAATCATGAAGAAAACCCTAATTGTTTTTACAGTATTTGCACTATTATGCAGTGGTGCTATGGCCCAGGCACCCAATACACTTACTAAAAAAGAAAAAAAAGAAGGCTGGAAATTATTATTTGATGGCAAAACCACTGAAGGCTGGCATACTTACCTCAAAGATTCGGTAGGCTCTAAATGGCAGGTAAAAGACGGTACATTAACCTTTGACCCGAGCCAGCCAAAAGAAGGCGGTGGAGATATTGTGACCAATGATGAATACGAAAACTATGAACTCGCGCTGGAATGGAAAATTTCAAAAGGAGGAAACAGCGGGATCATTTTCGACATCCAGGAAGATCCTAAATTTGGCGCCACCTATCTGACCGGACCTGAAATGCAGGTACTGGATAATATCAATGCCGAAGATAACAAGAAAGAAAATCACCTGGCCGGTTGTTTGTATGATATGTCGGGAGATGCCTCCGTTTCCAAACCCAAACCTGTTGGCGAATGGAACCAAGTCAGAATTTTACAAGACAAGGGCAAACTTACCTTCTGGCTTAATGGCACCAAAACATTTGAAGGACAGATAGGAAGCGAAGAATGGAACCATATGGTTGCTAACAGCAAGTTCAGTAACAAGGCCTTTTCGGACTTCGCAAAAGTGGCAAAAGGCAAGATTGCTTTACAGGAACATCCCGGCTCCAGCCAATGGAGAAATATTAAGATCCGCCCTTTATAGTCTTGTTGTAAAGCCGGTCTAAGTAACAAAGCTAAGCCGGCTTTACTTCTTCGACCTTCATTAAAAAGAAGCATAGAGAATAGCACAAAGCGAAACTACAAAGGTGAGAAAAGGGAATAGCTGCCTGAAACTATAAGGCCGACACATATCATACTACTAATGCTGAATTCAGGATGGCGCTCAAGGTAAAAGCAGACGGCATGTTTATCAGAAAATGAAGTATAAAACGTTTATGCCTGAGCCTCATATCACTATATCGCGAAAGAAACCCAGGTATGGTGCTTAGAAAAAGACGGGCAGTAAATTAACCGTTGGTATGGTTAAGCTCCGTTTATTTAGAAATATTTGTCTCTCTGTAAAACCACCTCGCTAACGGGTGGTTTTCTTTTTTCCCTTTCTACTGGCAGTAAAAGAGCCAGCCAACACCAGGTAAATGTGGTTATATAACTTTATACTTCGTGCTGATTCGGCAAAGGCTCACACTGGAAAAGAATTAAAATGTAAATTCATAGTAAATCCTTTTGCAACCATCAGAGCAGTTTCAGGGTCTATCCAACAGAAGTATACCTGGCCTGAGCAAAGCCGGTGTATAATGCAAAACATTTTGAGCAGATTATCGCTAAACAAAATCACCCTGCTTCTATTCAGTATAGCAGCCATTTCCTTTACCACTATGTTGCTCCTGAACCGGAGCCCGTTGCTTATGTTTCTTTTTATCACGATTCTCCTGATGCTCCTGATCTTGATATTCAACTGGAAAACCAGGTTATCAACAAACAGGGGTTTAAGTATGCTGCTTACTCTGGTTATCTTACCTTAGCTCCGGGGCAACATCAAATCAAATTTACCCCTGTTAGTGCAGCCAATGCTTTTATCGATTCCACACTTACTTTTAAAGAGGAAAAGGTATATTCTCTGTTTGCCATTAACACAAAACAGGACATGGAGTTGCTGGCAATTCAAGACAGCGTTAAAACACCTGCTACAGGCAAAGCCAATATTCGGATAATTCACCTTTCTCCTGATGCACCTGCTATCGACATTAGTACGACAGGAACCACAGGCACTGCCCTAGCCAACAATTTAAGTTTTAAGGGCCACACTGAATTTTTGGAACTGGCCAGTGACAAGCATACTATACAGGCGAAAGCAGCCGGCACCAACGATCTGCTTTTAACAGCTACAGACCTTCAATTGGAAGCGGGCAAAACATATTCTCTATTGATACGGGGATTTAAGACGCCGCCAACCGGAAATACCAATGGATTTAGTGCGCAGCTTGTCACTAATTATTAATAGAGTACATAACAAAGGCCGGACTGTTGCAGAAACAGCCCGGCCTTTGTTATGTAAGAGGTTGGCAGAAAAACTATGCTAATAAAAAAGAATTACAGGGATGATTTTGTCAGCATAATATCAGATGTTGTGCCAGCGCCTCCCTCTTAAATAATACAAGTATAAAAGGCTTAAAACACGAGCGCCATCACTCTTAAAGAGTGATGGCGCTCGTGTTTTAGTGGAGATGGGTTGGACATTATAGTGATGTAAATATTCTGCGTTTCTACATTTTCTTTGGGTCTTTGCCACCCTGACCAGATAAAGTACAACGTATCACAGTACTCGAAAACACTGCCGTCGATAGCCCAGTTATTCTGGTTGTCTGTTTTAAGACAGGATTTCACCTTAAACTCACCTTCAAAAGGATCCTGATCGGTGTTTTCCAGCACAAACTTTCTGTGGTTTCGGTTGTCACCATCATCTGCTGCCACACAGATATACCGATTGTCGTCGATGTTGTGTATTTCGGGAGCCCAAACATTCTTGGAATAATCTGTACCGACCGGAGGCGTCCAGGCAACTTTCTTTTCTGCATTTACCAGATCAGTGATATCAGGTGTCCTCATCAATATAAGCTGGTTGGCTTCTGACTTTATGTAGTAGTTTCCTTCATGGAAAATCGCCCAAGGGTCTGCTCCACTTGCAAGTAAGGGGTTGGTAAAAGTGCTTTCTACAACTGCAGCGTCTTGAGCCTTTTTCTAAGACAATATAACGATTACAACCTATCAAACAGGTTGCTGCAATAATGCATAGCAAAAAAGTTTTTCGGATGTTAATGTGATTTATGAGTCAATGAATTTTATGAACTATTAAGTCATTCAGTACCATCGGGAAGCCAGAAATCGAAAGGCTGATTTTAGAGTGTCTTCAATGTACCATTTTAAAATGAGTGGAGCCAACTGAATGGCAGCCCAGTGATTTTCATAAAAAACTTTTCAGGCTCGGTTTGTATATGCGGTTTTATACCCGGTTAGTCCTATAAATATAATGATAAGTTGGAGTTAGCGACAAAAAATCTGATTGCCCTCAGCGGCACTTTCTGTTAAGCCAGCATTACTTCTGTAGGACTAACATATTTTACACCAGTCCTCTGAGTCGTTCAGCACTTGTCTCGGAAATTATGTCGCGCTGCGGATCGTCCATTATCTTATAGCCAACCATGAACCTCTTCACAGAGGCAGCTTGCCGTGGCCAGGGCAGCAGCCTTCTGGCTTGTCTAAAAACTCACTGCGCCACCAGTAAACAATTTCTAATCTAATGCCCAACTCTTTAGCTAGCTCATTTATTTTCTCTCTGGTCTTGCTGATCTCGACTGTCATCTGTTTACCCCTCTGTCGAATTTCTTTCTCTCTTGAGATATAATATTAAGATATCAATTTTTGCTTAACTCTATGTCTACTCAAAGCTAGCAACACCATTATTGCCGGTCTCAATAATTCTCTAGTTGAATGGTAAGTTTTTTAAAGAGAGCGGCCAATTTCTATTCCGTAAAGCCTACACTCTTACTACTATACTTATTTCACCATTATACATTTCAGATCACAACCAATTTTATTACTGATTAAATTAATCTTATTTTAGGATTGCGATTTCTTTTAATACATTTTATCAATCAATAATCTCCTTTTTACTAATGATTAGATCTTCAATTGCCAGAATATCCATACCCGACTTATAAAAGCATTTTAATGCCTCCTCTGGCGTACACACTATTGGCTCATCCATTACATTGAAGGATGTATTGATAATTAACGGACAACCAGTAAGCGTATAAAAAGCTTTGATTAATTTATAGAAGTAAGGATTATCTTTTTCATTAACAGTTTGAATGCGGGCAGAAAAGTCTACATGGGTTACGGCAGGTATATTTGACGGTACTTGTTGCAACTTTTCTAGTCCTTTCAACACACTCTTGTTAGAGAGTGGTATCCGCTGCTCTTCCCGCACTTGTGCTACCAGTAACATATAAGGACTAGCTGTTTCTATATTGAAATACTCTTTAGCATATTCCGGCCTCGTATAAAAAACGTGCAAGGCCGTCGGCCGTAGCATGATTTTTATACAATGTTAGCTGTGGTTTTTTTTATTCATTAGTTAACTCAATAACTATCTCTGCCAAACATTGAATTCCAATAGCTCCTTCTGATAATGGTTTGTCACCAAACGATTCCACAAATGAATATATTTCTTCCAGTTTAGGCTCAACTACTTTAATTAAGTTAGAGCGTTCTTTTTTGGTAAGTTCAAGTATTTTCTCACTTCTTTCAAAATCGTCCGTGATTGCTAAACTTTTGAAATTATATAATATCTTTCTAAAGCCAATTGGTAAGTCTGAGTAATCAATATCATGAATTTTATCAGGAAAATTTAATTCAATTATAGATTTAAGTCTTTTAAAAATCTCAATTTCTGGCAATATTTTTCTGTCTTGCTTCAAGGTCAATTGGATAGAATTGCCATAAACAGTCAAACCTTCAATGCTGTCAAAGTTGAGGGTTTTTAAGTCATTCATTAATAGCCCGATACAAGATTTAATTTGGTCGTCAATTGAGTTGTCTGTATAGATTTTTCCTATTTCACTTATCTCTTCTAAAAGCTTGTTAGCCAAGCATACTTTATCTGGAAAATTTATAGAAAAGAGTAATGATGTCTCTAACTGTGCTTCTAACCTTATTGTGTAGGTGAAAACCCAAATTTTAAACCTATTCCCATTATCGTCCTTGAATTTGTAAAGACGAGTTGATTTGTCGTTTATATTAGGGTCACATAAAATCACTTCCTGACTTGTCGGTCGGAATGCTTTAATTTTATCTCTTATCTCTTGCATTATATTTTTTTCAAATCCTAGTATTGCCGGGGCAAATGGCCTGAAAGATTCTCTATACTTAATTTTCAAGTTCATCACCGACTGCATTACCGGATTTCGTGCATCGCCAAGTATGCTTCTGGCGCCTAATGCCCTTGGCCCATATTCCATTCGCCCTTTAAACCACCCGATGACTTTGCCTTGCGCTATTTCTCTGGCTAAGATAGTATAGTAATCTTCTTCTTCTGGCTCGTAAAAAGTTTCTCCCCTTTGAGAAAGAAATTGCCTTACTTCATCTTTAGTAAAAGCAGGTCCGAGTAAAGCATTTTTCATTTTATCCTCATTCCTCGATGCTTTCCTGCTATTCTGCAGATATTCATAATACACTGCGTAAGCAGCTCCCAAAGCACCTCCTGCATCACCTGCCGCTGGCTGTATCCAAACCTGCTTAAAAGGGGTTTCCTGTAAGATTTTCCCGTTTGCAACACAATTCAACGCCACTCCCCCTGCAAGGCACAGATTTTCTATTCCATATTCTTTATATAAATCACATGCTATCAGAAGCATTATCTCTTCAGTTACTTTTTGAATGGAACTAGCTACATCCATGTGGAAGCTTGTAATCTCAGCATCAGGTTTTCGGGGAATAGATCCAAAAAGGAGATCAAACTTTCTATTGGTCATTTTTAAACCAGCACCATAATCAAAGTATTCCATGTTCACCCGAAAGGATCCATCTGCTTTAATGTCTATGAGGTGATCATATATTTTATTCACATACTTGGGCTCTCCATAAGGAGCTAATCCCATTATTTTATATTCATCTGAATTAACCTTAAATCCCAGGTAGTAGGTAAAAGCTGAATAAAGTAACCCTATAGAATGGGGGAATCTTATTTCCTTTAGAACTTCGATCTTGTTCTCTATCCCTTTTGCTACAGAAGTTGTGGTCCATTCCCCAACTCCATCTACTGTCAGTATTAATGCTTCTTTAAAAGGTGAAGGAAAGAAAGCTGAGGCTGCATGTGCCTGATGATGCTCTGTAAATAGCAAATTTTTACTATTATAGCGCCAACGACAATCTATTATCTGTAAATTACTAATAATCGTTTTTTTCTGAAACAGCTTCTCTTTTAACCATAAGGGCATGGACTTCCAAAAAGAGAAAAGCCCATGCGGGGCAAAGGCTAAGTAGGTTTCAACCAGGCGTTCAAATTTGAGGAAAGGTTTCTCATAAAATACGACATAATCTACTTCCACAAGCGAAATGCCGGAATACTCGAGACAAAATTCTATAGCTTTGAATGGAAACCGGAAATCATTCTTTATCCTGCTAAAGCGCTCCTCCTGCACGGCAGCTATTATCTCGTCATCCTTTAGCAGGCATGCGGCACTATCATGATAAAATGCAGAAAAGCCAAGAATATACATCCAATGCTTAGAATAAAGAATAGATGAAAGGTGCAAGAACCGAACCTTGTGCTATTACCAGTAGAAATCCTAGAGATAGTAGAATGAGAAAGAGCGGCCAGAGCCAATATTTTTTTCGATACTTCAAGAAGTACCATAGTTCTGTTAATATTTCCATCAGTACTGGTTATAATCAGAATTGATATTTCATAGAACTCCTGGACTGGGTAGATTTATGTTCCCAATAAGATTTCATCTCTGATTTCAGCTTTATATCTAGCAGGTCTTTGTTAAACAATTTCATGGCATATCCCAGAGGTATAAATAAGAGACCATAAATCAGTGTTAAAATAATATAGGTATTTACAATTCCCAATATGTGTCCCAGGATCTCCCAAAATTTGCGCACAGGAGAAAGAATCTGAGGGAGAGAAAAAGCCAGAAGCATCAATACCGCGCTAGTAATAACTAAAGAGTAAGATACTGAATGTTTTTCCAGGTAATGATATAAAGCAAGCAACAAAAAAATTCCTGCTACAGTTATTCCAAATTTTCTATTTTCCTTTAGATGGTGTTGATAGCTGATTCTCATGTCTTCCATTTTAACATCCAGTTAAGATAACTTTATATTCCATTATAATCTCCTGAAATCTTTAAATCTTTAGAGGAACATCAGTATAATTTATTGAGCTGCTAAATATTATCTATGAGGCAAGGTTTCCTCTAACACATAGCTGCTGTTTGTTGTTACTCTACTGATAAATCCTGCATTAAGCTTTAGTCAATTCTAAGCAGGCGGCCCTGTTAGTTGCCCAGTTTAGCAACTAGAAAGATGAATAACGTTATACTATGTTACTACTATCTTTGTAATGTCTCGCCAGCATATTTTGCAGCTACCTCCTTGTTGCCAAGCTTCTGATAATTTAAAGCAATTTGATTTTTCACATTTACATTTGTTGGATTGGCCTCAAGGGTTGTTTTTAAATTTATGATTTTATTTACGGTTGCTTTAAGAACAAGAAAGCCTGCATTCGAAGTATTATTTTTTATTGCATAATCGAGATAAATAACTGCTTGCTCGGGTTGATCAAGCTTCAGGTGAAGTATAAAAAAACTGCGCGCAAGTTCAAATACGGGCTGTAGCTGAAAAGCCTTTCTCAGATAGACAGCGGCTTTAGAATTCTCATTCAGTTGCATACTAAACCTGCCTGCATATACATAAAAAGTTGCATCATAGGGATACTCCAGCATTACAGCCTCAGCGACCCTAAGTGCCTCTTCTTTATTATCTCTCTTTAAATAGTAATTCATCAGCTGGTCCATTGCCTCATTCCACGAAAGCTGGTTTGTAGTTAAAGCTGCAGCTATTTCTGCTTCAGTAGAACTGCCGGCTTTAAATTCAGCAGGTATAGGCTCATTAAAAGGCCATCCTTTTTTCAGCAACATCATATCATAAGCGCCCTTTAATGAGTCAACCTGCGTAATGGGCATCTGCTTCCGTAACTGCGCAAATGACATCTCGTGCGTCCACTTATTCTTTATCATCCGATGCCCTTTCAAAGCTTTAAAAAATGCATCAGAGAGCAGAGCATAGCCGTATAAATTGGGATGCACATGCTCCAACAGCGTTGAATTTCCAATAATGCCATGAGGTGAGTGTAGCTCAAACAAGGCTTTAGAATCGACCAGATAAACGCCAGGATATTTCATAGTAATATCCTTAATTACCCCATTAATGGCTTCAGGAGCCCGGAAGCGAAGTAAGTCAAAGTCTTTAGCTTGCAAATACATTTTTTTCGCAAGCTCATAATTTCCCTTTCTGTAAGCTTGGTTCGCTTGAGTATATCTGCGTTGCGCATTATATGATGACCTTCCACCCGCACTAATGAAAGGTTTAACGTCTTTTTTATTGCTTACCAAATTACTGATGAAAACTGGAATCTTTCTTTTAGAAAGCATTTGACAGAGCGCATTCATATTCGTTTCAAACTGCCTGATTCCTCTGGTATAGGCATCAGATCCGTAAGGAATTTGCTGATCGGCAGCCATCCGTTTCATCAAATTCTCACGCACATCCACTTTGTCTCCCGAAAGAGCTTTTTTAATACCATATAGGGTATTATGCATCAATTGAATCAGCCTGAGCTCCCGTAATTTTAGTAAGGTTTTTATAATATAAGGGTTACTCCCAAAGCTGCTCGTCGATCCTACTCCTAAAGCCCCGTAGTATTCATTATGCTCCGAGTAAATCAATACGGCATCAGGTTCATATTTCATTATTTCCTTGCCGAACTCTAACACCGTATAAGAATTTACCGCTGTCAGTGAGAGATTGATAATTTCAAAGTTCTTATCCGGGAAAGTATGTAACAGGCGATATTGCAGCCAACGATGAAAGGAGCCATTGTGCATATAAGGGTAGCCGATAGTCGTAGATTCACCCAGCACAAATATCCGGAAGGTACCGGTCTGTTTTTTCTTTCTGAATAGCTCAAAATTTCCTTTCGTTGCATTCGCTGAATCAGTAAAAAACCTTTTAGACGCATAGCGGTTCATTACCAGGTAATTCTTGTGTTGTGTATCTTCTACGAAAAGACGTAAATCATGCCCATACCCGAAGAAACGCAACCCTCCTTCTACAAACGCCAACATAATAAGTGGAAGTACAAATGCAATTCCTTTGAAAACAATTAATTTATACTTGCTGTCAGGCCCCCGGTAAAAGGTTGCTTTACTGGTAAGTCTTGTCCTTTTCATCCAATCGCTAAAGTAAATTTTCTTGTTTGACTAATGTCATTTCCTCTTAGCATGCCAGAAAGGATAAATTCCAAAGGTAGAACTAACTCTAATGTTCCTGCAGAAGGCGAGTTTAATGCATTAATTCTTTATTGCTGATGGAAATCAGACAACTGCGTAAATGCGATATCCAAGAATAATTCTGTTGCAATTTCCACAATCTGAAAGCGTCATACCTGCCTTGGTTCAGGTGATTTGTGGTGTCGTCTTGCATAACTACCGTAGGAGACCGAATAAATCCTTTAATTCATTGCTATTGTCTTATTTCCTTCTGTCGGATGATTGCCTTTTTATTTTAATGTGTAGTTTACTTTAACTTCTTTTACCTGTTTTGGCAGCCATATCTGCATTGGGTTTTGCCCACGGTTAGCCCAGGTATAGTAAGGTATAGCAGTAATATTCTTTTGTTCTGTTTGAACACCCATCCCGTCTGCTGATATGGCTACAACCGGAACGCTTGCCTGAATTGCAACTACAGGCTCCTGTACTACAGTGTATGCTTTTGTTTTAAAAGAAGCATTATCTGGCAGTATAATATTCCAGGCTTGCCCATCGTTATCGGCACCTTCCACACAGTACATCAGTGGCCCCCGTTGTAATGCTATTCTATCGTTGTTGGCTTTTACATCATTTTTAGAGATGACCTTTTCCACTTCCATAGGCAGATACAACTCTACTTTATCTCCTTTTTCCCATTCTCTGTCAAGTATAGCATAGCCATTCAATTCCTTATATGTTGCTGGCTTACCATTTAGCGATATTTCATACTTATTGTCATTTTTTCCTTCAAACGCATATAAATCACCCGGCACTGGGTTTCCCTTGGCCCAGCCTGGAATTCTGAGGTGTAGTGCATACTTCACGCGCTTAGCAGGATTCATAGTCAGTTTCACATACCCATCCCATGGATAGTTTGTTTCCATCTTTAATGGCACATTGGTCCTACCCATTTTGATGTGTGTGTCACTGCCTACAAACAAGTTTACCCATATTCCCTTATCAGATTTGCCATAGATGTACCCCCCCAAGGAGGCCACTAATCTGGAAATGTTTGAAGGGCAACAAGCTGTGCCAAACCACTCGCTGCGGGCATGCTGGCCGCTTGATGCCAGCGGATTGCCATAAAAGAAATGATCTCCGCTTAAGCTTAAGCCATCCAGTGCGGCATTATACAAACTCCTCTCAAGCACATCCACATACTTCGAGTCTCCTGTTAGTAAATTCATTCGCTGGTTCCAGAAAACCATTCCAACGGAAGCACAGGTTTCGCTATAAGCATTTTCATTTGGCAGGTCGTAGTCAACAGAAAACCCCTCATTGCTTCCTAATGACCCTATACCTCCGGTAACATACATATTCCGGTACACTACATCTTCCCATACCTTCTTCATGGCGTTCATATAGCCGGCATCTTTGGTCGCTGCCGCGACATCAGCCGCTCCTGTGTATAAATACATCGCCCTTACGGCATGGCCCGTTATTTCTTTTTGTTCTTTTACTGGTACATCATCCTGACAATACTTTGCTCCCCAGTGCGGATTACTCCAGATTGCCCCTTTTCCATAGCCATGTCCTCGTTGTGCTAAATACCAATCTGCCAGTTTCAAGTAGCGGTCATTGTCAGTGAGACGATATAGTTTCATCAGGGCCAGTTCTATCTCTTCATGGCCACTCACCCAGTGACGATTAGGCAAGCGAAAAGTAGAATCTATATGATCTGCAAAATGAATAGCCACATCAAGCAGCTTTCGTTTGCCTGTAGTATTATAGTAAGCTACCGCCGCTTCTATCAAGTGGCCGGCATTATAATCTTCATGCTTTTCCATATCCGTCCAGCGCTTATCCAGCCCATTTAACGAATAATAAGTATTCAGATACCCATCAGGCTCTTGTGCAGCGGCAATTTTATTTATCCATTCATCAGCTTTCTTTTCTAAGGCAACATCAGGGTTATTCTTTAAAGAGTAAGCGATTGCTTCTAAGGCTTTGTAGACGTCGCTGTCATCATAGTAAATGCCCTCATGTTTTTCATACTGCCGGCGGGCCACTTTCTCAAAGTTCCGGATGCGGCCAGACTTTACTTCTGTCTGGTAGATACACGCTTGTAAAGTGGTAGTAGCTACTTTATCCTGTTTAGGTTTCCAGAAGCTATCTGTAATATTCACTTGTGAAAAATTAACCGGTTCAATCTGTTGCAAAGGTGCCTGCGCCTTAGTTGAAATGGTAACAACAGACAAAATGCCAATATAAAAGAGCTTCTTCATAAAGAATTGATTAATAAATTTTGAGCGTAAAAAAGCAAACTGGTCTGTTAAGTTCTGTAGCCCGATAGCGTGTACTATAATTTTAAGCTGAACTCCTCTGGCTTTTTATCATGTCAGAGCAATTATACCAGGCAACGGTTATACAGCTGCAGATTTTTAAGTTACCGCTAATTATTGCTTGCCTGCCATTTCAAATCAACAAGTATAAACTCCAACCAGGAACTCCAAATCTGCTACACTTCTTATCACCTGCCAACTACCGGGAACTCTGAGATGCGCAGTGTGGTGCAACCATAAGGAATGAGCGTTATCTCTTCTTCCTCTTGTTTCTCGGTTTCCAGGCTAGAGGTGATACTATAAGGCATAGGGCCGGCCATTTCGTTGTACAGCTGCCAGGAAGGAACTCTTTTAGCTTTTG
>Ga0210040_10004809_pt1 | contig 17411 bp, 9 predicted proteins | sample CryGeyCG12114_NA_FD_185462 | JGI IMG/M metagenome (GOLD analysis project Ga0210040, IMG submission 185462) | Groundwater microbial communities from aquifer - Crystal Geyser CG19_WC_8/21/14_NA (SPAdes) (version 2) | ecosystem: Environmental > Aquatic > Deep subsurface > Groundwater | place: USA... | reverse complement strand
AAGTCCCCATGATGAGATTAAGACGAATTTATTATTATTATTTATTATTTATTTTTTGCTCAATGATAAACAAACTCTGCCAGGTAACCATTGAAAAAAGTTACTCCGTATTTCATTGAAACGGACTAGAGTCCTGTCGTTGCTCATAAATAAAAAAATGGCCAAGATTAAATCGAAGAAAAGAGCAGTAACTACTAACTACCATAGTAAACATATAACACCGTAATGTCTACAGGCCGCATCACTTTCCATACATCTGAAACCAGACAGCTTACAGCATAGAGTTAGAGTGGACTCGCACTCTTTCAAACTAGCAGCCATAACAAACAAGGTAAACAAGTCTGACTAACCGCTACTTTTAAGCCTAGCGTTGTGAGTATGATTTTGTACACAACTTTCGTGATATAAATTTGAATATATGAAATCTTGATACAACTTTATAATAATGCTAGAATAGAAACAATATACAAATATAAGCCAGGGCTGATATTTGTTAGAAAATGAGATGCAAAAATAGCAGCTTTTACTGGGACTAGCTTTCAATCCAGTATCATCTAGTGCAGTAGTGTATATACGCAAACGAGGAACTAATACAGAACTATGCATAACTATGGGTTGCACAGCTTTTATTTTCTCTCGGCATGCACATGTTCTGAGTAGTGGAGTCGAGTGAAATGGTGCTTTCTTTTTTAAATGAGCGTCAGTGCTCTCACCCATGGTTCAATCTCTTGCATAGAGACAGTCGTCAACAAAAATCAATATGAAACCACAGACATTACACAAGCACCAACATACCTACGCTTTATATTTTTTATTTAATGATTTTTCAACCCCTAAGCATAGCATAACAATATGCACGTACTTTTAGGTCTGCATACATTGCATGCAATTTTTCATGACACATCTTCCACCGCTATTTCTCCATTACATTTTAAATTAGTAGCCAATAAATATGTTATTAGTCATGATTACCTTATTCAACTCTTCTATTCGTCGCACATTGTAAGGGGATGTCGGAGCAGCGTCGAAGAACACAAAGTCTGCAAAAAGAAAGTAGACGGTAAAAGTCTATAAAAATCAATTGCTTCTGTATACACTACCAAAAAACATTTTAGTAGATTTTGAATTCATTCTATTCATTATTAAACTTAAACATCGGTTATTATGCCAATTTTTGTTTTTAACAACGCACAATCCGATTTTAAATTGTAATCCACCGTTAATATCTTAAATTTTGTCTAGTCAACAACTGCATTATTGACTTCAGTGAGCAAATCGAACCAGTGCAAAAGCCTAGAACTCAGTCAACGAAAAAAATTATCAGAATAGGGGACAAGAGCTAAACGGCAAATGCACAAATGGGCGTATGGATTGACACGATGTCAATCAATTTTTAGCTGTGTGCCATTCAGGGCTATTGAGCTATTGTGACAACTAATCTAATTTTAAATCGCTTTTGATTTTCGATATCATTTTGTATTAAACTTGAGCAATAAAGATATGAATCTAAAAAAATAAGAACCAGCCAATGGAGTAAGTTCACGACCTTGATAATCATTTGGCGCCATAAAACCAGAGGATGTATTTTAAGACCAAATATAAATAACGAAAGATTTAAGGGGACTCCAAAAAATTACGGTGACCTGGTGAAAGTTTTGAAACAGAGGAACAACCCACAGACCCACGCCAACTAATTCACTTAGGAATTTGGCAAATGCCTAACCATAAAGCTTGTTTTCGTATTGCAGGTCAATTCGATTAACTAAGCGTTTAATACGTTTGTTCACCTTGCCTTAAGGCACAATTTAACTTTTTAAAGCTCCAAAACATGCGAAGTGTCACTACAATTGAAATCTAATTTTCCAGTGAAACCAAAAATTGATATGCTAGTACAATTCTACTGCCTTTCTGCTTATTCATGTATGTAGATACGAGGAAAGTTCACTGCCTTCGCAAAGATTAATTTTGAATACCATTAATTGCAATGCATTTTTAAATCAAGCAAAGTTGATAAAGCATCGTTTAGCCCAAAAGGCCCAAATTAACAGAATTTCAGTTACACAGAATTAGTTCAGAAACCTAGTGTCACATGAAAGTAGCTGTATTTTTATGTGTCATGTAAACGTCAAAATATAGAATCTTAGCAGTTTGCAAAAGTACATCAAAATAATGCATGGTATAGGCTAAAGACGATATCTGCAACAGATAGTGCTGCAAGTTTAATATTTCAGTTAATAAAATCTTTTGAATAACTTTAACGCTAGCCAACAGACCGAAAAAAGGTTAATGTGGATCACCCGCACAGCCCTTAAAACTGCCGGACAGGAAAATTTTTATAACACCAAACAAAACAGTAAACAAGCAATTTGATTAAAAATCGTCTCCAAATACTGAATCTCAGTGTTATTAACAATGAGGTGCCGCAAGTGGGAGGTGGAGTTTTTAAATGAGGAATAGTTTAAATTGATTTTGAGAGTGCCTACAACTACAACAATTCCTGAAAATATTAGTTCCCAAAGCTCAAGTTTATATACATACTGTATGTAACATACATATGCCACGATGGAGGAAACAAATATTGGAAATCAAGAATCAATATTCGATTTTTTCTGTGAAAAAAAAAGAAAAAATCTCGAAATTAAGCAGACTGATGTAAAAAAAACTTTTTGGTGCTGTAAGAGTTATCAGCCGTATGGGGATCCAATATTTTAAAGGTTTTTGTTGAACTTCTCAAGCTTTATTTCATGAACAATTCCGCCACCCAATTTTGGTACTGCAAGTTAGATTTCACTGCTTTTTAATCTAATTAATTCGTGAGATTGGAAAGGACCTGGAGAGTTCAATTATTCAAGGGTCCATGCTCAATATGAGTGAGCCGGCATTTGCTTATTCGGAATCATAATATGTCAATTACTGTGCCTGCTGTTAGAAATCGTTCATCGTTCTTGAAATTATAATAGTCAACGTTCTTGAGATTATTGCTAAATTTGCCAGTTCATTGGTTATTGGAGACTGTTTGTGACTAACTAAAGAAAGATTTAAAATAGGCTGTCACTGCGCCTGTTGCATTCATTAAATGCTTTACTTCAACGTTGATTTTCTAAGTAAACATCATTTGATTTGATTCATTTGGAATATCAAGTTCATTGACGAAATCCTTCATGACAATCAATTGTTCACAACAACTTGAATAATTTGAAAACGCCGACAAAAAAAACTTTGGCTACCGAAAGCTAGTTCAGTTTCAAAGTTTTCGTTTTCGTTTACAAGAATCAAGTGATCTATTTAATTTTGACGCCAATATTTCATCCGCATCCGCAACTATTACAAAACCAGTTGATTCCAAATCTAAACTTCTGTTTCCGGTCCAATGCTTCAATCAAAATTAAGGTAAGAAACGCATCCTTACCTCCGACCCGGTACATATTTGTGGTAGCCATGGACAGTCGAAGAGGCGACAATATAAAATGTCACTCAGTCACTTCACTAACGTCCACAACCCAATCAATGGATAAGCAAACGGAAACTGCCTATTTGCACCAACCATCAATTCAATAGAATTGAAAAAAGTTCACTAGTCGCATCCAACCTTCACTTACTCCATTTCTAATTTCAACACGGGAACCCGTAATTGAAATCAAAATTAATGTCGACGACGACAATCCATTTTTTTGACGTACGTACGTGTGGTGCACCACCTTACTAAACCTACAAGCTTGACACTTCTTCACAAGGTATTTCCACCAACTCATTAACTAACTAGAAAACCTCGTAGCCGTTGTCCAAGTTAGACGAGACAAAATCCGCAAACTAATTCAAACGCACTCAAAGACATGAATACATGACACGTCAAATGAATCCTTAATCATTAAATTTTGTATTTAGCTAGAAGAGTTAATTATTTTTTTTGGGCGAACGACAAATCACCTCTCCAGAAGTTCACACACACATACGTAACCATACAGTGGTGAAGCGATTCTAACTATAACGCGGATATCATTATACACACACATTTGTGTGAACCGCGACTCTCTGTAGCTAGTGAGTAAAGTCGCTTTCAAATAAAGTGACGGGTAGTGAACTACTACATAACGCATAGAACACGGACTAAAACTAAAAACTAAGCACTTAAGTTAGTAAGTGCATTGTATCCACAACAGATAGAGATAGATGCTTTTAGATAGGGTATCAGTATTGAAATGTCCTAAAGGAAGTGAGTATGTATGTATATGTTTTAGTTAGTTGTTTCGAGCATTCGAGCTGTTTAAAACTAATATGTAAAAGTAAGTAAGTAAGTAAAGTAGCAAATATAACCTACCTACCTACTACTTTTATTAAACACAAGGAACGCCATATCTATACGGACTCACTAAATATATAGTAGTAGTACACGGTGAAACAAACGAAGGAGAGGAGGCAAAAGTAGCAGAATTAATACTTTTGCCTGGTTATAGCTTTTGTAATCTTTTTTGTGGTCCGATCAACATGTAATATATGCATTTAGCTAGTTAGATGACTCTCCTTCTCTTATTGGACTGCTGGTTATTCCTAAACCTAGTTATAGTTTAGTTACACATACTGTGCTACTACTAATCAACAGCACAGCAGATGAATGAATGAAATTGGGAAAAGTGTTGCTTCCTCCGGTCATAATAAAATGTTCACCACCGTATTTCTCTTTGTAAAGTTGATGCCCTCTGCTGACACAACGCGCCTCTCCCTCTTTTAGTAGTCTTTTTGGTTTTGTATAGCTTTGGGCTTTGTGCGAGCATCCAGCATCATAAATGCGTCAACCCTTTGAGCATTAGTCCAAGGTGGACCTCTAAAGACTTTGCTACATGCATGTTACACTAATTGGAACAATAAGTTCGTTGATTGGTATGTAGTATGCATCCTATATTATGCTGGCAGCATGCATTGAAATGAAGCGTCAAAATATAAGTAATAGTGGTTGACCATCGAAAAGATAAGATTTTTAATTCCTCAAATCAAAGACAAATGCATAAGTTTTCAATAATTTTTATTTCGTGACGTTGTATGAAATATGAAATCATTAGTACAGCCATAAAAGTTGATATTTATACTGTGTTCGAGTTGAAACGAAGTCGTATACACAAATTAATATGCATAGAAATCATAAGAATCAAAATGATTTAAACAAATGAATACAGTTTTATAACAGAGTAACAAAGAATTGCCATCATTCTTTCAGTATAATATAAATAGTACTCTTGTAATAATGAATCTATTCTAGACTTAAGATTGTTATATATTGGCACTTTAGTACGAGGACACCGAGTGAGTTTCAATCCAATCGTTTCTTTTTCTTTGCATTTCATTTGTTTGTAAATATTAGTTGTGTGGGTTGCATAAGCAATCGCACACGTATAGCGTATATTTTTAATGTGAATTAATAATGAAGGCAGTTCCTCTATGTATCTGTACATCTATCGTTCTGAATCCTACATAAAATTAGTTTAAATTTCAGTCACTAGTATTCTATAACTTTTTAAAATTTTACAAAATTAAAGTATCAAGACGAACTAAGTGTGGACCAATCATCAGTACGAGCACATAGACATAAATATTCTCTAATCCTCCAAAGTTAAGACCATCACATTAGGCACAACACAATTCATAATATTTTAGATAACTATAAATATTTTATGGATTTCTTGTCGTTTTTAGAGTATAAAATAAAACATTTATTTTTATCAGTACAAGTACTTTTGTCCTTACAAACTATCCAGTAAACAAGGAAGCATAAAATTTTCGCAATTTCTATGAATTTAGTATTTGTATAACATGATTTATAGTGTTAGTGCCATTCTTTATTTTGTTCCAGGTATAAATAGTCTGCGTCTTAATGAGGACATTAGGTAGCTAATAAAATACTATTGCACGTATCAAAAGGAAACATTTGCGTAATAACCACAAACATACTACATTGTATACCTCATAGTAATTATCACCTTTCAATATACAATAGAACATGAAAAGAAAACAGACAAACATTTATATTATAGAATGTAGTTATCTATGCGATCTAAAATACACCGGATTAGATAAAACTGTAGGTCCAAACAATTCCATTAACAGATTGAGAATGCCGAAAATAGAAAAAACCTCAGGTAGACTGGAAACAATAGGGGATCATCATCATAGAGTAAATTATGAAACGATTATTTCGGCTTGGACTTTTTGCACAAGTCAAGAGGAGTCTCTGCAAAAAAAACAAGCAATTTATTACAAATTCAGATATCGGTTTCTTCATCTTGTGTTCTATTATCCATGCAAGTAAATAGTACGATATGAATAACTTGCTTGATCAACTTACCCTCGTCAAAATTATTCAGCATCGGAATCCTCTCTTTTTGACTACTTTGGCGAGAAGATCCACGTATACTTAGGTCGTACGGGGCACAGGAAACCTCCTGTTCCCGAACCCGATGGTTTGATCTTCCACTTTCACATTTAGTCGAAACATGGCTACTACCACTACTATTAGAACTCTTCAGGCTACTGTCTATTCCTACACCATTTGAACTTTCACCCACACTTGTTCCATTCAGACCATGGAATGCGTACGGAGCAGTAAACGGAAAACCGCCCATGAAACCGGGAGGCCAAGCACCCGTTCCCGATGCTAATAAACCCGGTGGGATGCCTAATCCTTGGGATAGTCCAGGCGCTCGAGGACCATGTGATGCTGGGGATAAATAAGAAGCCATAGCAGCCGCGGCTGCTGCATTTAAATTCGGGAAAAATCCTAATGCATTGTAATGATGAAAGGCAGTTGCAAGCTCAGGTTTTTCTCCATTCCTAGGAGCAGAAGGGTTCGGGAATGTATTTCTTGGCACATATGTGTCATACCCAAGTCCACTTGCTTGTATGGACGTTGAAGGGCTTTTTTTGTTCAAACTAGTTGATACCTTTGACTTGCTCGAATGATCACAATTGGACATTGAAGATTGCATCTTCGTGTCTCCACCCCTGCTCGGCTCATTAGTACTAGTCTGTTCAGCCTTTGTACATGTTTTGGTGATGGTAGAGTTTGTAACATTGTTGGGTGAAGTACTTGCAGGAATTGGGTCGGAAGTGTCCAGCAAGTGTCGGAGAAAAGAATTTTGATCTTGTCCAGCAACACCAAACAATGCAGATACTTCTGGATGTTTCTTATTACCCTTCTTCTTGTCAGTCCTATCTTTAGACTTTTTCGTCAAAACTTCCTTCTCAGGAATAGCTGGATCATTAGGATTTCCATTCCCCAGAAGTGAGTTGATTGTATATGATATTGCATTTGACATTGCTCGCTGTTGTTCTTCAGTCATGAACAAATCAGAAGCTTCTTTTAAAGCTGCTGGAGAATCTCTGTTGTTTCGTGAAAAAGAGTTCAAGCCAGTAGTGCTACTACCACCACTACTCATAAGCTCAGCGACTGAAGGTTTTAGGAGGGATACTGGTTTGCCAGTTGAAGCACTGGTAATACCACTACCAACCCCATTGGAAGGAGATCTTTGCCTAGGTTTTTTTGTAGGACTTTTCTTGACCTTGTCCCTAGAACCCGTGGCTTTTTGCTCGATACCATAGTTCATACTCAGTTTTGATCGGGTACCTAGCTCTGGTACGTTCAATATAGTTTTTTCGGAGGGAGGAGACTTTTTTAGAGACTTTGGACGGAGATCCACCAGTCCTTCTTTGAAGGCTCGCTTTTTTGGAGTAAGTGAGAATTTTTGAGGAGGAGACTGATCACAACTAGCACAATTTGCATTAATATTTTTCTCTGCATTGTCACTTGTACTTTTACTTAGGTTTCCCACTAAACTTTTCACTTTTTGTCCCAACTGGGCAGCAATGGAATCTACTTTTCTTATCGTGGTACAGTCCTCGTCATTAATTCTTGAATAAGGCTTTTCAGTGTTACACTTTAATGCAGAACTCGAGATACTACTACTCGTATCAAAACAAGTACAAAGTTGTTCGTCTGTATCTTCCACTCCTATGTTAAAGGGGGAATAAGGCCGTCGTCCGCGTTTCTTTGAAACACGTACGTTTTGACGAAGCTTCAAGACACATGGAGACACATGAAAGAAAAATTCTAGAGATGAAGAAACTCCTTTCAGAGGCACTGATTGTTTCCAAACTGAGGCATCTCGAACACCCCTTGGACTTGATAATATTGAAGACCCGTCATCTGAAACTTTGGAATCATACATTCATCAGTTCTGCAGTTGAGTGGTGTCGCATGAAAATGTCTTTCTAGATAAAATAGTGTACAGTCTTACCACTGTGTGAAGTAGAGCTTTCAACTCTAGCTGGATTTTGGGCAGCATTAGAAGCAGGTGTTGCAGCCCCAATTTGACAAGGAATAGTAGCCTCTTTTCTGGCATGAACAATAGTTGGAAAAACCGTCTTTGATTTTATTTGTACCCATTTGGTCTTGGCACCTTCGTTATGATGTGTAAGCTCCAGGCACAAAATCCCATCTAATCAAACATAGAGAGCAATATATATTTTAGATTTACTACTCTTAAGACAATTGTATACAAACTATAGTCTTTATCCGTACCTTTGAAAAACTTAAGTCTACCACCAGCCTTTTGATGCTTGACTTTTTTTGAACCTGATTCTTCACTGCAACTGCTAGAATGTACATCATTTTCCTCAATCGGAGGTGTCAAAATACCATTTGTAGTTGGACTTGACTCTCGCTTTGTAAAAGAAGACGGAGAGGATTCCCTACTATCTTCCAAAGATGATGAACAGGAACTTTTCATCCCTTCGTCCTTTCCTACTTCTTCATTTACAGACAAAGATTTTATGACATCTTTTTCATTCTTGCAGTCTGCCAAGGTCCCATTTTTTACACCGGCTTCGCCCATGCTGCTTGGGCAGATTATATCTGTAGAGCCACTTTGAATTGTGGCCATTGTGACTCTTAAACTCACTCAGAGTCAAAATGACTTCGGTGTTATCGACGTTACATCAGTTCACAGCTGTAAGAGAGCATAAGGATTGTATTTACCAAATCAGCTTTCGGACTAATCAGGTTATAAATGACCCAATGACAAAAGTTCGTCATGTCATGTACTCGCGCAGAAACAAAACGCTATGCTGGCTCTATATTATATATAGCAGTCGTTGTTTGAAAATCAAATAGGAGCTGACAAGCTATTAGATTTCATGACTGTCGAAATTTGACACCAGGGCCTATGATAAAGTCAAAGTGTCACTGCATGGTAATCACTATAGTTTAGCTGTGGTGATACTTTAAGCTTGAGCTTAGACTAGCCTACGTTTCAGAACAAGGCTCGAAAGCTCAGTCAATTATACGACACAAATGATGATGAACGTTAAATTAAGTTTTAGTGACAGAAGCCTGCTACAAAAGGTTCTACTGTTTGCATAACTTGGTAAAAGTTCGCAGGCAAGCGTAAGAATGGTCCATTATTTCATATGATATAATTTGTACTTCATTCTTCTTTCGGGCAAAGCTGCCATACATCATTGTCTAGAAAAATATTTTAGTTCGTGTCGTGTAGAAAATGTTTATGACGGTTTTATGTTACATATGATAGGGCAAATAGAACTCTAGAGGTTTGATTGGCAATTTGTTATCCATTCATTATCTATTGTTATGTTACTAAACCATTCCACTCCTCGGTATAAAGTACTTGAAAATATAGTAATTCGTGTCCATAATATTCACCATTCACTAATTATTTACGCAAACATAAATGCATTTAGATTCAAGATTGAATTCAAACGTTGTTGACTCTTTACTCTGATGATAAGTCAAGCCAGACTTTTATTTCGGCTACTTATGATTCATATTATGAGACGTAGAAACGTTATAACGTCACACAATTAATTTCTATTCAATAAATTAAAAGTAATCAGGTATTGTATTGCTTAGGCTTACTGAAAGAACGGTAGTTGGTTAATGTTGTTCAGTAAGCTCGTTGTTATTTTTCAGAGCTTTGGTCAGATTACATTTTTATTTTCTCCTTTGAAGGTTCCACATCAGTTTAGCAAACAATTTCAACCTGTACAAAAGCGGGGTAAACATTATTAGTTTGATTATTTTATGCGAGCGTACAGAAAAAAACATAGGGAAAGTTTACCCAAATATTATGTTGTTAGTTTTTTTATACTACATTTTCAAACTGTGCAAAATAGAAAGACTATGGACTAAGGTATTACCTTGATGGTTGGCAAGCATCCAAACTATATTCTTATCTCATCTCTGAGGGACAATCGAACTAACTTTTCGTGAAGATCAATCTACTTAATTGAAACCAAAGATGAGTTCTGCGACAGCCGTTTCGGTAAAATACGCAATTGAAACCAATTAGTAACCTAGAGTCTACGTACGTACCCGGTTAACCAGTCAAAATTTAATTACGACGGCACTGTTAAATCTGTCGAAGCACACAGCTTTTAATTGTTTAAATACTATAAAAAATAAATATTACTTCTTGTTTGGACTCCTCGAAGGTTAAGGTGGATAAATCTTTCCTTTTTCCTATCTACAAAATACTGTTGTACACTACTACACAGCTCTTCTCCTAATGCATAACATACGGATACATAGATGTTGTACCCACCTTGCAAAATGTAGCTAACTAACTAATAGCTAAACCTAAAACCACATCACTATATCACTTCACCTACTTACTCTTCCATCACACTATGTTATTTTGTTTTTTTCATCATACATATACGCTATACAAAATGCAATTACACACGAGCCATATGGAGATGGAACACTAAACCAAATCCATTGTGTTGTAGGCATAGGCTACTAAACATAAAAGGAACGAGTCAAAGCTACTTTACTGGTTATGGCATAACAAAAAGCGTGTGTGCGTGTGTATCATTTCCATTGAATGAAATATGAAGGCCTACAACTTCGTACATATATACTAACTGACTAACCAACAAACAATGAGAATTGAGGGGGTCATCCTGTATGTGATAAGCTGCATAGTCTAGGAAATTGACCATTAATTTTATACTTGACTTTCAGTCACCCATATTTAACTATATAGTCAGAACAAGAACAAAAGCCTCTTCGTTTTACTTCATTTTATTTGGATTTGTATGTCTTTTTGAACTATTTTGAATAGTATGAAGCACCATGCATGAATGCGTAAATCCATATATAGCTTCAGATATCATTGCATGACTTTTTCGATATGAAATTAATTATTGATTCATTCCAGTTTTTAAAGTTTTGATCATGTGCATGAGCTTAAACGTGATTCAAGATCTTTGTACGGTATGAAATTATGATATGATACTAAGAACTTGGGTCTAGGGTAGCAGTCTAACATCATAAAAAATGTTTTATTAAACGAAACAATTATATAGGATACATAATTATCGGAGCCGTCGGGCCCGTCCTCTCTTTTCAATAGGCTTGGGAAGTGGCACTTTTAATATTCCACGATATTCCTTACTGTTGGGATTGTAGTTTAGAGTGATGCCTACCGCTTTAGCTAGTGTCAACAATCTATTTTCACGGAAAAAATTATTAAATTGTATAAGGAGCACATATAGGACCGAAATTCTTTACGGAGAATATATTTTTACAAATACTTACTTTTTGATGTGAATATTCAAACTGGTGGACATCAGTTGAACATCAAATACGAACTCATTCGCTAAGAGAACTAGGACCATGATGTAACAGCATGTCTTGTCTTTACAAGCATCCGAACGATTTCTGTAGAGAAAAAAAGTTATTATTTTTTATAACAAAATCAGAATCAATACTTCACAATTTGAAAATAAATATCTTCACTCACCTGACTCCATTGGCATTTATAATAGTGAAATTCTCCAACGCCTTTTGTATCAACCAAACTGGAAATTCAGGAGGGAAAGGAGGCATTTTTTTCCTAAGTTGGTCGTATTTTATCTTCAATAGCTGAATTAGAACCTCAGTGTAAATTACCAACTTAGCACTTCTAATATTAGCCGCATTCTTATGCATTGAAAGCCTTCTCCACATCGCAAAGAAATAATCGGAAAATCTGTAATGCAAAAAAAAATCAACAATATAATTCGATATCAGATTCGCCTGTGTTCAAAATGCCCAACAATAAATCATACAATTTCACCTTTTACTAGTCCTCCATTTCTCAACCTCTTTCTCATCGAAATTAAGAAACTGCTCTGCCATTTCATCCAAATCATCCATCTCTGATGCTGACAACAAATCTTCCAATTTGTATACATTAGCCACATCCTTTGCATCCCGGTCACAAGGAGGAATTAAAGTAAGTACCGACTCATCTTTGGTCGTTGGCATTTCATCAGGAACTTGGACATCATCTGCTGCCGTGCTGATACTTTTATCCATGTCAGCAACATCAATCTTATTTTTCTCGTTTCGTTCATAAGTCAATCGCTTCTTCTTTGAGCCAAAAGCTTTTACCAAATCAATGCCTGCAGCTTTCTTCTCTTCTTTAGAGAACTTGATAGAAGTATCTCGCTCCTCTTCTTGTACATATGAGTTTCCTGGAATGTATGGACTAACTGTAATTGGTGTCACTTCATACAACCTCATTTTCTTTTTCTTCTTAATCGCGATATAGGTTTTCATATCGCTACTACTGTTGGAGGCTGACGTTGAGTACCATTTCCCTATCGACCCTTGCCCACTCTGATACTTGTCTGTGGAGCCCACATATGTCATCTGATTGCTCTGAAGAACAGCAACTTTTCTGTCAACGGAGTAGGTGTTTACAGCACGTTTTAGAGAGCCCCGAGACGAGAGGGTGGGCAATGATGGTGCACTTTGTAGATCACTTTTGAAAATTGCCGTGCTGAATATGTCATTTAAGTCTTGACCATCCTCTTTACAGTTGGCTTTTATGTTGGCGTGCTCGAAGTTGATTAATATAGGTTCTAATTCTGCTCTGGATTTGTCGATGACTTCCTTAATTTTAACTTTACCCATGTTTATGCAGGATAATAGCCTCTTGTTGTATGTCAAACCTCTCTTGTTGATAGAACAACTCGTGCCGCACGCTTACATGTGTGTGTGATTGAAGGTTGTGTATTGAACCAAAAGAACTCACGGCTAAATATCTCAATCATTTATACAATAATTGAATTTGTAAACACAATCATGAATACATAATAAAACTTTTCAAAAATCACGTTTTTCTTTACGTTGCAGTGAGTGCGTGATTGAAGTCTTCTTAATCTCCGCGGTTTTATGGTTTGAAAGTATTGCACAATGATAGTTCAATATCGCGTTCCAAAAGCTAGTACATACCTCGATGAATTTGTTTAAAGAAATTCTTCATCAGTCAATCTCAAAATCAAATTACTAAACTGTGGTTCTAAACCAACTTAACTTAACCGACAATTTGATTCTTCTCAATTAAACTCAGTCAGTCGTTTTCCTGCACTTCATTGCTAGTCACAGTGTAGCCTTCTTCATGTAAGTTTGTTCGTTTTAATATTGGTCTGACAAAGAAAATTATGCGGTGCCTTAGCTTTCATAAGACATAATCGTGTGCACAATTTGCACATTGTTCTTTATGTAAATTTTAATTGGTCTGTTTCTTGTCATGAAAAAAGTTGTGTCAACTGAACATTGAATCCTCATAAATATAGTTTCTAAGCCATGTCAACTTCTTCTCTGGAACAGTTGGTTGAGATAAGTTGAGTATCTAAATACTACAAAACTAACTTTGTTTTGTGTATTATATGTATCTACTTCTATGCTTTGTCCTTTGCTAGTGACTACTGGTGTTGCATATAGATCTGTGATGTGAATTTGCATGAAGTCAATTTTTTCGCCTATGCATTTCGCATCTGAGGAATAAGAGATTTATCTTTTTCCTCAGCTGATCTCTTATTTTCAAGACACCAACTTGTTGAATGGTGGGCGATCTCTGTTTTTTTTTCATGCAAAGAGCCAGACTCTGGAAGAGTCTTTGGAGAACTACTAGTGTATAGCAGTCACGCAGTCTATAAAAGAATTTATTGAGTTTCAAATTATGTAGTCGGATGGATAAAGATTCCCTTTACACTTGCGTCATGAGTATATAGGCGGAATGTATATTTCTTGGCCCATCTCGTGCTCGTGTTATCATGTTTAATAGATATTTTTGGATTTGAGATTACAGATAACATGTATTTTATCTAACTTTGACTATAATATAATAAGTAACCTACTCATTTTATAACCATTCCTTCTGCATCACAGTTAGTTTCCCTCATTAATATTCATACTTACTTTAATTACTATTTTGAATATTTTCATTGGTGTGCTAAAATTGTATTCTTGGTCAATAAATTCATAGGGGATTTTTTGCAGCGGAACGTCTGGCCTGCAATATCTTGTATCGCCAAAGTTTACTACCTAAAGCTTGTTTAAAGTCATCCAGCAACCCTCTGCATGTGGCAACTATTACGAAAATGGTAAGTAGTTTGATTTTAAACTTAATGTCTATATGAATCATAAAACATAAAAATTAACCTCATGCACTAATATTACATTCAGGCTACAAAAGGTAAATTAACAGATGGCGAGCGTACAGAATTGTTGACTCCATTGCATTCTGCAGGATGGAAACTAGTGGATGGCCGGGATGCTTTATATAAGGAATTCCAATTCTCCAATTTTAATGAAGTATGAACTGCTTTCGATTAGTATTATTGAACAAATTCAGAGTGTGTTTTGCATCCCCATTCGTAATTTTGCTATAGGCATGGGGCTTCATGAGTCGTGTTGCATTGTTGGCCGAAAAAATGGACCACCATCCGGAGTGGTTCAACGTGTACAACAAGGTGCAAGTCACTTTATCAAGCCATGATGTCAGCGGCTTGAGCCGTCGGGATGTCAAAATGGCCCAGTTCATGGAAAAAACTTTGAAGTAAATTGTTTCGTTTCGCTTGGGAAAAAATTCCAGAATAATCAAAAGTTATCTACCCGTTAATATCGCATTTTTCGTGATAGGGTTGTAGGATCAAATGAAATCCAGTATTTCAATTTGGGATTCTTTCGACAATTAAATATCTTGCTTATATCATTGAGCTTGTTGACACGTAAGGTGCGTAAAAATGTGGGACCAATATCATTTGTGCTCTAAAATGTTAGTCATCAGTGGACTGTAGCAATGAATAACTATGTTTTTTCAGTTGTTGTAATCCTGCAGAAATAAACTATTTTTTGAAGCATAATGCATAAAAAATCTTCCATTGATTGAAATAAGTTTATTTCAAATATAAGCAAGATTTAGACATATAGGACTATTAGTTCTCGGTTTTTGTCAATGAGGATAAAGTTTAGATAAGTCTTTCATATTATTGACTACAAAAATATAACACCGGATTAAGTTTCGAAACAGACAGGTTTCTTGATTTGAAACATTGAGCTTCACATTTAATGGCATAAAATACTTAAAGCATAAGTTTCTAGATACCTATTGGGACTTATGAAGTACGCACATTTGCTAACATGCATAGTACTCTCCGTTAATTCTACTTTCATATTTTACTATTTTTTAAGTATGATTTGTCAGGGCCGGCTAGTCAATTTTCACACACAGAAAGAGCATCTTCACGCTCTTCCAAAAGCTCTTGGGCAGTATGCTCCATTTTGCCTCGGCTGAAGTCATCGATTGACAATCCCTAAGAATCATTATCCGTTACAATTTACAATCTGAATAACAAATGCAAGAAACATAACTTACAGTCACTCATTTTACTGACTTACCTTCACAATGCTCCATTGTTTGTTTTTAATAGTAACAGGGAAAGAGTAAATGATCCCTTGAGGGACATTGTAGGATCCGTCGGAGATCACGCCCATTGAAACCCAACAACCTTCACGAGTTCCCATCCACCAATCACGCATATGGTCGCATGCCGCTTTAGCGGCAGACATGGCGGAAGACATTTTGCGCGCTGAAATAACAGCTGCTCCTCGTTTTTGAACAGTCTATTGTTGGATATAAAGAGATAAAAACGTATCCTTAATACGTCAATTACTGTTTTAAACTCAGATTACTTACCGAAACAAACTGATCTTGGATCCAACCCATATCAGGCAGTGCGTCGGTTAGTTTAATATCTTCTCCTCCCTTTTTGATGGAAGCATGGCGAGCATCAGGATATTGAGTTGAGCTATGATTGCCCCAAATAATAACGTTCTTGACACTGTCAATCCCAAGTCCAAGTCGCGCAGCGATCTGGATGACCAGTTTACACATTTAGCAATATACCTCAGAAATTAAAATGTTTAGTTAAGTTAAGTTTAAAAAAATGTACCTGAGCCTGAGCACGATTCTGATCCAAACGAGTCATTGCAGTAAAATTTTCTTTTGGGATCGTTGGAGCATATTTAGAGCAAATCAACGAATTAGTATTGGCAGGATTGCCAACCACTAAAACTTTGACGTCCTTCTTGGCAAATTTGTCCAATGCCTCTCCTTGTTCTTTGAAAATCTTTACATTTGCAGCAAGCAAATCTCTCCTCTCCATCCCTTCTTTACGGGGCATTGCTCCAACCAACATGGCAGCATCTACATCTTTGAATGCTACAGCAAGATCTGAAGTGGGTACAATACCTCTCAAAAGAGGCAAGGCACAGTCCATCAATTCCATAACGACTCCTTCCAAAACCCCCATCATGAACGGGATGTCCAACAAATGAAGGTAGATAGGCTGATCTTGCCCAAAAACATCTCCTTTTCCTAATTGAAATAGAAGTGAATAGGCGATTTGGCCGGCGGCTCCGGTAACCACCACACGGATTGGTTCTTTCTATTGCCCAACACAGATATTTGGAACGGTTAACTTAACTTTGCGATGAAAAAAATCTATACCTAACCTAAAGCCATAATTAATGTGCAAAAACACTTACTGCGGCATTTTGGAAAGTGAAAATATTCTAACAAAGAGCTTAGTTCAAAATACAGCGATTGATGGAGATATACTTTAATTCCATTAATGGGGCTATATGACCGCTAGCTATGAGCTAAAATAAAAAACTTTCTCATGGTATGGGAATGCCATTAGTTCAAATTGCATTACATAAATGAGGTGAGGCGCATGGACGCAGCGCACGTTAGTTCTCTTCCACACGTTAAAGTAATAATTAGCCTTATAAAGTATCATTACATGCCATACTCTTTTGATTCATTATATTATAATATTGCCTTACGAATATGAAGACTGATGAGTTGAGTTATCTCTATCATATTAAGTAATCAATTCTCGGTACCCAAACACACATTGACAGCTGATGCCAAGAGGATGAAGTTTCCACTTTCCACATGAATAATTAAATATTTCATTTATGCTATACTTCAATTGTCATTCAAGGTCACTTACTTACTGTCCATTTCAGAATAAAAGATACATGCTCTTGTGTTGTAGAATGGAAT
>Ga0210040_10004808_pt1 | contig 17413 bp, 17 predicted proteins | sample CryGeyCG12114_NA_FD_185462 | JGI IMG/M metagenome (GOLD analysis project Ga0210040, IMG submission 185462) | Groundwater microbial communities from aquifer - Crystal Geyser CG19_WC_8/21/14_NA (SPAdes) (version 2) | ecosystem: Environmental > Aquatic > Deep subsurface > Groundwater | place: USA... | reverse complement strand
GAAGCCGGCCGGCGCACGGGCCCTTGGTACTGATAGCGTTGCTGGTGGTGGGCCTGCTGCCTGAGCTTTACCTGTAGCAAATATTGCAAGCGCTGGTCGTAAGCTGCCCGTTTATGCGCATTCGATAATACCTGATAGGCTTCGTTTACCTGTTTAAACTTTTCTTCGAAGTACGTATTGCCTTGGTGCTTATCCGGATGGTACAGAATAGCTAGCTTTTTATAAGCCAATTTAATTTCCTGCCCCGTAGCCGTGGCCGAAACGCCTAATATGGTGTAGTAATTAGATTGCAAAGATGTATAGCTGCGTAAAGATAAATTATTTTAAATTACGTAAAAACCCAGACAATCTGTTCTGTTTTGCGTAATTAGAATTTTTAAACATTATAATAATTATCCAATATATTCAAATAATTTAATAAATAGAAAGTTTTCGAACCTATAAAATAAATTCAAAACAATGATGAATGAAGACAAGAACTCCCGAACGGACAGCATGATTGGTAACCTGATGGGTTATATAGATACCCGCATTGACCTGATAAAGCTGGAAATTCAGATGAAAATGAAAAACGGCTTTATTGGTTTGCTGCACGCCATTTTATTAGGCTTTGCCGCTTTTATGGCCCTCATCTTCTTTAATATATTTCTTGGTCTTTTGCTTAACCATTTACTGGACAGCCAATTTTGGGGCTTTGGAATAGTAACGTTGATATACGTAATTTTATTGGTTATTTTAATTATGGGCGTAGATAAAAAAGTGTTCCAGGGCATTGCCGATAAAACTTTTGATAATACCATTTATAAACAAGATAAAAGAAACGAGCCATTATGAGCGAATTAAATAATCCACTTTTTGAAGACCAAAGAGAATTTCTGGAAAGACAAAAGCAAGAGTATAAAAATGCCTTGCTCAGCGATGTAACCCAACTAAAAAACCAATCGCAGAAGTTAGGTAAAACTGTCCTGATTGCCGGTGGGGCCTTGGCTGGTATCTGGATGGTAAGTTCTATGCTGGGCGGTAAAAAAAAGGATAAAAATCGGAAGCAATTAAAAAGCGCTAAAACGCCTTTGTTGCTGCACAGCAGTTCTAAGCAATCGGCCGAAGATGTAATACATTCGGATGGCAGCTTAGACTATAGTAATGCTTTACACCAGGATTCGGCCTCTGGCCAACCTACCGGGCAATATACTAACCACTATACCAAGCAATCTGATTCTTCGGCTAACCAGTCATCGGCAGCAGGAAATATTGCGCAGGCATTTTTTCAATCTGATATGGCCAAAGCTCTTACGCAGCAGCTAACGGCATTTTTATTGGTTTATCTTTCTAAAAAGGCCGAAGAATTCCTGCATGATTCTAAAAATAACGATATTGCTGTTTCGAAAGAATCTGAAACAAAAGATATTGATTTTGCCTACCACGACGAGGATGCCGTTTGACCTTTTAAACAGCAAGAAACTAAATAACCCTATTATTGGTCAGAAATCTCTGGCTGTTCTGCTGGATCCAGACAATCTTGACGAAAAAGGTTGTCTGGATATTATTAAACGTTGCAATACCCACGCTGTCGACTACATTTTAGTGGGGGGTAGCCTGCTTACTACGGTGGGCCAGAGCTCTTTAATCCGGCTTATCAAAGAACACTCAACCATACCGGTCATATTATTCCCGAGCAGCAGTTTACACATCGATGCCGCAGCCGATGGCATTCTGTTGCTTTCTCTTATATCGGGCCGCAATCCCGAGTTCTTAATTGGTCAACACGTAATAGCCGCTCCGCTTTTAAAAGCGAGTCGACTCGATATTATTCCTACCGGCTATATTTTAGTAGATTCGGGGCGGCAAACTACGGCCTCTTATATGAGCGGCACCACCCCGCTTCCTCACGACAAACCAAATATTGCGGCCTGTACTGCTTTAGCTGGCGAAATGTTGGGTTTACAGGCTATTTACCTGGATGGCGGTAGCGGTGCCCTACAACCAGTAACGCCCGAGATGATTAAAGCAGTACGAGAAACTATTCAGATACCTTTAATAGTAGGTGGTGGCATAAACAGTTCCCAAAGAGCTAGTGCCGCATTAGCCGCCGGTGCCGATATTATTGTTGTGGGCAACCACATCGAAAAAGAACCGGAATTTATAACAGAATTAGCTCAGATCGTTCGGGCTTTTAATGCTGAAGTAATGGTACCTCGTTAATTTAAAGTTTGAGTAATGATTAAATTTGATTATTTAAATTACACTTGAAACACCTACTTAAATTTAAATAAAGTCATATTTACCTATTTAGTTCTCTAACACATGCTGGCATTACAATTTGGGAAATCAGTATAAAATAATTTCCGCAACTTCCTTCAAAATTAAATAAGAACTAAAATATTAATTGGTAACGTACCTAAGCTTATAAAACACAAAACCCCAGCTTTTCGGCCGGGGTTTTGTGCGTTTTTACTAATATTTATTATTCGTTTAAAGCCGATTCGCGGCGTCTCATTTTACCGGCCGGTATACCAAACATCATTTTAAACCGACGACAGAAATAAGCAGTATCTTTGTAGCCAACTTCTTTGCCAATTTCGCGGATGCTCTTTTTGGTAGTACGCAGCAAAAATACGGCGCGTTCCATACGCTGATACTCGATATAATCTTGCGGATTAATACCGGTCAGCATTTTAAAATATTGCCCTACGTAATCTTCCGATACGTTAGCCACATTCGATAATACTTTATTAGATAAATCGCCGCCAATGTTTTCTTTAATGTAATTAAACAAATCAATTAGGCGCGGATCTTTAAAGTAAGTACTATTGGTAGCCAATTGCTCCACAAACATTTTATTCCGTAAAATGTACCGGACAATTTCTACTACAATATTTTCGGTGTAGATATTAATAAGCCGTTCTTTACCCGGCAAATCCTGCATACTTTCTTCAATAACCTTTATAACCAAATTTGCCAGTTTTGAATTACCAGAAATTAAGAAAGCCGGTACATCTAACGAAGCAAAAAAGTTTACCGAGTCAAATACTTTTGCCTCAAAGCTCACAAAGCTGTGGCTATCATCGGCATCGCCAATTAAATCTAAATCGGAATTGCTTTTAAAGAATTTATCCCGGTTGGTAATCAGGTCATCATTAGAAATGGTACGACTATCGAGTTCACCGTAGTATATTTTAGTACTGCGGCCACCCGGTACAAATAGCATTTCTCCCTCTTCCACAACCTGTTGCTCGTCGCCGAATGCAATTATACCTTTATGCAGTAAGATTATATTATTACCTACATCATAAAAGTTACGAACCATAAATGGCTGTTGTAAAACCTGATTCTTAGATTTAATATATCTTACGCCGAGTGATTCAATTACTTTATTGTAATCTTCCATGATGTTTAAAATTTATTTTTTTTCGAGTATAGTCATATTAATAGCCATAAAGCTAAGAGTAATCTTTTTATAATCCAAAAACAATTTAATATTTTTTATAAAAAAATAGCTTTGAAGCTGATTATCAGATACAGGACTATTCCTACATCCTGAATTTGTCTTATTTTAAAATTTCTCTCGAAATTACTATTTTCTGAATTTCGGAGGTACCCTCATAAATTTGCGTAATTTTTGCGTCGCGCATGAGCCTTTCTACGTGATATTCTTTTACAAATCCGTAACCTCCGTGTATTTGCACGGCTTCAACGGTAGTTTCCATAGCTACCCGCGAAGCAAAAAGCTTAGCCATAGCTCCAGATTTAGCATAATCACGGCCAGCATCTTTATCGGCAGCAGCCTGCAAACACAGCAAACGAGCTGCATCAATATTAGTAGCCATATCGGCTAATTTAAACTGAATAGCCTGATGCTTAGCTATTTCCACGCCAAAAGTCTTGCGTTGTTTGGCATAATTAAGTGCTAACTCATAGGCGCCGGCGGCAATTCCCAAGGCTTGCGAAGCAATACCAATCCGGCCACCATTTAAAACACTCATAGCATATTTAAAGCCAAAGCCATCTTCGCCAATCCGGTTTTCTTTAGGCACTTTAACATCTGTAAATAACAACGAATGCGTATCGGACCCGCGTATGCCCAATTTATTTTCTTTCGGTCCGATGGCAAAGCCAGGCATATCGCGTTCTACAATTAAAGTATTAATGCCTCGGTGTTTTTTATCGGGATAGGTTTGGGCAATTACAATGTAAACAGAAGCGGTACTACCATTGGTTATCCAGTTTTTAGTGCCATTTAGCAAATAATACTCGCCGCAATCTTCGGCGGTGGTGCGTTGCATAGTTGCGTCGGAACCGGCTTCGGGCTCTGATAAGCAAAAAGCCCCAATTATTTCGCCGACGGCCAAGCGCGATAAATATTTTTGCTTTTGCGCTTCGGTGCCGTACTTTTCCAGGCCCCAACAAACCAACGAATTATTAACCGACATAACCACCGAAGCCGACGCATCTACTTTAGATATTTCTTCCATAGCAAGTACATAAGCAATGGTATCCATGCCCCCGCCGTTGTATTTAGGGTCTACCATCATTCCTAAAAAGCCTAATTCACCCATTTTCTTTATCTGTGCGGCCGGAAATTGCTGATGTTCGTCGCGCTCGATTACCCCGGGCAACAGTTCGGTTTGGGCAAAATCACGGGCCGCTTCCTGTACGGCCAGGTGTTCTTCTGTAAATGCAAAGTTCATATAAAAATCAGGTTCATTTAAGGTGGATAATTATTATACGTTCCTGAAATGTAGAAAAGTAAATTTTAGTATGCAAGCATACAAGTTTAATACTCGAATCTTCTGCCGTGCTACTTCCGGAACAAATTAATTAAGAAGCATTTTATACTATTGTCTACAAGAACTTATTCATTTACTTGTAAGCAATGTTAAGCTTCTTTCCAAGTAATTAAACTAAAAAACAAGCTTTTAGGAAGCAGCAGCAATAATAATGCTCGCTATGCAACCCGAACGGAATATTTTTTAGATAACAGATTTATTAGGCTTAAGCATTAGTATATTTTGCTTTTGCTCCAAAATAAAAAAACGCTGCAGCCTGTAATCAGGTGCAGCGTTTAAAAAATTATAGAATTACTAATAAATTCTGTTAGTCGCGTCGGCCACCGCCCATTAACATAGATCCATAATATAATAAGGTAGCCAGCGAACCCAAAGCCGCAACTACGTAAGTCATGGCAGCCCACTTAAGCGAATCTTTAGCCATGGCGTGCTCTTGAGTAGTTACAACGCCCCGATTATCCATCCAGGCCAAAGCCCGGCGGCTGGCATCGAACTCTACCGGCAAGGTAATAAAACTAAACAAGGTAGTTAAAGCAAACAAAGCTACCCCTACAGCCAGCGGCACAATAGTAGTTTGGATCATGATAATACCGGCTAACAGTATCCATTGCATATACCGGGAGGCAACACTTAAAGCCGGCACCATAGCCGACCGGAATTTAAGCATGCTGTAAGCCGTAGCGTGTTGCACCGCGTGGCCACATTCGTGGGCCGCCACCGCTGCCGCTGCCGCACTATGCGAGGCATACACGCCTTCACTCAAATTTACCGTTTTGTTGGTGGGGTCGTAATGGTCGGTTAACATACCTTCCGTGGAAATAACGCGCACATCGGTAATATTATGGTCAGCCAGCATCATTTCGGCTATTTCGCGGCCACTCATGCCCGAACGCAAACCTATTTCTGAATATTTCTTAAACTTACTTTTTAAGGTCCAACTCACCGCCATGCTTGCCAGCATAAAGACGATCATAATTAAATATATTCCACCCATTTTCTTTATCCGTTTAGTTGTTTTCTAATTTTTTCTACTATTCCTGATGTTGAATACCCCTTTACCAACTGAATGGTTTTAACTTCTCCCCCATTTTCTAAAACGATGTCGTGCCCAACAATATTTTGAACACTGTAATCATCACCTTTCACTAATACATCGGGCTTAACGCTTTTAATTAGTTCGTAAGGAGTTTCTTCATCAAATAATATTACCAAGTCTATAAACAACAAAGATGCCATGATGCGGGCGCGTGACATTTCGTCTTGTAGCGGTCGATTAGGGCCTTTTATCCGGCTTACGGAAGCATCAGTGTTCACCCCCACTATCAATTTGTCACCTAATTGGCGGGCTTTTTCGAGGTAATCGACGTGGCCCAAGTGCAGCAGATCGAAACAACCGTTGGTAAACACTATGCGCAAACCTTGCTTTTGCCATTGGGCTACCTGCTGCTGCAATTCGGGCCGGGTTACTATTTTATTGGCGGCTATCATCGGCAGCGCTTGCAATGGTTAATTCTGGTTGTGGCACCGGGCGCTTTTTGCTCAGGCTCATTATAAAACTAATACCGCCCAGTATTACCACCATTAGGGTTTGGGAAGTATGATTGATAAGGGCGAAAGCCATCCCGGATTCTTTTGCGACGCCATAGAGCAGCAAGGTATTGGTTACCATCATATGAAAAACGCCAATGCCGCCCTGCACCGGTACGCTCATGCCCAAGCTACCAATTACCAATACCGAAAAAGCCGCTAAGGGGCTTAAACCCGAGGTGCCCGGTAAGGCAAAAAAAGATAAGTAGCCCATTAAATAATAGGTAAGCCACACAAACAAAGTATGCCCAATGAACAACGGCTTGTTTTGCAGCTTGGCAATACTAAAAATACCATCCAGAAAACCGCGCACCAACCCCATTACTTTCTGAAAAAATTTAAACTGGCGAAGGTGATTCAAAAAAAAGACCAACGTGATAACAATGCCCAGTATACCCGCCATTAATAAACCAACTAGCACGTATATTAGGGTTTTATCGGCTTGTAACGATTGGTACCGTTCGGAGAGCAAGTTTAGAAAATAAGTATTTAGCCGGTCAAATTCAACCAGAAAAGCTATTCCTATCAGCAATAGCAGCATCACCATATCAATCAGCCGTTCGGTAATAACGGTACCAAAAGATGCTTGTACCGGAATATCACTGCTTTTTTTCAGAATAGAACAACGAAAAACTTCTCCCATCCGGGGCAAAACCAAATTGGCTAAATACCCGATCATCATGGCATGATACGTATCGGTAAAAGTAATGCGGTGGCCCAGGGGTTCCAGTTGTAATTTCCAGCGGTAAGCCCGGCTCAAGAAACCAGATAAAGCAATACTCAGCGATATGCTCAGCCATACATAATTGGTTTGAGACAGTTGTGCTTTTAATAAGGTAAAATCAATACCCTTTAGTGCATACCACATTAAAAATACCGACAGGCTAAAAACCAATATGTATTTGAAAATATCGATCAGTTTATTCATATAATATTTTATACCAGCTGGTTATGCTGATCCGGAAAAACCAAAGTAGGTTGGTGTTGTTTAGCTTCACTGAAGGGTATTTGGCAATACGAGAATATAATGACCACATCGCCCACTTGTACTTTACGAGCAGCAGGGCCATTTAAGCAAATAGTACCGGTACCCCGCTCTCCTTTTATAATATAGGTTTCGAAACGCTCGCCATTATTAACATTTACAATAGTAACTTTTTCGTTTTCTACCATATTAGCGGCATCCAACAAATCTTCGTCGATGGTAACACTGCCCACATAATGCAGCTCGGCCTGCGTAACTTTTACCCGGTGTATTTTAGATTTTAGAACTTCAATTAACATTATTATAATTTAAAATAAAATACAAAGGTAGCTAATTTTAAGTAAGATTAATGCTTACCATTACCCGCAGAAACACGTCGATTCTTAGCTCTTAGTAAGAGAAAACAATATTATCAATCAAGCGGACCTCACCCACAAAAGCCGCTACACACAAAGCTATTTGTTTACCCGTAGTTATCGCCTCCAATGGTTGCAAGGTATGTGCATCGGCTATTTCGAAATATTCGAGTTTTATTTCTTTAAACGCCTGCAAATAATTTATAACGGCTACTTTAGCGGCTGCAACAGATTTGGTGGCGAGCAAATGCTGCGCTAGTTGCAAGGCCTGGTATAAATGCGGAGCCACCTGCCGTTCGGGCTCGGTAAGCCGCCGGTTACGCGACGACATGGCCAAACCATCAGCTTCACGAATAATGGGGTGGCACACCAACTCCAAATCGAAACTCAAATCAATAACCAATCGCCTGATAATAGCAAACTGCTGTAAATCTTTCTGGCCGAAATAAGCCTTGTGTGGTTTAATTAAATGAAACAATTTACTTACTACGGCTGCTACCCCGTTAAAATGGCCCGGCCGGAATTTTCCTTCCATTACCGTTTCTAAAGCCCCAAAATTAAAAGCTAGTTGCAGCGGTTCGGCATACATTTCGGGCGCAGAGGGGGCAAACAACACATCGCATTTATTCTGCTCTAATAAAATTGTATCGGCCTGGGGCAAACGCGGATATAATTTAAAATCTTCGGGATTGTTAAACTGCGTGGGGTTCACAAAAATGCTGCATATTGTTACATCTGTTTCGCGGGCTGCCGTGCGCAGTAATTGCAAATGCCCTTCGTGTAAGGCACCCATAGTAGGCACAAAACCAATTGTTTGCCCGGAACTACGAATTTGTTCGGTTTGTTGTTTAATAGCAGAAACAGAAGAAATAAGGTGCATGCCAGCTGTTTAAATTATGGTCTAAAAGCGCGTAAAGGTATATTTTAATAAATAAAATTGAAAATCTTATAAAAATTAAGTAGTTTTGTGCTGCCGAATTTTTTGCCTAATATAAATCATACTTTTCATCTCTATGTCAAAGCTAAGAATCCTTTATGCTGCCACTGAAATTAATCCCTTTTTACAAACCACAAAAGTAGCGGAATTCCTGCGCATGCTGCCCCAGGCCATGCAAGAAAGAGGCATGGAAATCCGTATTTTTGTTCCCCGGTTTGGTTTGATTAACGAACGCAAGAATCGGCTGCACGAAGTGGTTAGGTTATCCGGAATTAATATTGCGGTAGGCGAAGAGGAAAAACCGCTTATTATTAAGGTTGCTTCTATTCCGAATGCAAAATTGCAGGTATATTTTATCGATAACGAAGACTATTTTCACCGGAAGTCCGTTTTGGTAGATAAAGACAATAAATTTCACGCGGATAACGATGAGCGGGCTATCTTTTTCTGCAAAGGCGTACTGGAAACAGTTAAAAAATTAGGTTGGTCGCCGGATATTGTGCATTGCAACGATTGGATGACCGGCTTAATACCTATGTATTTAAAAACTACTTATAAAAAAGACCCTATATTTAAAGATGCCAAGTCTATCTTTACTGTTTACAACAACAACTTCGACCATAAATTTAATAACGATTTGCTGGAAAAAGTAAAAATGCTTGACATTGAAGACAGCATGCTTACCGGCTTAAAATCGGCCGATTGCGAAGGCTTTGTAAAAGTTGGCATGGAGTATGCCGATATGGTAGTTAAATCGCACGAAGATGGCTTTAGCGAAAACATTAATGCCTTATTCAGCAACTTTACCAAAGCCCGGCAGGTAAGCGCCGACTCAGACGAAAACTTTTTAGATTCTTACTACAACCTTTATAATGAATTGGCCAATTAGAACAACTGTTCTTTTTATTTTTTCTTTATTTATCCTTTTTTCCTGCGAAGACCCCGGCGAGATTGGCTTAAATGGCATTGGAGACGAAACTAAATTAAGTACTGCTTTTACAGATACCATTACGGTAAAAGCATCTACGGTATTAGCTAACGACTCTATAATTGCTTATGCCCCCCCTTTGCTTTTAGCCGGCAGAATGCACAATAACATTTTTGGAGCCGTAACGGCGCAAGCATTTATGGGCATTGGTATTACGGCCGGGGCTACTTTTGATGATGCCGCCAATGCCCGCATCGACTCTACCGTACTGGTACTGGATTATAACGAAGCTTACGGCGATACCACCCAGAACCTGACCATTAATGTGCATAAACTGCAGCAAGGATTTCAGGCGGAAGCGACTTATTTTGCTAACAGCACGCTAACTTCCGACCCAGCAGCTATTGGTTCAGTTACGTTTAAGCCTACTCCGCGTAAAACTGTTAAAGAGGTTAGTTCAGACGGAACTACTATTGTCTACCGGTCCATTCCGGTACGCATTCACCTAAATAACTCTTTTGGTAATGACTTATTAGCGCAAAGTGGTAAAACGCCGCTTTCCAGCGCTGCCGAATTTAAAAAGTTTTTACCGGGTTTAACCTTAACTACTACTAATAATGCCTCGGTAGTAGGTTTTATTTCTACCGACAGTACTTATTTCCGGGTATACTATACGGCTAGCGGTAAGAGACAAAAATATGACTTGTTTATTAGTGCCGAGCGGTTTAGCCAGATTACTGCTGATCGCAGTGGCTCAACTTTAACCAATTTGCAACGCTCCGGCGATTCTGTTGCAGCTACTACCACAAACAATACCGCTTATTTACAAGAATCGACGGGAGTTAAAACCAAAATTACTTTCCCTTATTTAGATAAATTAAAACAAGCTGTCGGTAACGCCGCCATTAACCGGGCCGAATTGGTGATTCCGGTAAAAAATGCCAGCACCTTTAAACCCTCTCCTTATATTTATTTATTCGAAACAAATAAGCGCAATCGCATACTCCGGACCGGTGATACACCCCGGGCTATTCCGGCCAGCGGCGTTGAAGTTTATACCCAACCGGCTGCCGCCACTTACCGGGAGTCTACTCAAACTTATACCATTGATATCACTTCTTATCTGCAGGGGATATTAATAAAACGGAAATTGAGCACGGGCAGAACCATGCAGAATACAGGCTTCTTACTTTCACCCGGTTCATCGGCCTCATTAACCAGTTCGGATGCTTTAAAGCTGCAAACCTTGCGGCAAACGCTGCTCAATACCGAGCCGGGCACAGGCATAAAACTTCGGGTTTATTATTCTGCCCAACAATAGGTAAAACCAGAAGCTTATTACTCTGATTTATAAATAATATTTTTATACCAAATATTTAGAATGATATGTGCGGAATAGTAGCATACATTGGTTATAGAGAAGCCTGCCCCATTATTATAAAAGGTTTAAAACGTTTAGAATACCGGGGCTATGATAGTGCCGGTATAGCTCTTTTAAACGGCACTTTAAATGTTTACAAGAAAAAAGGCAAAGTAAGTGATCTGCAAAAATTTATTTCTGGTAAAAATACCAAAAGCCAGATAGGAATGGGACATACCCGTTGGGCTACCCACGGCGAACCCAACGATTCTAATGCGCATCCACATTATTCGAGCTCAGGCCGTATTGCCATTATTCATAATGGTATTATCGAAAACTATGCTTCTCTAAAGACCCTGTTGCAATCTAAAGGATTCACTTTTTACAGCGATACCGATACCGAAGTATTTATTAATCTGATTGAAGATATTCAGAACGAAAACCATTGTTCGTTGGAAGAAGCGGTAAGGCTGGCCTTGCACGAAGTAGTAGGAGCTTACGCCATTGTGGTTCTTTCGAAAGATGAACCCAACCAGTTAATTGCAGCTCGCAAAGGTAGCCCGCTGGTAATAGGCGTGGGTAAAGATGAATTCTTCTTGGCTTCGGATGCTACTCCTATTATTGAATATACCAACGAGGTAATTTACGTTAATGACTACGAAATAGCCATTATCAAAGACGGAGAGCTGCATATTAAATCCCGCGAAGATGTTCCTACTACTCCTTATATCCAAACCCTGCAAATGGAACTGGACTCTATCGAGAAAGGTGGGTACGAACATTTCATGCTGAAAGAAATTTTCGAACAACCCCGCTCTATTTACGATAGCATGCGGGGCCGTTTAATTGCTGCCAGTAACCAACTAATAATGGGCGGTTTTCGGGAGTTCGAAAACAAATTTATCACTGCCGAACGTATTATAATTGTGGCCTGTGGCACGTCGTGGCACGCCGGTATGGTGGCCGAATATTTAATTGAGGATTTAGCCCGTATTCCGGTAGAAGTAGAGTATGCCTCGGAGTTCCGGTACCGCAATCCGGTAATTAAAGAAGGCGACATTGTTATTGCTATTTCGCAATCCGGCGAAACCGCCGATACGCTGGCCGCCATAGAATTGGCCAAATCGAAAGGAGCTACTATTTTTGGTATTTGCAACGTGGTGGGTTCCTCTATTGCGCGTGCTTCGGATGCAGGCGCCTATACGCATGCCGGTCCGGAGATTGGTGTTGCCAGTACCAAAGCCTTTACCGCCCAAGTTACGGTACTTACTTTGCTGGCTATGATTATTGGCAGCAAGCGAGGCACTATCGAGAATACTAAGCTGCGCCAGTTAATGATAGAACTGGAAAATATTCCGGCTAAAGTAGAAAAAGCGCTGGAGCTAAACGATAAGATTATTCAGATTGCCGAAGAATTTAAAGATGTCTCGAATTTCTTGTATTTAGGTCGGGGGTATAATTTCCCGGTAGCTTTAGAAGGCGCTTTAAAACTAAAAGAGATTTCTTACATCCACGCCGAAGGTTATCCGGCCGCTGAAATGAAGCACGGCCCTATTGCTTTAATAGATGAAAATATGCCGGTGGTGGTAATTGCTACCCACGATAGCTCTTACGAAAAAATTGTTTCTAATATACAAGAAGTAAAGGCCCGTAAAGGCCGCCTGATTGCCATTGTAACCGAAGGCGACCAAGTAATACCAGCTATGGCGGAATTTGTGATTGAAGTACCGGACACCAGCGAAATATTAACGCCCCTGGTTTCGGTTATTCCGCTGCAACTACTTTCTTACCACATTGCGGTAATGCGGGGTTGTAACGTAGATCAGCCGCGGAACTTAGCTAAATCGGTAACGGTAGAATAAGCAGTTTAACGTAACACGTTTGTATAAAGAGAGGGAAGCTGTTAGCTTCCCTTTTTATTTAGTGTTAAGTAAATTGCCGATGGTAAATTTTTAAACAAGATCAGCAACAACTTGCAACCGGCGTTTTCCTTCTATTTGCGCTAGCACTACAACAACTGTTTGCATTTTCTTGTACCTTTGAGTTTAAAGTTACAGATCAAATAAACTCCTATATGGCAAATACCATTATCAATGCTGCTGCGGCACCTGCTCCTATTGGCCCTTACAGCCAGGCTGTTTTAGCAAATGGCGTACTTTATATTTCCGGCCAAATTGCTTTAGACCCAGCATCTGGCACGTTGGTTCAGGATAACATTGAAACAGAAACCCACCAGGTAATGAACAACCTACAGGCTATTTTACAAGAAGCTGGTCTTGGTTTTATGCATGTAGTGAAGTGTACTATTTTTGTAAAAGACCTGAACAACTTTGCACGTATTAATGAGGTATACGGCAGCTACTTTACCCAAAGTCCGCCCGCCCGCGAAACCGTGGAAGTAAGCCGTTTGCCTAAAGATGTTAACGTAGAGATTTCTTGTATTGCGGTACAGGCCATCTAACTAACTTCTAGCGCGACCAGCATAGGTCTACTCCTGCCTTTTCTCGTTTGAAACCGGCTCTTTGTTTACGGCCGTTTTACCGGCTTCTACTTCCTGCCGGATAATGCGCACAGCATAAGGAGCCGGATAAATATTGCCACCAAACTTACGGCAATAAATAAGGGTAAAAATGGAACCGAAGAATAATATCTGCGAAGAATAAAATACCCAGGTTAAAATAACCACCACCGTGCCCGCCGCCCCATATACGGTAGCAATATTACTATTACCTAAATATAAGCCGATTAAATACTTTCCTAAACTAAACAGCAAAGACGTAACAATAGCGCCTACCCACACATCGCGCCACCGGATTTTAGCATCGGGCAAAAATTTAAAAATAGCGGCAAACAAAAATGCCACCACCGCCAGCGAAAAAGTATTATTAAAGAATTGGATAAAGATAATAGCTGTTTCGCCTAAAAACTTTACTAAATAAGTGCCTATCTTAGCCATAACTGCATGTACTACCAACGATACCAGCAACAGAAAGGTAATACTTAAGATCATGGCAAAAGAAAGCAGCCGGTCTTTGGCTAGTTTCAGGTACTCGCGTTTGGGTTTAGGTTTTACACCCCATATAACATTTAGCGAATTCTGCATCGAAATAAACATACCCGTTGCGGTTAGCAGCAAAGTAATAACCCCTACTATGGTGGCAAACGTTAGTTCGCTCGATAAACTAATATTCTCAACCATACGCTGCACCTCAATGGCACCTTCCGAGCCTATTAGCCCTTTTATCTGGAAATAAATATCGCCGCTTACGGCCGCATCGCGATATATCCAGCCAATGGTATTAATTATGATAATTAAAATGGGTGGCAATGCAAAAATAGTATAGTAAGCCAGCGCCGCCCCTTTATCGAAAGCATTGGTATCCGAAAACTCGTACCAGGTATCGCGGAGCAGATAAAAAGATTGCTTTCCTATCTTCGGCAGCAGCTTTAATAACGAAAAATTTCTTTCATGCCTCATAATATTTAATATCCTGAATTTAATTTATGGATACGTAATCACCTAAATTGGTTCGGCAATATTACCCTATATTTAACTATATTAATCAATCTATTATTATAATGATATTGATTTAAACCGAAGCAGTTACACCTGCGGCCAATCCTATCACTTATGAGCTATATCCGAAAATTCACAAAAATACGCGATGGATTGCTTACCTTTGCACCAATTTTAATATCCAACGCTAAAGAGCGTTAGCTTTATTTTAACATGGAAAGAGAAGTAAGAGTACGATTTGCCCCTAGTCCTACGGGGCCTTTACATATTGGTGGTGTCCGTACCGCTTTGTATAATTATTTATTTGCCAAAAAAATGGGTGGCAAAATGCTGCTGCGCATCGAAGATACCGATCAAAACCGTTTTGTACCCGGTGCCGAACAATATATTTTTGACTCTTTAGCCTGGTGCGGCATTCAGCTCGATGAAAGCCCCGTACACGGTGGTCCGCATGCGCCTTACCGCCAATCGGAACGCAAGCCCATGTACATGGACTATGCCCTAAAGTTGGTACAGGAAGGTAATGCTTATTATGCCTTTGATACTGCTGAGGAACTGGATGAAATGCGCGAACGCCTGAAAGCCGCCAAAGTAGCCACGCCGCAGTATAATGCTATTACGCGCAACACCATGCGCAACTCGCTTACTTTGCCCGAAGACGAAGTAAAACAACTACTGGAAAACGGTACTCCTTATGTAATCCGGTTAAAAGTACCACGCAAAGAAGAAATCCGCCTCAAAGATTTGATTCGGGGCTGGGTTTTGGTGCATTCTTCTTCAATTGATGATAAAGTACTAATGAAGTCGGATGGCATGCCTACTTACCATTTAGCGAATATCGTAGACGACCATTTAATGGAAATTACGCATGTTATTCGGGGTGAAGAATGGCTACCTTCGGCGCCGCTACACGTATTGTTGTACCGCTACCTGGGTTGGGAAAGCACCATGCCCGAATTTGCGCACTTACCATTACTGTTAAAACCCGATGGCAACGGCAAACTAAGCAAACGCGACGGCGATAAACTTGGTTTCCCGGTTTTTCCGCTGCAATGGTTTGATCCTTTTACCGGCGAAAAATCGAGCGGATACCGCGAAAGTGGCTATTTACCCGAAGCTTTTGTAAACTTCCTGGCTTTTTTAGGCTGGAATCCCGGTACGCAGCAGGAATTATTTACGATGGACGAACTGGCCGAAGCTTTCTCGATTGAGCGCATAGGAAAATCCGGGACGCGTTTCGATATAAACAAAGCCCGCTGGTACAACGAGCAGTATTTACGCGCCAAACCCGATACTGAACTGGCCGGATATTTACTCGCTGCCTTAGCCGAGCATGATATTTCGTGCTCCGAAGAAAAAGCAGTTAAGATTGCCGGGGTTATGAAAGAGCGCGTTACGTTTCCGCAGGATTTCTGGCGCGAAGCTTCTTATTTCTTTGTAGCTCCCGAAACTTACAACGAAAAAGTAGCCGAGAAAAAATGGAACAACGCTGCTGTAACTGTATTCGAAGATTTCAAAAATCAATTGCCCACCTTATCAGATTTCACGGCAGATAATATAAAACACCTGCTAATACAAGTTCTGGAGCTGCGTAACATGAAAATTGGGCAAGTAATGCAAGCCTTACGTTTGGCTTTAACCGGCTTAGAGGCCGGCCCCGATTTAATGGCTATTATAGAAATTATTGGCCCCACCGAAACCGCTAATCGCATTAACACGGCCGTAGAAAAATTACAACCTTTTATGGTGTCCTAATCTAATGTCTCAGGTTTTGTTTTAAGTAACTAAGCCAGCGTATTAGTTAGGCCTTTCAATAATTCAAAGATAAGTAAAACCCGCTTCATCCCTGGAGCGGGTTTTTCCGTTGTAGGAAGAAAGTTCTAAGCTTAACCCCATTTTAACCTTTATTAAATTTTAACAGGCAAAGAAAATGGCAAAGAAAAAGAAAACGTCCGAAAAAAAAGCCCGGGTTCATAAAGATCTCGAAGGCTTCGAGATTAAGGTAAATCCTTTAGGAGAAATTACATCTAACTACAACATCGATCAGATAAATAATTTCCTGGATAAAAACGTCTACGATAAAAAACTGGTAAACCGCGGGGCCGACGACGATGAAGATTACCCGGTGCAAGATTCGGTTGATAGCGACGATAACGATGAAGATTTCTTGAAAGACGACGTTACCGGCGACGAGGGCGAAGATTTACCACCTCGGCCTAAAAGCAAAGGCTAAATATTATTACAGCACCTGTAGCGAACGCCGCAAAAAGTTTTTATACTTGTTTTGATTTTTGTCAATCATTAAAATAAATAAAACTATGCGTTCGCACGAAATTGATTATCGCATTTTCGGAAATGATATACAAGTACTGGAAGTAGAACTAGACCAAAACGAAACCGTAATTGCCGAAGCCGGTGCCATGGTGTATATGGAAGACGGCATTACTTTCGAAACCAAAATGGGCGACGGTTCAGAACCCGAACAGGGTTTTATGGGCAAATTATTTTCCGCGGGTTCGCGGCTAATTACCGGCGAATCGTTGTTTATGACTCACTTTACCCACCGGGGTCGTCATGTTAAAAGCCGGGTTGCCTTTTCAGCCCCTTATCCTGGTACCATTATGCCCGTAGATTTAAGTCAGATACCCAATGGCTTAATTGTACAGAAAGATGGCTTTTTAGCGGCTGCCCTGGGTACCAAAATAAATATTCATTTTAATCAACGCTTAGGCGCTGGTTTTTTTGGTGGCGAAGGCTTTATTCTGCAACGCCTAACCGGCGACGGGTTAGCTTTTGTGCACGCGGGCGGTACGGTTATCGAGAAACGCTTGCAAAACGAAACCCTGCGGGTAGATACTGGTTGCGTAGTAGCCTTCGAGAGCGGCATTAATTTTGACATTCAGCGGGCCGGCAATTTAAAATCGATGATATTTGGAGGAGAGGGTTTGCTGCTGGC
>Ga0210040_10004807_pt1 | contig 17413 bp, 11 predicted proteins | sample CryGeyCG12114_NA_FD_185462 | JGI IMG/M metagenome (GOLD analysis project Ga0210040, IMG submission 185462) | Groundwater microbial communities from aquifer - Crystal Geyser CG19_WC_8/21/14_NA (SPAdes) (version 2) | ecosystem: Environmental > Aquatic > Deep subsurface > Groundwater | place: USA... | reverse complement strand
CCTCTGCTAAAGCAGCTGTGTTGGCATCGTTTTCGATTATTACCGGTACATTGTACCTACTTTGCAACCATTGCTTTAAATTAAATCCACCCCAACCGTCAATTTGATGTGATGTTACCACGATTCCCGGAACACGATCTACCGGCCCACCATATCCAACACCTATGGCCAAAGGGGGGGCCTGCAAACCATTAAGTGTTTTTTCGATGAGGTCTAAAATACCTTTCGCACCCTTCTCTTGTTCTACCCGAAATGAAAAAACCTTTTCTATCTCTCCGGTAATAGGATTTCCAATAGCTATTTGAATTTTTGTACCGCCTATTTCAACCCCTATATACATTTATTCATCCTTTATTTGACTTTCAATACCTAAAATAAAACTGTGTATTATTTTTATGTGGATTTCCTGAATTCGGTCGGCATATCCAAAATGATTTACACAAATTTCAACATCACCTTTACCTTTCAATTTGCCGCCATCTTTGCCTGTCAGGATTATGACCTTCATATTTTGTTTTCTAGCAGCAACAATTGCATTTACAATACTTTCAGATTGTCCACTTGTGCTAATTGCTAGTAATACATCATTTGAGTTTCCCAAACCTTCAATAAAACGCCCAAAAACATGCTCAAAGCCAAAATCGTTACCTACACAGGAAAGATAAGACGGATCAGATATAGCTATTGCGGCCAAAGGTTTTCTACTGTTTCGGTACCGGCCAGTTAGTTCCTCAGCGAAATGCATGGCATCACAATGAGATCCGCCGTTGCCACAACTTATTATTTTTCCACCCATTTTAAGTGCTTCCGACATGAGAAGAACTGCTTCGCCGATAAGATGGAAATTTTCTTGGTTACTTTTAAATTGTTTCAGAACGGCCAAAGCCTCGTCTATTTCGTTCTCAAAAATTGCTAAGTTCATAATCATAAATTCCTAAGCCCTAAATTAATTTTATTCTTTCCCATTTTGTAGCCGATAAATCCATAAAAAACAAGGTACAGATAACAAATAATGGGAACTATAAAGGAACGCTGTATGCCAATTTTGTCAGCTAATGACCCTTGGATAACGGGTAGCAAGGCAGCTCCTAAAATAGCCATGATTAGCAAAGATGAAGCTTGAGATTTGTATTTTCCCAATCCGGCAATTGCCAAAGTAAAAATATTGGACCAGAGGATAGAATTGAATAAACCAGCTCCAACTAAACACCACATTGCTAATGATCCGGAAGCAAAAACTGCCGTACTTACCAGGCACACCAAAATTATGGAGAATATTCCAAGAGTGCGTGCCGGTAACGAAGAGCCAAGAAAAAAAGCCAGGAGACTTAAAGCCAAAAAAATTGCATAATTGCCAGCAATTACCCAGTTTGTCAAAAAACCTATTATTACGAACGATATAACAGGGACTAGTATCATCAAGCCGATTTTTTTTACTTGAGCAATGTTAGTACTCAGAGAAACTGCTCCAATAATACGACCTATCATCAGCCCACCCCAATAAAAAGAAACGTATGTACTCGCCTCCATTTCTGCCATTCCGGCAATTTTAGGCATTGCCAAGAAACTGATTAACAAACTACCAATACCCACCTCGGCTCCAACATAGGCAAAGATGGCAACAATACCCAGCATTAAATGTGGATATTTAAGAGCACTTGCACCTTTTGCTAAGCCCTCTTCGCTTTTAAATGTGGGCAAATTGATATAGCGGATGGTAATGGCCGTGGCTATAAATATTACTGTAAATAAAAGGTACATGCTTTTAATGGTGCTACCTTCCAAATCAGCATCTTGGTTTAACATATGACCAAATAAGAAATAACCTCCTATAATGGGTGCAATGGTAGTACCAAAGGAATTAACTGCCTGCGCCAGGTTTAACCGGCTAGAGGCATTTTTTTCGGGACCCAGAATTGCAACATACGGATTGGCCGCTATTTGTAAAAGTGTGAACCCAAGTCCCAGGCAGAAAAGCCCGGTCAGGAATATACCATAAATTTTGTACTCAGCTCCAGGATAAAAAAGGAAGCAGCCAAAGGCAGCCATTAGCAACCCCCAAATAATACAGTTTTTGTATCCGATTCTTTCTATTAGGTCTCCGTATTTAAGGGAGTACAAAAAGTATGCTACGGAACCAATAAAATATGCCCCGAAAAATGAAAATTGAACAAGAGTAGCCTTAAAATAATTAAGTTCAAATTGCTTTTTTAGATATGGAATTAGAATATCGTTAAGACAAGTAATAAAACCCCAAATGAAGAACAGGCCAGTTATTACAGTGAATGCAAATGTGAAATTGGTACCACTGTCCTGGCCCTGTTCAACCGTTTTAGTTGGGTTTGTTATAGCCATATTTGTAAATCATTTATTGTTAAAATTTCTATGTGTCAGAAATAAATATTTATGCAATAGCTTATTTTCTGGTCTCTAAAAACAAAAAGCACCCCTTGCAACAACTACCAAGATTTTCGCCTTTGTAGTTGTTCCAGACATATTGCCAATACTTTTCCAAGTTTTCTCACACTGTTCCTGGTCGTCTTGTTGGAACTTCTGCAGGTCGTTGTTGGTCAACAGATTCCTCAACCCTAACCATATCCATTGCTGCCATGATTCCAATTGTCTTCTCATACCTTGATTCTCAGGTGCGAAACAAAAATATTAATCATGGGTAGCGCTTGATAAAGAGGGAGGTGCTGCTGATTTTTGATTTCCCCATTTTTTGTTGGGTTTAGGCCCCATCTGGAAAGTCAATTTGCCGGGGTGTTTTAATACTTCATGGTCGAACCAGGTGTTGTTTAAGGATTTTCCGTTTAATTTTACAGATTGAATATATTTATTTTCTGGAGAATTATTTTTTGTTTCAATGGTAAATTCGTAGGTATTGGAGGGAGAATTACCCAGGTGCAGGACTACTTTATCAAAAATAGGACTTCCAATAACCCAAGTATTTTGACCGGGTGCAACCGGATAAAATCCCATCGCACTTAATACATACCAGGCAGACATTTGGCCCATATCTTCATTTCCGGATAATCCGTCCGGATTAGCAGTATATAATTCTGCCATAATCTTTCTGACATATTCCTGCGTTTTCCAAGGAGCACCTGCATAATTGTATAAATATGAGGTGTGATGACTAGGTTCGTTTCCGTGAGCATATTGGCCTATTAAACCTGTTACATCCAGGACTTTTTCCGCTTTAACAGAACTAGGATCCACAATGAACAAAGAGTCTAATTTACTTATAAATTTCTCGTTACCCCCTTCAATGTTAATTAAACCCTGAACATCATGGGGAACAAACCATGTATATTGCCACGCATTTCCTTCCGTGTAATGCCGGTCCTGAAATTTGCCAATTACTGTCGGATCGAAAGGAGTGAGCCATTTACCATCCGAATTTTTGGGCCGGGCAAAACCGGTTGAAGCATCAAAAAGATTTCTATAGTTCAGGGCTCTCTTACTAAAAAATTGATAATCATTTGTTTTTCCTAGTTCCTTCGCCATCTGTGCCAGGCACCAATCATCATAAGCATACTCTAAAGTTTTTGACACAGATTCCCTAATCTTATCGTAAGGCAGATACCCGTATTTCATATAATCAGCTAAGCCAACCCTTCCTTTAGAAGGATGATCTGCGGGTGGAGTTTCCATAGCATTCTTTTTTGCGGCTTGATACGCTTTTTCCGCGTCAAACCCCCGAACGCCCTTTCGATAGGCATCTAATATTGCACTTATGGGATGATCACCTATCATATCATTCGTATATGTATTCCCAAATTGCTGCGGAGTGGGTAACCAGCCACCCTGCTCATATTGAACGATCATGGTGTTAATCACATCCTCCGTTCTATCTGGCTGTACTAAAGCTAATAATGGCATCTCAGCCCGGAAAGTGTCCCAAAGAGAAAAGTCGCTACGATAGGTAAAATTGGTAGCTTTATGAATGGAATTGTCCAGCCCCCTATAGGTACCATCTACATCACTAAAGATTCCTGGAAACAGTAAGGAGTGATAAAGCGCCGTATAGAACACCGTTAGGTTTTTCTTTGATTTCTCATTGGCCTCAACCTCAATTACACTAAGAGCTTTTTCCCATTTTTCCTGTGCATTCTTTTTTATTTGATCAAAGTTCCAATTAGGAATTTCCTTTGTTACATTTAGTTTGGCTTGTTCAACACTTGTATAAGAAATACCTACTTTAACTTCAACGGTTTCATTTTCTGTAGTAGAATAATTGATGAATGCTCCAATCGCACTTCCCGAATCTTTTTTAGATCTAGCTTTTACGTCCTTCTCATTCCAGGTTCCGGAAGACTTAAAAGGTTTGTTAAACTTGGCGTAGAAGTATACCGTCTGATTCTTAACAAAACCGCTTGAGGTACGAAATCCTTCTACTTCGGAATCGCTTACAATATTAACACCTGCATTTGTAGTTTTATCTCCTATACCGTGCCCAAGGTCAATAACAATATGTGAATCATTAGATTTTGGAAAGATATATTGATGGTACCCTGCGCGCTCTGTTACAGTTAGGTTAGCCTTAATATTATAATCCTTCAGGTAAACAGAATAATTACCCGGTGATGCCGTCTCTTCCTTGTGTGAAAACCTGGAGCGGTATCCTTCATCCGGATTTTCTTTGCTGCCCGGTTTAATTTTGAGTTCTCCTATGGTTGGCATAAACAGAATATCTCCCCAGTCGGCTGCCCCCATTCCACTCCGGTGCAAATGACTGAATCCCATAATGGAATTATCGCTATAATGATACCCTGAGCACCAATCCCACCCAAAGATTCCAGTATCAGGACCTAACTGAACCATTCCGCCTGGGAGTGCTGCACCAGGAAAAGTATGTCCATGATAATCGGTACCAATGAAAGGGTCTACTTTATCTACATAGTTCTTAGATTGACCTACACTTGTTAAGGATAAAAAAAATAAGGCAGATGCCAGAAAGAATGGTGAGATTTTATTGTTGGTATTTTTGGTATTCATAGATGACATATCAGTTAATAAAAATTTTCTGTAATCCGTAATAGGGCAACCGCACCAAAATACATAATGGATTGACTATCAGGACGCTATAATATTTACATTTATTAATATTAAGTTTGTAATTATCTGTATATCAATTTTGTATAAATTTGGTGCGGTTGCCCTGTAATCCGTAAAAATCAATTGCGTTGGTCCTCAAAATTTTATTTACGATTTCTATTGCTTCCAATTCACTTAAATATCCATTCCCAACCATTGGAACCAATGCATTTTCAACCGTTTCCCTAGCCATTACAGAAGCGGCATAAACCCCTTCCGGTGTGTGGCAGTCTCCTCCAAAAGCAACAATCTTATTTATTGGAACTGTTTCAATATATTCTTGAAGATATCGGACGGTATACGATGGAGAAATCAATGCAGCCCAGGTCATATCAATAAATATATTCGGAAATTTCTTTGCTAAAGCCGCAAGCTCACCGCCATATGGATAAGAGGCATGGAGCAAAGCGAAACGAACATGAGGAAATTTCAAAAAAGCCTCTGTTAAACCGGTAGGATTCGTGTTGGTAATGTAGTTCTGGTTAAACGTCTGCATTCCAGTATGAATCTGTACAGGAAGGTTATACTTATCGCACAGCGAGAAAACATAAAATAATAGATAGTCCTGTAAAGGTTTAATCTTCTCAAATACGAATTTCTTGGACTCATTTTTACGAAGTTTTTGAAAAAGCTCCATGGCCTTTTCCCGGGGAACATCATCGCACTGCAACGTTCGTTTGTATGCCATCATAATTTTTAATCCGACCACCCCGTTAACAGATATTTGCTTATGAATAATCTTTTCGACCAGATTCTCATAATCTGCCAATGTGGTAGCGGCAGGTTCGTTCAAATTTTTACAAATTGAGACAACTTTCTGATAGTTATCCAATAAATAAATTTCATCAGACCAAAAAAGACTTTTAAAAAAACGATCATCTTGTTTGGCGGGATCATCATTGAACCCAATCAAGATACTTAGATCGATTTTAGCTTTTCGTTTTAAGATATACTCGTAATAATCCTCTTTTTCACGAAGTTTTGAAATCCGTGCGGACAGCTCCAAATAAGTGTTTTGGTTCAATTCTGGGATATCAAAAAGATCTCTTGCCGCAATATTGATCATGCGACCATAGGCTGTGGTCTTAATATTATTCCAATGATCTTTAATTACATCCCATTTTTCAGTCGAACTTAATTGGGTACTTCTCATTTTTCGTTCCATTTCTTCCCCGCTCAATTCAGATCCAGAAGATACCAGATCAGAAAACTGGTAGTTATTAAAGAGACAGCCAAAATCCCCTTTTAGAGCATCCGATTGCTTTTCGTTTATTAAATGCTCATGGGTGTCAATGATCATAAGGGTATCAATAGCTGTATGTATCCGTTCTTCAAAACCCGGTTTTGGAGAACGGTACACGCCTACTTGACACCACACAAAATTTGGTATCAAACACCCCAAACAAATTATCCATATTCTCATAGTACTTTATGATTCATTCACAACTGACTTTTAAAAACGACATCATACCTCAGCTTTCATTAATTCTGAAATCATAAAATATCGAATTAGTATGAAATACTACTTCCTCTTGTTCGCTTCTAAAAATCAGTTGTTCATTTAATATTTCCCTCAAATATTTGGAAGAGGACATTAGTTAATAACCAGGGTTTTGCTCACCTATAATGGGGTTATTATCCATTTCTTGCTGGGGAATTGGGAAAAGCAGGAAGCTTTCGGGAATCTGGATACCCTTTGCCTCTAATGTAACCTTTTGTACCGTGTTTGTACGTTTCAAGTCATACCAGCGTTTCTGTTCACCGATAAATTCATATGCCCTCTCCTTTAAAACAAGATCCTGGAACGCCTTAGCAGTAGGTGCAGTTTGCATCGTATAATCTACAGGCGATGCTCCTTCAGGATTATACCCGTAAGCTCGCCTTCTAACCAGGTTTAGCCTTTCAAGTGCTAATGGGGTTGGACCGCCATTTGCCTGGCTGGCAGCTTCTGCATAAATTAATAAATCATCGGGATACCGATAAATTGGGAAATCATTGCCATTGCTGGGAGCATATCCGGGATCTTTAAATTTTCCAAACAAAATTGGGCGGTCGGCTGGATTTTGAACAATAGTTCCGTTACTTCTAGGATAGGATGTGTAGATATTAAACTGCCATCTCAGGTCGTTATGATCCCAATTTGCTAAGAGTGGAAAAGTTGGTAAACCATAAAAAGATAACCATCCCTCAGATGCATAGGCACTTCCCGGTGCGGCATACTGTACCGCGATGGAAGAACCACCATTTGACCTTGAATATTTTAACGACCATACATCTTCTGAAGAGGTTGTAACCGCTGGTCCAAAGATTTTTTCAAAATCAGACGGCTTTTCCACGCGCACCAATGAATACACGCCAGACTTAATCACTTCATCTGATTTATCCCGGGCCTCTGGCCATTGTTCTGTATATAAATAAACATCAGCAAGCATAGTCTTGGCAGACCATTTTGAAGGCCGACCCGCCACCGCTTGGCTGTTAGGTAAATTATTTTCTGCGTACTGCAAGTCTTCCATGATCAGATCGTAAACTTCTTCAGCCGTTGCGCGTGCTTTGGGGGCTTGTTCAGTAGTTTCAACAGGTTCGGTTCTAAGAGGTACTCCACCCCAATTTCTAACAAGTTGGTAATAGGCAAAGGCTCTCAAAAAGCGTGCTTCGCCCAATAGGGCATTTTTCTTACTTTCATCCATCTCAATGGAGGGAACGTACTTCAAAACAAGGTTAGCATTCCGAATCGCGAGATAAAAAGCTTTATACGCATTGTCGGTTCGGCCTATACTTGCAGAATTCAAAACGCCTTCGCTTAAAGAGGCATAAATCCCAGTCCCCATTGCATAATCTTCAACCCCTGTAAACTGTCCGCCCCAGTCTATAAAACTATAGGTATCGCGTATCGGATTATAAATCGCATATACAGCAGCTTCCGCATCCGCAGCAGTTTGATAGAAATTAGCAGTGGACAAACTGCTTTTTGGTTCTTCGGTAAGCACATCCTCACATGAAAAAAGACAGAAGACGGCTATTGGTAAAAAATATTTTAAACATTTCATTTCTTTTCGCTTTTAATTAATTAAAAATTAAGAGTTGTTCCAACAGTATATATTTTTGATGCCGGATAGCCCAAATTGTCAATTCCGTTGGAAAAGGAGGTGCTGCCGCCCTGAGTGTTCACTTCAGGATCGTATCCTGAATAATTGGTAACTGTTAACAAATTCTGACCACTTACATATAAGGTGCCATTGATACCAATTTTAGGCAGCTTAAAGTTATACCCAAGCCGAATATTTTTCAACCTCAAATAAGATCCGTCTTCTATAAAACGATCAGATGCGGAAAAAGTAGTTTTAGTGCTTAATTTGGGATATTTAGCATTAGGGTCCGGGTTAGCAGGAGACCAGTGGTTATTGTAAACTTCCTTTAATTGATTTTCCCCAAAATAAAAGCTGTTTCCAACAGAACTAAGGTTTACATTAAACATTTCGTTTCCGGAAACACCCAGAAACAGGAAATTCAAATTAAAATTCTTGTAAGTCAGGTTAGACGTAAAATTATAAGTAAAATCAGGGTTCGGATTTCCAATAATAGTTCTGTCATTAGCATTAATTACTCCATTGTCATCTAGATCCTGGTATTTTATCATCCCTTGTTCATTCAACCCGTCCTCCAGATAACCATAGAATACTCCTACCGGCTCATTTTCGCGAAGTATATTTACTGATGATGATAGTGGTTGCGGTACGCTTGCTCCAAAAATATCACTTCCACCTGGCAAGGAAATCACTTCGCTCCTGTTTTTTGTGAAATTGGCATCCACAGTCCATCCCAGTGCTTTATCCAGAATAACGGCAGACACACCCAGCTCTACTCCTTTATTACTTATCCGGCCCACATTGCTAATGGTGTTTCGGTATCCGGTTGAAATGGGAACTTGATCAAGGGCCAATAAATCTTTGGTGTCTTTATTGTAGTAATCAAAGGTAAGGGAAAGGCGGTTTGCTAACAGACCTAGGTCAAATCCAACGTTTGTCTGACTGGTTTTTTCCCATCTCAAATCAGGATTTGCCAGGTTATTATTATCCGGTGCATACCCAATATACCTACTGTCGTTGAAAACAGTAGAATATGTTCTTAGTTGATTTAGGGTTTGATAAGGATTTATTCCGGTATTACCGGTAAGACCCCAAGAAAGTCTTAACTTTAAATCTGAAATCGCATCTACATCCACCCCTTTCATAAAGTTTTCGTTCAATATGCGCCAGCCAAATGCAGCTGAAGGGAAGTAACCCCATTTATTTCCCTCTGAAAACCGTGATGAACCATCGCTTCTGATGCTTGCGGTAAGTAAATAGGTGTTATTAAAAGAATAATTAACTCTACCCAGATAAGATAATAAAGCCCAATTAGAGAAGTTACTTGCTGGTAGCGAAGTCTGACTGCCTGCGCCAAGATTAAATTCTCCCATTCGGTCCGTCAAAAAGCCCGAAACAGACCCGGTGTTATAAGTTAAGACACTGTTTTTCTGATACGTGAAACCAACCAAAGCATTTATGTCATGTTTTTCATTGAAATTCTTATTATAAGAAAGTGTATTCTCATTAAGGAAATTGGTCAAATCTGTTGAAGCAATACTTCCGCTACCAGTGGGGGTACGAGGAAGAAGGCTAGAAGAGTAATAATTTTCCCGTGAAACATCTGTCTCTACACCAAACGACGTTCTAAATTTCAGATTATCTATCGGCTCATACGTCAAGGCAGAGTTAAGCAGCACATTTTTGGAATTTAAATTCTGTTTCCGCTCTTTAGCCAGGGCCAGAGCGTTTACCAATTCATTTGGGCTGAAACTATAAGCCCGGGCATTGTTGTATCCCCCATTTTCATTATAAGGAGAAATAGTAGGTGGGCCCACCAGGGCGGCTGATAAGGCCGTTCCTCCTTTTTGGCCACCTTCTGCAACTACGTACAAATCACCATTCATTAGATTGGCATTGAAATCAAGCGCCAATTTTTTGCTTATTTCGGTAGATATATTTGCGCGTATTGAAGCCTTTTTTAAAGAAGAATTTGGTACGACACCTTTCTGGTCGAAAATGTTTCCGGAGATAAAGTACTGGGTTTTCTCCCCCCCTCCTGAAAAATTGATTGAATGGTTTTGGATAGGAGCCGTTCTGAAAAGTTCATTTTGCCAGTTGGTTCCTTCAGAAAAAGAATTAATTTGATCTTGGGTAAAATAAGGTGCAGCACCATCATTTGCGGCTCGCTCATTCGCAATTTCAGCAAACTCGCGGGCATTCATCATTTCCAGGGTTTTCGAAACTTCCTGAAAGCCAATATAACTATCAAGAGTGATGGTGTTTTTCCCTGCTTTTCCGCTTTTTGTGGTAATTAAGACTACTCCGTTAGCTCCCCGGGAACCGTAAATCGCCGTTGCTGAAGCATCTTTTAGTACTTCCATAGATTGGATATCATTGGGATTGATTACCGTTGGTGGTCCCGCAAGCGCAAAACCATCCACCACATACAATGGATCATTGTTCCCAAGGATTGAGTTACTTCCCCGGATACGAACGTTTACCGGAGCACCTGGCGCACCAGAATTTCCAATCACAGTAACACCCGCTGTCTTTCCTTGCAGAGCTAATTGCGGTCCCGGAACAGGGTATTGATCAATGGCATCGCTGGAAACGGAAGACACGGAACCCGTTAAATCGCTTTTTCTTACCGTTCCGTACCCCACCACAACCACTTCTTCCAATGCTTGCGCATCTTCTTTCAATTGAACATTAATTGTCGTATTTCCTCCCACAACTCTTCTCTCAGTTTGCATTCCTATATAAGAAAAAACTAAAACTGATTGATCCGAGCTCACTTCAATGGCAAATTTTCCAGTTGCATCCGTTGTAACTCCGTTATTCGTTCCTTCTTCCTGGATTCTTACAAAGGCAAGAGGAGCTCCCTTTGCATCGGTTACCGTTCCACTTATTGTTTGCTGAACTTTGGTTTTCTTAACTTCAGGTTTTTGTTTTTTAACGGGTGGGTCTAAAGCAATAGTAATATTATTTCCTATTATACTCAGAACGTACGGAGTTCTTCTTGATATTTCCTCCAATACTTTATCTAATTCTTCCTTTTCATAGCTAAACCTTCCTGAAAGTTTAGTTGAAAGATCTACATCGTCTCCATAAGCAAATTTTAACTCTGCCTGAGATTCTACTTCTGCTATGATTGATTTCATAGTAGGATCTTTCAAGCTAAATGAAACCTGCTGAGAAAAAATCAATGAGGGTAAAAAAAATAGTGTTAGTAACAGTTTAGACATTTTTATTATTTATTTTAAGATTTAAAAAATGAAGCATTTTATCCCAATAAGGCGAAAGTCCTCATTTTTAAAAACAAGGTTCTTTGTTTGTCGGTGGGCCCTTTTCTTCTATCTGACAGTAATCTCTTTTCTCTTTAAGTCTATCTCATAAGTAGTAGAATTTATAGTTGATAAAATTTTTAATACTCGGGCCAGAGAATCTGTTTTGTTTATTCTTAAAGTAACTTTTTTGTCTTTAATGTTGGCAATATTTTTGAACCTAAAATGGAATCGCTCTCCTAAAAAAACCAGAAGTTTTTCAAGTTCCACTCCCTTCAGGTCAAGAAATTCTTTTCCTTGGTCAAAACTTAGTTCGGTATTAAATTTCTCAATTATGCCTTTACCCTTGCTATAAATAAATCGCTCTCCCGGAATAATAGCCCAGAGCTCTGTATTATCTTTGGCCGTAACGGTAATCCTACCGGTATATAAGGATATTTTCACATCTTGGGTGCCTTCTTTTTCCGCTACAGTAAATGTGGTTCCCAGAACCCGGGTCGTGGTATTTTCTGTTTCCACTTTAAACTCTTGCCGGCTGTCCTTTATAACATCAAAATATGCCTGTCCCCTTAATTTTACCCCTCTAATGTTCCTGAACTCTTCTTTATAGCTAATACTGGAACCTTTTTTCAAAAGCACCAAACTCCCGTCAGGAAGTTTTACTTGTTTATCTAATTGTGAAAGGTTTTCTACACTTACTATAGGATTATAAATTTCAACAAAAAAATAGGTGCTAAAAAGAAGAACCAGTACAGAAGCAGCTATTCCGGCCCACATATAATTTCGTGAAAGACCTTTTCTTTCTTTTTTTGCCAACTTCATCTGAAATTTTTCCCATGACTGCTCTATCTGTTCCTCAGGTACCTCCGATTGGACAGAATTCCATTTCTTCAGTATCTCTTTATTTTTTGAAAAATTCACTTCTTATTTTTTGAGTATAACAATCGATTTTGGAAGAGTTCCTAATTTTTATTTATTAAAGTTTGAATTTTGTAATTCTTCCTTTATAAAGTTATTGGCAAGATAAATCTGATGGGCAATGGTCTTCTTAGATATATTCAGGAAGCCAGCTATTTCTTCATAAGTGAGATTTTCAATTTTATGAAGTTCAAATATCTTTTTTCTTTTGTTAGGAAGTTTCTGAATAATCCAATGTAGAATTTCGCTTCTCTTTTTATTTTCCTCCACGTGCGGAAATTCAAACACATCTGCGGGCGACACATCTTCAATTTCCGAAACCGTTTTTGCTTCTCGCTTTAAATGATTAATGATAAGGTTTCTGCAAATTATGAAGATCTGTTTATCCAGGAGTACATCTTCTTTCAATTGTTCGCGGTTTTCCCATAACTTTAGAAATGTCTCTTGAACAAAATCATCCGGCTCAAGGGTGGACAATCCAAATTTTTTACAAAATCCGTAAATTCGGGAATAATATATTTTGTAGATTTTTTCCAGGGCAGTAATATTCCCTTTTCTTAGTTCTTTTACTAAAAACCGCGTTGCTGTATTTTCCATAATGTGCCAGATATTTTTTACGCTCTCTCAATTCCTAACAATCTGTTAATATATAAAAAGCTATTATTAAACATTAATTTCTTTATGTAATTTTTTTGGTTAGACGCATTTAAAACGCAGGTTTTGAATTAGCTTCAGAAGGTAATCATTTTTACATGCGGTTACTTTCCTTCTGCTTTCAATACTTCGTTTTGGTGTACGACAGAATGCACCATCTATAAAAGTAGGGAATAAAATCGTATATTGGGTATACTGGTATGAGCTAATCAATAAAGAGAAAAGAGCCATGAACGAAACAGAAATCCAAAAAGCCACGCAAGCCTTTGAGCAGCAGTTTAGAGAGTGGAATAAAGAGCAAGCTCAAGTCAAGAACGGCTATGAGTATGAGGCCGGATTTGACAAATTCATCACTGGTTTTTCCCAGGAGTTGTTCCAGGCCAGTTTAGGTAAGCAGCCAGTCAGCCGCAACCGTAAAAAAAAATGCTGACCAAATACGGGCAGGTGGAGGTTCCCAAAGCACATGTACTGCTACTTTCCGCATGAGGGCCTACCTGCAGGAGTTGCTGGTCTACACGGGTGAGAGCCTGGTGTTTGAAGAAGCCGGGGAGCTTATCGAAAAGCTTTTGCATATACCTGTTAATGGCAAACAGGCGGAGCGTTTGTGTCACCATTATGGACAGTTGCTGGAAGAACAAAGCCCGGAAAAAAAGCTACAGAAAGATAGCCGCTTACACTATGCTATGGTGGACGAGGGCATGGTGCTGACCCGGGAGCAAAGCTGGAAGGAGCTTAAAGTAGGGCGTGTCTTTCCGGCAGCGGCTGTTTTGGCGGAGAATGAAGGGCGGGATTTCATTTCATCTTCCAGCTATACGGCTTATCTGGGCAGCCGGGAGATGTTTTTCGACAAGCTCTGCGGCACTACAGATGCCCTGGCCAACCTGGTGTGGATAGCCGACGGGGCCCGCTGGATATGGAACTGGGTAGGCGACCATTATCCGCAGGCCGTGCAGATACTTGATTATTACCACTGCAAAGAAAAGCTCTGCCTCTTTGCCCAACATGCCTTTAAAGAGGAAACGGAGCGCAAGCAATGGATAGAAGAGCAAGAGGAGTTGCCTTTTGCTGACCAGGTGGAGATTGTAATAGCTAATGTTGCTTTCATGCACCTGAAAGCAGAGGCCAAAAAGCAGCAGCAAAGTTTGCTTACTTACTATGGCCATAACAAAGAGCGCATGCGCTACGGCACTTACCGCCAGAAAGGCTACCTGATTGGCTCCGGCGCAGTAGAAGCTGCCATCCGTCAGCTCGTTCAGCAGCGCCTCAAACTCTCGGGACAACGCTGGACCATGCAGGGCGCGCAACAGATGGCTAACTTAAGAGTGGCTAAGAAAAGTGGAGAGTGGAAGAGGGTACGGGACCTTATTGTTAATCAAGTGTAGTGCATTTTGTCGTACACCCCTTCGTTTGTTAGTTTGCTGATTAAGAAGCTGTATCGCCATTCTTCTTAAAGTAGCCATATTTCCCGAAGCAATTTCTTTTCTGGTGCGGCTTCGGCCTTCAGCAAAGACTACTCCAGCATCCAATGCAGGTTATTTTCAATGCCCAGGGGTTACGGATTAGTTTATTTGAAGTAGCTGTATCAGCCGATATACTACTTAGCTCTACTTTGTCAGTTCAGAAATTCAATATAATTAATCTTTATAGTATTATCCATGTCTGAGATGTACTAAGGCGCAGCAAATAGAGTTAGTAGACCAAATTGCTTATCCTGAATTAGCTAAGCCGGACATGACCCAGGGAGTGGCCTTTTTTAACCTGATGCGCAACTTAACTGCCTCCGGTTATTTTTGAGCAAAGAAGGAGTAGCCGATCTTGGATACGTAGGCAACCGGCCTAACCAATAGGATGGGGTACCGGCCGACGTACTAAAACAATACGGCTTAACGGGAGAAGAGTAATTTTATAACGGAAGCGGGTTATATTGAGGCGGCTTACTAATAAATAAAGAAGCAGTTCGCTATAAAAGTTAAATCTGTTGGTTTTGCTTTTAATGCAAAAAAACAATGCTAAAGGTAAATCAACAATTAATTTATAATATAAAAACCATTTTACTTTCTTAATTCACTCATCAAAGGCGCTGCAAAGCATTTAAAATAATTGCATACCATTCATGAAAAAATTAACTTTATATAACCTGCTTATTCTGGTTATAATGGCCTGCTCTACTACAAAACCAGTAACCGGAGCAGATGGCTGGATTCCGTTGTTTGATGGTAAGTCGTTAACTAATTGGAAAGCCAGTGAAAATCCGGGAACCTTCAAGGTTGAGAATGGCGCTATTGTGGTAAACGGTCCGCGGGCGCACCTGTTTTACACAGGACCGGAGATGAACCATAACTTTAAAAACTTTGAGTTTAAAGCGCAAGTTATGACTAAGCCGGGCTCCAATTCCGGTATATTTATTCACACGGCTTATCAGGAAAACGGCTGGCCTAATCAGGGATATGAAGTACAGGTAAATAATTCCCAATCCGATTGGCGCCGGACTGGTAGTTTGTATTCTTTTCAGGATGTAAAAGAAGTGCACGTACCGGATAACGTCTGGTTTACCGAACATATCATCGTGCAGAACAAAAAAGTAACCATCAAAATAAACGATAAAACGGTAGTGGAATACACTGAACCCGAAAACGTGTGGCGGCCCGCTGATGCCAAAACCAAGGTGCTTTCGTCCGGCACCTTTGCTTTACAAGGCCACGATCCGGCCAGTAAAGTGTATTTCAAAGATATTCTGGTAAAGCCGCTGCCGTGATATTCAGGCGTTTTTAGTTTTATATTTACTTGCAGAAAATTAGGTAAGGCATAAAACCGATTCCGGCGGAGGTATCCGTTATAATTTGTGCCGAAAACAAAAATTGTAAATACCGGTACGTTCTAAAATAAGAAAGATAGCCCAAACTAAAAATACATTATTTGCCAAGAAAATGCAGAACTCAGCCCAGAGCCCGGCTACTTTAAAGTAGCCGGGCTCTGGGCTGAGTTCTTAACAGGTACTTTGCCGCTTGGATCAAAAAACGTTATTCAAAGTAGATTTTTTTATTCCGGAAGGAACCTTGAACTTAACCCGTAGTCATGCGGATGTTAGTGTTGGTAACGCAGGTAGTACGGATTTATCTTTGGGCCTGGCCCTGCAAATTTACCTGCCATCGCGTGCGAATCGGTAGTATATCTTTTCCATGATATAAGTAGTTCCTCCTGCTTAAGCAATACTTTAGTTGTGTATTAACGGATGACCTATAAAAATGGATTGTAAAAGCCGAAGTAGTGATGAAAACTGCTTCGGCTTTTTCTTTTCATTTAATACTTCGCCAAACTAAAGTTGCTACTTCTGCTGCCCGGTAAAAAACAGTAGTCCAAGTAAGAGTTTCATTCCAACCCGCGTACCCAGATTTGTTTCGGTCTGGATTTTATCTTTGGGTTTACGCCTTTTTTAAAATTGTACCTGCCACTTACGATCGTCTATTGTATTTATGCCCAGCTAGCAATTCAAAACCAGTACTGGGCTTTCTGCTTTCTTTTTACTAGCTTAGGCCGTAACAATTTAGTTTTAGGTTATGAGTGCATCCAATCAACTGAGCCGGTCGCTGGGCTTACGCCTGGTTATTGTAATGGTAATCGGTAATATTATAGGCTCGGGTGTATATAAAAAAGTGGCTCCCATGACCGCGGAGTTACATTCCTCGGGTTGGGTACTTATTTGTTGGATTTTGGGAGGAGTTATTACCTTGTTTGGTGCTTTAAGCAACGCCGAAGTAGCTGGTTTACTTGCCGATACGGGCGGCGAATATGCTTACTATAAAAAGATTTACAACCGTTTTTTCGCTTATATATATGGCTGGTCGCAGTTTACGGTTATTCAGACGGCTGCTATTTCGTCGTTGGCTTATGTATTTGCCCAATCATTAAACAGCATTGGGCCCTTACCGCCGTTATTTGCGGCTTACGCCGATTTTAACATTGGCGGCGTTTTTTACCCCTTTCTCGATTTTCAGGTAAAACTTACGGCTATCATTTTAATAGTGCTGCTTACGTGGCTGAATACCCGGGGTGTCCGTACTGGTGCCGGCGTCAGCACCGCTATTTTAATCCTGGTATTCATGGGTATTTTTACTATTATATTTTTCGGGTTGTCTTATAGTGGCAGTACCGGCCTCCAGAGTATAACGCTGGCTACGCCTGCTGCTGCTACGGTAACTATAAGTGCTGTTTTTACGGCTTTGCTGTCGGCTTTTTGGGCTTACCAGGGGTGGGCTACCATTGGGTTTTTGGGTGGCGAGATAAAAGAACCTAACCGGACTATTCCCCGCGGCATTGCCATTGGCGTGTTCACGGTTATTGGTATATATGTCCTGGTTAATGCAACTTACCTGTCGCTTTTGCCGG
>Ga0210040_10004806_pt1 | contig 17415 bp, 18 predicted proteins | sample CryGeyCG12114_NA_FD_185462 | JGI IMG/M metagenome (GOLD analysis project Ga0210040, IMG submission 185462) | Groundwater microbial communities from aquifer - Crystal Geyser CG19_WC_8/21/14_NA (SPAdes) (version 2) | ecosystem: Environmental > Aquatic > Deep subsurface > Groundwater | place: USA... | reverse complement strand
CCCCACTCACTGTACAATCGGTGGAATTTTACACAAGAGCTGGAGTAGAGTATCATTAAGTTTTCAAATCGTGCCCAAGCAAAAATTTTAATTGACATTATTATTGATGTCGACAATGGCATTACTAGCACATCCATTTCCATGATGAGGTAGCTTTAGCTTCTCATCTCATCAAGTCAGCCATACGAAATAAGAAGTTTAAAAAAAAGCTACAAAATATCAAATTTCTCAAGTCTTACCTGTGAGTTGAAAAAGTGAGTTCCAACAAAGTTGGAATAGTTTCCAAATTGAAGCGTAATAATTTCTCTAGTAGATTTTTCAGCCATTGTAAATAGTGAATAGTTAGACTTATAAACTGCTATTTAGTGTAACTTTTTTTACACAAGTCACGAAAACAATCCACGAATGAAAATTACTTCTTGTTGTATTTTCCAAACGTCCAGACTGTCAATTAACCGTATTAGTACGACTTTTCTTAATTAATAACTATCAATTAAATGCATTTTTGTTACACCCTCAACAAAATTCGTACAATATCTGCTCTAGATTATTGCACCAGCAATTTTTTCTGATGTGAATATGAAAACGTGCAATACAATATTCGCGGGCTGCTGCATCCAATGTCAATCTTATATTCGCCCAAGTGCAAGCTCACAGTCTGTGGCTATCTAACAAAGTGGTCTACTAGCCCTCACGCATTTCTTCTCTAAATTGTAATGGAATCAATAAATGTTGTGTAAAGATTTTGGAATATTTGATGGTGTACCAACGAATTAGCCAATAGACACATGTCAATTAAACCTCATTTATTTTCAACTGAACTGGTTTCAGTTTAGCATAGCCCCTACATATGACTTCATTACAATGCGGGCATCTTCGCACTTCTTCTTTTAAAATGTCCATAAAATATGGCCACAGACATACACAACAGAGATAGGGCAGCCCACAGCAAAACAGTGAAGCACAGGATGAGAAAGCAGCTATGTAATGCGTCAACTTGCCAATTTTGAATTTTACAATGGGCGCAGACAAGCTCTTATTGCACTTGTAGCAAAAATTGATATCTTCAGGTTGAGATACAGTTCTAAACGGAAGTACAAGTGCTATCGTAGCGTAAGATGGGCTACTGGCCAGTTCTAAATAAAATTGAATAGTTTCTTCAATAAGTTATCGCGATCTCATGTAGTGCTGCAGTATATAGAGTTTTTATTTGTGCGCCCAGGATATTACCGTCATCGTCAAAATCTTTTTTTCTGTTTCGTTTCTCATGCATACGTTTTTTCCCACGTTGTCCCATTTGTTCAGATAGGGACTCTGTTCGGGAAACCACCATGCTGTATGGAAGAGATATGCTACTTTGTTCGCTTGATTGTGGTTGATGTATGATTGGAAGAGACTGATATGATTCTGTTTCATTTTCAATGAATGCTTTTTTGTCCATAAAGTAGGCATTAATAGATAGAAAATGAAAATTTTGGATAAAATGTTGACTAAATGATAAAAACTTACTGCAGTAGTCATTTCGATACTAAACAATTGAATTTTAAGGATAATAAACTTCCATCATGGTAACAGTTAAAATCGATTAACCAGAAATGTCAACTGTTATAGTTGAGTTTGATTAGGTTTTAATTTGCTTACGTTTGAGACCTGCTAACCTTGGAATTATGCGTGTAAAAAATTATCAATTGGAATGTCGCATATTTTGAACTCGTTTCATGCAGAATTATGTAAGAACAAAGAAATCAAGTTATCAAGTTAACAGACACACTATATGAATCTAATCTTTTCATTTTACTATGCATGCACTTTACAATCATCTTATCATAATCCAATGTTTGTGACTGTGATTGTGAAGAGCCGGCTTGCTTCGTATTCTTATACGAACGTCAACTTTAGTAAATAAGTAAATGTTAAATAACTCGTTTCTCATACAGACGACATTGAAAAAAGATTTCATAACTCAGGCATGGATAATTATACAAAGTGATTAGGACTGTTTAAAAGCATCTGTTGGATTAGAAAAATGTATAGTTAACATGCATGGAAAACTGCTGCGTTGCGTTGACTTTATTGTTATCATATCCATTATACTGGCTTGGCTAGATTGGATGGCTCGATGGCTGTATAGTAAAGGAAACGCAAAGCTTTATAGTCTAGTTGGTGTGCTTCATGAAAACACTCCTACTTTTACTCCAGTCTCGGATCAATACTTTCGTTTCACGTGTTCTGCCGTCTAGGATTTGAGAGGAAAGTAAAATAATTACTAAATACCGAATAAAAGTAGGTTCCAAAAAAAATATGCCTGTTGCATATCTAACCAGAAGGGAATGTATTAGCTCTTGCCACCGACTGTATAGGTAAGAAAATTGAAGGTTTCACTCATTTTGGATAAAGAATATATTTAATGCAATGTGCGCATGGATTTCACAGTGAGCAGCTATCAGAAGAAAAGAATTTTGAGATATTTTCAAAATGTGCAAATCCTAATGGCCATGGACACAACTATGTGAGTAAGTTGCATAGCTAAAAGTATAATAAAACGTTTCTAAAAATGTTGCATGAACCAAATACCGTAATTATGGTCATATTTTACTACATAGTTGAAGTCACGGTGAGAGGACAAGTGGACTCTACCACTGGAATGGTGATGAATATTCAAGATTTAAAAGTGATCATGGACAAAGCTATAATGCACACTCTGGACCACAAAAATATTGATAAAGATGTACCTTTCTTTGCTGAAACAAGAACAGTTTCTACAACTGAAAATGTCAGCATTTTTATATGGAATGAACTGAAAAAACACATGGAACATCCCGAATTGTTGCATGAAGTTAAAATATGGGAAACTGAGAAAAATATCGTTGTCTACCGCGGAGAAGATTGAAACAAATATTACTCGCATTAAGTTGAGCCGATTTTTTCGTTTATAAGAAAGAAAAAAATTGAACTATTCGTGATAATATAAATGGCAACTCATGGGACCAAAAACTGTGCAGGACCAAAATGGACCAATCTGTAAACTCATGAAAGCAACTTATGCTAAATATTTGACGTTATAATGTTAAATGTAAGATTATCACAATTTACTCTTTCAATTGATTTTGCAATATTTTTATTATTTAGTAAGCAAATTTTTCAGAAACATCAACAACAACAGTAAAGCAAATTTTGTCAAATAAAATAGAAAACATTAAACTCCAAAAAATAAATATTTCTAAAAAACATTCATAATCTTTTAGCTCTTGTAGAAATTAAATACTGTAAATCCGGTATTAAAACTCCAGCCTAAATCATAAATTCACCCTATATTACTCCTCGAGGGTGAAATATCTTCGAAATAATATAACTACACCAGGTGTTATAATACCAAATTTACGATGCATACTTAAACTTGCCATTGTTCAAATCCGATATTCATATGCTAAAGAATAAACTGTCCATGCATTTACTTCTTGTAGTAAGACAAATAACTGGGATAAGCTCCATATCCATAAGCGCCGTAGGTTGCAGCTGGATAGCTGGAGTATCCATAATGTCCATAAGTTGGAGCACTGTATGCCACAGATGGGGCAGCATGGTATGAAACTGTAGGAGCACCGGCACTATATGAAACACCAGTTGGAACGGCTACATTTTGAACAATTGGAGTATGAGCAGCATAAGCATGGCTTTCAGCAACTGAATATGCGAAATTTCCTCCAAGTCGGTCAGATTTGATGACGGCAGAATCGTATTTTGGAGCCCGGGTGAAATGAGTTCCAGCTGGGTAATATGCTTGACCAGAGCAGGCCACAGCAGCGAGAGCCAAAATGATAAAAACAGACTGAAAATTAAAAAAATACAATGTTAATATGCACTTGTATACTTACTCCGACTTTAATTGTTTACTTCATAAGTACATTTAAATAAAGTATTTCCTAAACTGTACCTGCATGTTGAAATGTGTGGAGAGTGAACTGACTTGAAGTCAATGAATTTTTATGAGAGCTCTAAAGGTTTGAGAAGATTTCAAAGATGTGAATGAACAATATGAAATAAAGTGCACCCTTTATATACAAACTATAGATTCATTAGCAGGTTCTTCTCCAGGACAGGGAGTAGCCACCCAGCATTTTTTGCAGTCGTTCCGGATATTATGGCAAATCATTGACATCCTATTCAGAGTGGAAATAATGAGATGACGAACTAGACTACTAAATAGCCTGTGTAGGTGCACGTTAGATTTCAAAATAAAATATAATGTAGGTACTAACTAACTAACCAGTAAATTCATTTCGCTAAGATGACTCATGTATTGATTGCATCGTCAATTAGTTTGGGAACGTTAAATCTCACTGTTAATCAAATCAATTGGAATGTAAAACAAGACACCCAGTCTTATTGTCTTTGGTGAATCGTGAGTTAAACGCCATATTGTTTCAGCCAAAGCAATGTGTGGGTGCTGAAGTATTACTTACTGTGTAGGATATGCAAGCAATCTCTATCAATTTGTACGTGTTTATTGACTGACAGACTAGGCAGTCCAATATTGGGATTGAGTACTGAGTCCAGGTAGTATTATAAAGTAGTTATTGATATGAAGAGATCATAATGGTTTTTAAGTAGCTAGACGCATAAGAAGCGACTGTAAATTCCGTTTTTTTTTGTCTTGCAGTATAAACCAAATTAAATGACGTATGTATATGTGCTGTGGTGGATGTTGGTCAGTCATATCATTTCTATATTACTTTTCATGATGCGCGTTTTTAGCCCGAGATAGGGCCCGTGATCATCGTTTGCCGTTGTCTTCATAGTCAACAAAATTTTAAATAAAATATATCATGCTACTTGAAGCTCGTTCAGTCAATTGTATCCATTATTGCTATAATTTTATGAATTCATATTTCGTTCGCATACTCAAAAAACAAAGACAAATTACCTTTAAATAATTTTACCCATCCACACCCTGGAATTTTTTTTAGTGTAAAAAATTTGTATTTTTCACCCACAGCACAAAAATCAAATCAACTAATTTTTTGAACACAAAAACGCAAAATTCTCCCTTATAGTATGTACATGTTTTCCATTTCCATATTTGACTAATTATATTGTAAATCCTGAAAAAAGAAATTTTTATAAATCCACGAACAGAAAATTCTTGAATCGCAATAAATTGCATTGTTCTCATAATTTAATTACCAAATTACTCTTTTAGTTAGTAGTTTACTAAAAGAGAGGAGACGTTGGCTTAGAATTAGAGCAGTCTATGCCTCCATCTCGGCCTCTGCTAAATGTTGTACCTGAAGTTTTTTACTGCACGAATTTGCTTGATCATCGTGTAGTTCCGCATCTTCGCATTTTTTGTGTCATAATGAGAGTAATACCAAAGCATCTGTTCATTATGCACAAGTTTTTTGGACACCTTTTGAATATTTGAATCACCCCACCCTTAGGTTTTGCTTGGATGGGCAAGTAAGTTTGATAAGCAAGTGGCTAGTTAGTAATGTTAAAATTGGGGCGATATAATGCTCTGCGTGAATTATTGAGAGAGAAGAATTATCACCCAACCTTCAAAATGGAAAAAAATAAAAGAATTCACCATTAAAAGAATTTACCACACCAAGTTATCGTCATATGATGTTTACTGTGGCTTTTACAGCTTGTAGTTTATTTAAGTTTAGGTGTAATTCAAACAAGCATTTTTGTGTGAAGCTCTTGCTCTAGGCATGTATGTGTCTTGAGAAATGCATACTTCTTCGGAATTCCAACTAAATACTGAGAATGTGCTTTTACACGGTTTTGCTCACAAGTCATTCATAACTTTTTAAGGGAAAAATGCATAGCAGTTTAATAAAGTTCAATTATTGCAGACATAATCTGTGGAATGGAAATGCAACTATGCTATAAGAGAGATAAAATTTAATTAATATAGAATCTCATCCACCTACAATCTAAACGGATTTCGATTTTAGATTTGAGATCTATATTAAATAGATATATATATGAGATAGATATTATAAAATTAAATGAATTTGCAATGTGGCTAAAAATTCACTCAGGTTTGCCCTAAATCTCTAAGTGAACCAAGTGAGCAAGCAGTGTGATATCACTATTTATGTTGGCCACTGTGTACTTGTCATTCTGCATGCCAAAAACTTGCGAAATCTTACGTGCAACTTATCCGTAGTGTCCTTAAAGCCAGAGTCACTTACAGTAAAATAAAAAATTGCATATAGAGGATATAGAACTCAGAATCAGATGACGATAAAGTATTTTTATTATTGACTGCCAATTATATACTTTTGTACAAAACGATTTTTCTCCATATCGTAATTTAAGCTTTGACAACAGCTGGAGCGGCAGCAGCATAGACGGCTGGAACACCAGCATAATGATGGTAGGCTGGAGCAGCGGCGTAAGTGATGGCTGGAGCGGCAGCAACATGACGGTAGGCTGGAGCAGCGGCGTATGTTACAGCTGGAGCGGCAGCGGCGTAAGTCACAGCTGGGGCACTGTAAGACACAGCAACTGGAGTGGCCACGTGTTGGACGATTGGAGTGTGAGCTGCATAGGCATGATTTTCAGAGACGGAGTAAGCAAAGTTTCCTCCGAGACGATCAGATTTGATGACTGCGGAATCAAAAGCTGGAGCTCTGGCTACAACGGTGGCTGGAGCAATAACTCCGGCAGAAGCGACGGTGGCAAGAGCCAAGACAGCGAATACAGCCTGCAGGAAAGAATTGACACCCGAAATTGAGTATAAATATGTGGATTGTGATTGAAAATTCGGAAGAAATAAGTTGTATCTACCTGCATGATGATTTAGTTTGTTTTAGTTGAAGGGTTCCGAAAGGATTGGATTAGTTCACTGATTGGAAGGTTACTGATGATCTATTTGGAACAAGATGGTGCTTATATACGAGTTTTCCATAGTCTGGAATGGGTGCTTTGAATGCATGAAAGCCTCACATTTGATAGTTTTTGCACATACTTGAACGGCTGCCTAAAGTGAATAGGGAAGCGAATAGGAGGCAGTACAAGGAGACAGGGGATCAGAAAGATGGACTGATGATAGTAATTATTAATGTGAGTCGAGCGTCCAGTAGGGAAGGGAATCCTTTACTATGGATTTTTAGCAATTGGCATGGGTGAGTTTCAGTTTGGTAGATCGTGCTGTGAAGGGACTGTATCAATATTTGCCTGCATCTTAATCAAATGAGTATGTGTTTTGGGCATCTAATAATTAATGTGGCAAGTGGCTTCACTTTTTTTTCTTAGGCGTGGTTACCTTCCTCACTTGTTTTTTGAAGAAGATAAGAAAAGAACAACTGATCGAGCGGCTATAACTCACTTGAATTTCTCATGAGATACATACACAATACGTATACATAAATCGGTGCTCGGAACATGGCGAAAATTCTTTCTTTAAACATATTGAATGAAGTGCTCTTAAAGAACACGCGTCTTTTTGGGGCAATATGAACATAAATGATATGAAATAGGGCAATATGAAATTAAAACTGATTTTGTAAATGTACAGATAAAATTTTCAGTCTGGATTCAAACCCACTATAAGAATGTGTGCTATATAATATTTAACGACCTAAAGGATTTACACTATACTATAGATATTCTGCAAAATTAAAGAAGTGGAGTGCTGGAATATTTAGAATGGTGTTAAGAATCTGAAATATGAGATGGGAAGCAGTCAATCGGCTAATTCAAAGGCGGGCTAATGAATTACAATGAAATAACAGAATGCATTGCATAGCACCATTACTTTTTTCTCGAAACATTTAATTTAGACATTTGTACTGCTCAGTGAATACTTGTCCATTTAGGGATTTGATATTCTGCCTGCGGCAAGGGCGTTGGTTAAGACCAGTTAGTTGTTTTTATAATTCATATACTCAATTAGAACTGTACTGTACCGCACTTGTTGGTGAGGAAAGGGGGTGCAAGACGAGAATGCTGACCACATATAATGAATGATCTTTGGCAGAAATGCTGCATATTTACATGCGACTAAATGATCAATGATATGATGATGCAATGATGATGCATATTCATAGATTTTTTTCCAAAAAATTTGTAAAGATATATATTATGTAAAAAGCGAGCAATTTTAAACGGTACCTAAAAATTTAACAGAAAAAACTGGATTCATAAGCACAGCAAAATGAAAATAATTTTGAAAAAAGATGACCAGTCAATATCAATAAAAACTGTTTCATATTTCATAGAAAGGGAGAATAATATTAAAGAATATATTGGGGCCAATGCCCCACTTTAATTCTCTCAAACGTAAATCTAAACTATAATAAATCATTTTTTGATATTTATTCACCGAACGTACACATGCATTTTTTACCGACTCAAAATGTTTACAATTTTTCAGTCATTTCTGGAACAGCTTTGAAAAGATCTGCCACTAAACCTAAATCGGCTACTTGAAAAATTGGAGCTTCAGGATCTTTGTTAATCGCAACAATAGTTTTCGAATCCTTCATGCCAGCCAAATGCTGGATGGCTCCAGAAATTCCAACGGCAATATATAATTCCTTTAAAAAATAAAACAAATCAGTTAATCATTCAGCATTAAAAATAAAATTAACTTTTTATACGTTAGTTTTTGATAACTTACAGGTGCAACGATTTTTCCCGTTTGCCCTACTTGTAAATCGTTTGAAACATATCCAGCATCTACAGCTGCACGTGAGGCCCCAACTGCTGCCCCCAATTTATCGGCCAAGTCATAAAGTAATTTAAAGTTTTCTCCGCTTTTCAACCCACGGCCGCCACTAATAACAGATTTTGCTCCTGCAAGTTCTGGCCTGTCACTTTTAGCTAATTCTTGTTTCACAAACGTTGAAATATCCGAAGATACGTCAGCATCTGGAGCTTTTTCTACGTTTCCACTACCACTGCCAACTTCAGCAGCTTCAAAAGCAGTTCCCCGAACAGAGAGAATTTTGATAGGTTCCGTACATTTTAATGTCATTACAGCGTTTCCTAAGAGTAAAAAAAAAGTAGTATATAGGAGTGCAAGAGAAACCTGAAACCATACTTACATACCAATATATGCAGTTCAATTATACCAGCATATATAGTTCTCACAAACGTTTCTTGATCTTTTATATCGATGACATCTGAAATTGGAGAAACATCTAATTTGGCGGCCACGCGTGGTAACAATCCTTTGCCAAAAGCAGTGGCACCCGCGACTATATGAGTAAAATTAAACTGCTTTTGAGCAGCCAGGATGATTGGAGTGAGTCTTTCAGGAAGAAATCCCTCAAATGCAGCGTTGTCTGCCACCAAAACTCGTTTAACGCCATCAACTTTGGTTAATTGTTCGGCGACCTATGCATGACGATCAGCATAGAAATTAGGGATTTAGAAAATTCAATAACCGGACTAAAATGCTATTTTACTGCACAACGAAGGATCGTATCGTACCTTTGAACAACTATTTCCAGCAACCAAGCAGGAAATTTCATGTCCCAATTTCTTAGCAGCCCCAACTGCATTCAGAGTAATCGCATTTAAATCGGTGTTTTTGTGTTCAGCAATAATCAATGTACTTTTCAACCGTTTGAGGATCTACAAAAAAAATATACACAATCGTTTACTCGGTACATCTTCACCTTAACTACTCAGAATCTAACTTTGTACCAATAATCAATAAAATCAAAGCATACATTCACATCTGATTGCAAAGACACTCCAGACCCCCTAAAGTGATTCAGTAGCCCGGCCGTTCGCAACATAGTCGATCAAAATCACAGACTGGTCTTTAATGTAGAAAAGTTCGTAAAGGTGACCCGTTCCGTCTGTACAACTGTTAAAATTGCGTGTTGTAAACCAAAAATCATTGAACTTTTCTCAGTTTTGTTTTTAAAATAATGTTATATTTACATAACAAGATAAACCAAATAAAATTATACCTAATAGATTCCGGGATCCAAAAAGTCGAAGTCCAATCCTGTTTATCACTTTTTCTCGTTCTCAAATCAGCTGCTCTTCAACTCATAGAGCGCGAAATAATCCGGCAGGAGAAAATTGAAAATATTATCAGATAGCAGATCGCACTATCGGACATCGCACTTATCTATCACACGCCAAAGTTTTTTTTGTCAATAATTAAATAATACTTTCCAAGTATATTGCCACTCAATCAACGCCCCCTCACACTCTAGTGAACGTCCGAAGTTACGTTATTGAATTGTTTAACACTTTATTCAGGTAATCACGTTTATCCGGGTATTTTCCAAACCAAGTCTTCATTACTATTTATTAATTCAGTCTGACTGAACGAACATTTCGTCTGGTCTGAACGAATTGGTATTGGCTATTGCAGGTACAATAACTTTTAAATATGGCAACTGTACCAGACCCTCAGAAACTAAGAAATTTGAAAATTAAGACCGGTGTTGTCAAACGGTACACAAAAGAGAAGCAGAGTTATGAAAAAGAAGTAGAACAGCAGCAAAAAAAGATTGAAAAATTTAGGGAAGAAGGGAAAGACGAACATTTCATTCGTCAACAAGTCAATTGTCTAAAGGAATCAGAAATGATGGTTCCAGATGTTCAACGCCGTTTACTTGTAAAATAATTTTTAATATGCGAATTTTCTTGTGCTCATTTTTTATTTAATTTTTTTATGAGGCAGATTTATTTCACATTAGAGTAGTGACTAGAACACAACTTACTCCATACTGTCGTTTACTGTCAATCATACAACTTAAGATTGTGTGTTAATTTGTCAATGATATATTTTTATGACACCATTTAATATTTTTTGCAGACATCTTATAAAGATTTGAAGGATATAATTAGCGCAGAAGAAGACTCGGCGTATATGGAAACCGAAGAGTTCAAAATGGCGCTTCAAATCCTCTCGGACGCAGAACCTCATCTTCCAGTTCCAGTCTGAAGATTTTCTTACCTAACCTTGGAAAACTAATCAGTCATAATATAAGTAACGAGTTATTAATTATAAGGTTTCTAATTTCAACAATTTCTTCAAAGAACAGCTTTCATGGTTGTTTGTTTTATTTACTTTTATAAGGTTTATAATTCCAGCGAAGGTCAAAGTCGAATGTGTCTGTTAACCGACTTCAGCTTCTACTTTATCCAGTATTTTTTTCGTGTCTTTTCTGAAATCAAAATTCAATTTTCATTTGATCGTTTTTAGTAGCTGATAAGTAAACAAACCGTCCAATTTCAATATATTTTATCTATCAGGCTGTTTTCTTAAATCTTAATAATCTTATACAGCTGAAAATTCGAGTTTGTGATTAAATATTGTGCTATAAATAGAAAGATAAGAATCGTTCCAAAGGCTAGCCATGCGTATGCCATAACTAAGAAGTTCTCACTTATTAATATTAACCAATTTTTTAAAACAATTCACTGTACTTATATGTACACACATTTTATACACTACTATACTGAGTAAGTAGATAATGATTTACAAAAATTGCAATGTGGTGAAATGCATAACGTAATAAATAAATGTCTGAGTGGAACCTTATTGACTTACATTTGCTGATGAAGGGTATATAATGGAGGCATAGATTTGTTCAATTCTTCACATTTGGCCATAACTTGGTACATGGCCTTTATAGAAGCATCTCCTGTATCACAAAGCTGAGTAACAGCATCACTTGAAGTGAAGACACAATCCAAAGTCATGGATGATATCTATAAGAAAATATTTTATATAAAATATTTCAATCTATCATGTAAGAGTGTCAAATCTGTTTCAAAACGAACCGAATGTAGAATTCCTGTCAAATTTTCAGTCAATGTATCTACGGATGAAGCCAACCTCTTGGCCTCGGTTTCTATTTCATTAATTACAACGCTACTATGTTTTGCCTCTTGTCCGTCAGAAACTGATGGCTGAGATTCTACGTCTGTTAGTTGAAGTTGAAGACCCAAAACTTTAAATAAATTACAATTTCCACACCTCCTAATTATAGATCGTAGCATATCTGTCCACAATGTACCTTTAACAGGACTAGCCTTTATCTGTTCGGTAATGTCCTGTGCCACATATGTAACTTGCTGCCCCTCTTGTGACACGATCCCGTCCAAACTAAGATCGCCAACCCAATTGCGAGCCTTACTCAGGAATTTTTTCGCAGATGGTATAACGTCCGTGTCTACTTCCCCTGAAGCTGACAACGCATCGGTCCCATATTCAGCATCTCGAATTTCATGGTATGAGCTTGTCATCTAAATAGAAGAAGGATACATAAAACCCCTGAACAAGCCTCAAAATACAACCTCCTATCTTGTTGACGGAGGCCATCAAAATTGGCCTAATAAGCCTACTTGATTTTGCGAATGGAAAATTTGATTCATTATATACCTGATTATTTCCTTCAGTTGTTGGTGACAATTCCATCGTTTTGATGTGAATTGTGTAATGTGCAGCTACGTTTTTTATGTGTTTTTAGTTTAGCCAATTCAATGCTTAAAGTCTGTCTAGTCTGTCTTGATCTTATACATTGGTAGCATTCTACATGGAGATAGATCTTCCATGTAGAATACTACCAATGTATAAGTCTTGATCTTGATGCCAACAAAACAAAAAAACCTTTAAAAATTGGTTACATTTTTTGTTGCACTTTCACGTTATACGATTTGCAAGATATGAGAGAAAAAGTAGAGTTATTTACTTACTCCACGTATACACAAGACCATAGATTTAAAATTTTCACCGCCATAGTCCAATTTAACCTGTTAAATTCCTATCATCAGTTTTGGGTACACGACGTCCCAATCTCCCACTACTACAAACTTGCATGTTTCTTTTCACACACGAAATGCAGTACCATTCCGCAGATTCAGACTGACGTTTATGTTTCGCATTTGCATTCGCAATCTGTCATATTTGTCATTAGAACTCTTCAAAAAAAAAGTGAACGTAAAAATTAAAAACGCCGGTGCGGTTTTTTTGGAAATCTCCTTTAATTTTTCGTTAAAGTTGCAACTTAATTAATTAAGGCGTGAGATTCCGTTTCAACTTGACAACTCATAAACTTGCAGGAAATCGAATCGGGAGTTTGCGAACCACTTCAATTCAAACTACCCAGGTTGAGGTTAGTGTTGGCAATATTTTTTAAAGGTGGCTAGGCTATTTGAAAACTAAAAGTACCAAACCAAGTTTCACAAACGTAGCTATTCTGAATCGTCAATTTCTACATCTAATTCCACAAAACTTGATTATTTTGGTAGAAAAACCGAAATCACAGCTGTTGTCTCAGCAAAACAAGTAAAGACTTTCAAAATGACGCTAGACTTGGATTTATTCAGAACGGACAAGGGAGGGGATCCCGAAAAAATGAAATTAAATCAGAAAAACAGGTTTAAGGATGTTAAGCTGGTAGAGACGGTAATAGACGAAGATGCTAAATGGCGAAGATTTCGTTATTTGGCTGATTTGTATAATCGGCTGAAAAATCAATGCTCCAAAGCCATTGGGGAGAAAATGAAGAAGAAGGAAGAAGTCGGAGCTACTGATCTCAATGACAACATTGTTCTTGAGGAGGTGAATGTTGAATTCATGCAGACTTTAAGCTTAGGACAACTTAAAGCTTTGAGAGTAAAAATTGAAGAAGGGAACGAAAAGAATTCAAAAGACTTGGAAGAATGCGAAAAAACTCGTACAGAGTCATTGCGAGAAGTAGGCAATATTTTGCATAGCTCTGTTCCAGTGGATGATAATGAAGACAATAACAGAGTGGAACGGACTTGGGGTGACTGCACTAGCCGGAAGAAATATTCTCATGTTGACCTCATCGTTGTAAGAAATAAGAATGAATAAAAAAACTATTAGTTTATGAACTCCTACTCACTAAACTTACGAATTAAGCATGAATTCATGAAGTAAAGTTTCGTTGTAACTTGTAGATGATCGGTGGAGCTGAAATGGAAAAGGGCTCAGTAACAGCTGGAGGACGTGGTTATTATCTAACCGGTCCAGGAGTTTTTCTGCAGCAAGCCTTAATTCAGTTGTCCGTTAGAATGTTGTCTGATAAAGATTACGTTCCATTGTACACTCCGTTTTTTATGAGGAAAGAGGTCATGCAGGAAGTAGCTCAGCTTTCCCAGTTTGATGATGAACTGTACAAGGTATTTTAAATCAGTATTATATTTTTAATTTTATGTACATGACACTGATACCTACATCAATGTAGATGCAATGCTTTTTAATTGTTCAGGTGGTGGGTAAGGGTTCAGACAAACCCGAAGACAAAAGTGTGGACGAAAAGTACTTGATTGCCACTTCAGAACAGCCCATTGCAGCGTTTCATAGAGATGAATGGATAGCGGAAAGCAGCCTTCCAATTAAATATGCTGGTATCTCTTCTTGTTTTCGACAAGAAGTAGGATCTCATGGTAGAGATACTAGAGGAATTTTTCGAGTCCATCAATTTGACAAGGTATGTACCGTGTGTGATGTGTCATACCGTAGACAAACACTGCATGGAAAATCGCCGAATTCAAATCAGGCTAGAAATACTAATTTCTTGAAACTTGACAGGTTGAACAATTTTGCATCACTAGCCCCCATGATGACGAATCCTGGAAATCGCTAGATGAAATGATTAATAATGCAGAATTGTTCTGTCAAGCTTTAGAGCTACCATACCAAGTTGTTTGCATCGTTTCTGGTGCACTGAACAATGCAGCAGCAAAAAAATTAGATTTGGAGGCATGGTTTCCGTCTTCTGGAGCGTTTAGGGAACTCGTATCGGCCTCTAATTGTTTGGATTACCAAAGCCGAAGATTGCGCATAAGATATGGACAGACGAAATCTACAAACTCAACAACTTATGTCCACATGTTGAATGCTACAATGTGTGCAGTTACTAGAGTTATATGCTGTATACTAGAAAACCATCAGGTTGAAGAAGGTGTAAATGTTCCAGCAGCCTTGAGTCCATACATGCCGGAGAAATACAAAACATTTATTCCTTTTGTAAAACCGGCTCCAATAGAGCAAGAAACCAAGAAAATGAAAAAACAAAAGGAAGGAATGCAGAAAGTTGCCCAAAAAAAAGATGAAGAATGAATATGAATTATTTCTATTCTCCTCTTTGTGTATGTTAATTATGCATAATATACACAGAAAACTCCTGAAAAAATGTGTTTAATGATGTGGCATCTCGTATTCATTTTGGCAAGCTGAATTAAAACTTTCTTTGCCTGTTTTCTGCTAAAACATAAAAAGCTCTCGTTTCCCATAAAAAATGAACAAATATCTTTTATTATATAACCAAAACTCTAAGTAATTACAAAACAAGTCCTCAACAAAACTTCCGACTTTCTTACATACTGATTAAAGATTACAAAATTACTCCTGTTTTCAACCCATTTTTAAACTAACTAAGGATATGAAGACTTTGTAGGTGGGGCGATTAAAGTAACTCCATCTCCTCTTACGTACAGCATAGCAATATTTCGCCTTGTTGTCTTATAAATTTCTTCGTAGGTCTCATCATCTATTTCAACGACCGTAACAGTTTCTTCTACATCCCCTAAAACTAAATTCAAATGCTGGTCATAAGCCTGCAAAAGAAATTAAATCCTTAAATAATAACGGCCGCTCTAAATATGCAGGTACTAAGAACGCACCATAATACATTTATTGACAGACATACGTGAAGTTTCCCACGGAGTTCCCGGTCATTCTTCATTTTAACAGTAACGCGTTCATCAAGGCTTAACAACAGCAGATCCAAAGGTTCTTTTAACTGAGAATCGGTATCAACAGCCTGCTGCATATAAATTCAAAACAATATCAAATAAAAAATGTTTACTTCTTCTTACTTATATGATGTAGTTGAACAAACGCCAACAACTACAATATAAGAATAAGAATGCATCGCTGACTTACCTGTTCCGTTTCATCAGCCATTGTTATACTTTATTACGGAAAAAACAAACAATATACAATGTTTCAACTTTCAGACAATGACAATTCAATTATGAAGATCTTAAAATTTTATTGCGAAATTGCGATGTCCACTTCACCTTGTACGTTGGTACATACTCTATTGAATCTAGAGTATGTAGACTCACCATAAGCAGAAATTCGCGGCATACACTCAATGTTAAAGAGGTTTAGAGTCAGGAATCCTGACTCTTGTAAATAATTTTAAAATTACCAAAGCAAATCAACTGATTCTTTTTCTAAAAAATATTTCAGAAAATTAGCCTTTTTTTGAATGATTCACGAAAACGATACGTTATAAACTGAGGGAGTTATTAATAATTGAAATCTGTGACCTATCTTGCTAATGTTGCAAAACGGAAAAGCTATCCCACTCCTATGTGGGGTATTCGTAGTAACAAATCTGCACGGGGGAAATGACATACAATAAACCGCAGTAAGCGCATATACTGAGAGAACGTAGAAATAAAAAAATTATGCACAGGAGTACACCTGGTTATGCACTGGAGTAAACCTGGTTATGCACAGGAGTAAACCTGGTTATGCACTGGAGTAAACCTAGTTATGCACTGGACCAAACCTGGTTATGCACTGGAGTAAACCTGGTTATATAATAATTCATTTTCAAAGCTTAATTAAGTTTATTTAACATTTCTGGGATTTTTTGTTTTTCAGAATTCGATTTTTTCATGCTATCATTTGCAATTTATTTTAGTTTAAGCAATTGGACCACGCAAACAAACCAATATCGCGGGGAATTCACAATATGCCTCTGCCGTAACTTACAATGACAAACTTGTTTGTAGGTTGGCAACAGATTTATAAATGTAAGGGGAATTCAAAAACTAAAAATTTTCAGTGATATGATGCGGAATAATGTAGAGTTTTTAAAATAAGCTGCTCTGATTTTGTACAAAAAGCAAAAAGAATTGACCTACAAAGAACTTTTAGATACCTTAGAAAATTTTTTTTGTATAAAACCTGATTTTTAACAGCTGTATTGATTTTTTTGTAGGTAATTGCGGCTAATTTGGATGTCTTGAAAGCCGTGAGATCGATTTTATAGTTCTGAACTTTGCTCAATCAAATTTTTTTTAAAACCGTGGGATTCTTTCAGCCACCAACCGTCTGATTGTCGCTGTCTCTCAAAATATAACTTGATAATCTTGGGCAATCTTTCCTATTTTAAAAATTTCAAGAACCTGGGTTGGTCGAATTTTGTCGAGCAGCTAGAGAAACTTGCTGTGTTTATCCAAAAAAATTTAAACTTTTGCTTAGTTGGCTGAATTTTTAACGTCAATTGTATTTAGCATAATTGGTTTATTTGGTTTGATAATTACTATCAGGTGTTTTTTATTTCGGAATGTAAATTTCAAATGTTTTACTTAAATGGCATTCAGTATACATTGACAAGCATAATAATAAAACTGACTGGAAAAGTTATTTATTAATGATTCATC
>Ga0210040_10004804_pt1 | contig 17418 bp, 10 predicted proteins | sample CryGeyCG12114_NA_FD_185462 | JGI IMG/M metagenome (GOLD analysis project Ga0210040, IMG submission 185462) | Groundwater microbial communities from aquifer - Crystal Geyser CG19_WC_8/21/14_NA (SPAdes) (version 2) | ecosystem: Environmental > Aquatic > Deep subsurface > Groundwater | place: USA... | reverse complement strand
CTGAGAACTTGTAAAGTAATCAATACACTCGACCATTTAATATGACCTCGGTTACATCAATTACACCTTTGGACTACTTTATTAACCTTTGCTGCGTACCAACTTTTGTCTCATTTCAGTGCTCAAAGTTCCATTTATCCTCTATTTAATAGTATCTCTATGTGTCCCTGAATAGTCATTATGGGAAAAGTCGGAGTGTTAAATTCATTAAGAATTTGGTACGCTAAAAACTAACTACCCGATTTCCCCCAAACCATACTGAAAAATTGTTCAACAAAACTTAAGCTTCATCACAAGCATTCAAAATTCGCATATGGATTATTGATCCAACATAATGCCCCAATATAACACAAGGAGACCTGGAATTACTATCTCGTGATTTGTGTCAGCGTATTGTGCACAACTGTCTATTTGCCACATCAATTTTGTATCATGTGAAAATTCTGAATTCACATTTGCAGTAGTTATGTTATGCTTTCTTTCTTTTTGGCCGACTCTATTTAGGTGTACAAATATAAAGGGATTGCGTCAATGATCATCAAGGCAGTGAGGTAGTCATCTTTACCAGCACACATACTTGTAATATTGGCTGACGCTGAACAAAAAAGAAACAAAGACAAACATATGGAATTTTTTTCGAGAAAGTTGAGTTGACACGAAAAATGCATTTATCACGACACTTACTGCTCTGTGTCCATTATGTCGTTTATATAGCCTGGAACCATGACCTTCAACTGCCTACTAAAACCACGTATTTGTCGTGTTTCATTCACATTGGATTACTCAATATTATCTGATTTTGAAACATGTTCGAAATCGAATATCCGATGAGGTAATATACCCAATTTAAACTACAGCAAAGTGTCAGAAAAATCAAAATTTGCTCACCTGGCTTATTGTGGTCAAATGGAACTTTAAATATTTCACATTTCCACTAAATCACGATATTTACGATGCACTGTCGACAACACAATCACAAATTAATCTGACTATAAGTCACACTTCAGCTACTTAAGCAATCAAATGCTCCCATTCAGTTTGTCGCCTGCTAAAATGTGTATTTAATTTGCACAGCTTGAACGTTGGTTAAGAAATTTGGACTGAAATTGTCTTATTGTCAGCCACAGTGGAACACAGCGGAATAAACAGTTAGATTGCCTGGTGATTATTACGCTAAAATATATTTTCGTTTTGCCTGTTTGACTTTTTGGACCTTATAGAATGCAGGGAAGACCCGTTAATCGCTCAAGTTATCCGACAAAACTAAATTGACATGATGAACGGATGTGCAGTGCATAATGAACATTTCTCTCAGTCCTTTTCGTTTGGTTTATTTCATTTCCGATTGTGCGAATTGGTTCATGATGACTTTCGTATCTTCTCCAAAGAATGCAAGACATCAACGTGAGCTCAAAATTACATAGTTTGAAGGACCAGCACGTTTTCCGTTTGTTGTCATCGATCGAACCTTGTGTATATGGAATGAACAAAGAACCCAAATAAATAAAATAGTCAACTAACACTTACTCTGCTTGATTATACCGTCTCAAAGACAGGTTTTTCTAAAACCCGTAAAACCCACTAAATAAAATATATAGCCTGAACTTCTGGAGACTCGCAACATATTTTTTCGTTACTCTATAATGAATGAAAGTGGATGAGGTCTTGTCCTCAATAATTCAAACAATCGGTATACTTAAGTAATCGAGTTTTTCTATCATCTACAAGTGGGAGTGGGAATAAGGTCACTGCATTCTGTAATAACTAACTAACTAACTAAAGAATCGGTAAATGCAGTTTCGCGAATTTAGCCCCTGTTTTTCCAGCAAGTCCTGAGTTGTAGAGAATTTTTCCACTAACCACTGCCACAGTAAAGTTGTGTTTCGGCTTCCTCCTAACTAAAACTAACCACATGGAATAGAACACCAAGCTCTAGGATTTGGAACTGGGCTCATTGTCGGTTATGGACTATTTTATTAGTTAGTCACACTTGTAGTACTTTAAGCTGCACATACGGACGAAGACCAACTAACTAACTAACAAATTGATAGGAGCCATTTGTAAGGTGAGAGCACAAAAAGTAATAACGAACGATAACAGTTGTAGTAATTGGCAATTGGAACACCTAGAGTGGTGTTTTTTCGCTCTCCACATTTATGAGATGTGATAAACCGATTGATGAAAAAATGCAGGTTGGTTCAATTCATGTATGTCCTGTTTATAGTGTTTGCATGTATTTAGTACGTAACATTTATGGTGTTATTTATAGGCTGTTGAAAACGAATAGATTCTGAGCTGAATGCAGACACAGGGGGTTTTATGTGGTTTTGTGGTCCACATGGACTGATCATGAGTTATGATTATTTCTTCAATCTAAATGCCTAGTTAGTTAGTAGTGGAAACTATTGGTTGACGTCATTCGACGCGTATAAGTTTGTTACGAAAAAATATATGGGCCACACATACACAACAATTAATAACTTGAAACTATCATTTGATAAAATTATCCATAAGGAAGTTAATGTACTCACTTTATTCATTCCCGGATGAGATGGAACAGCTAATGTTTTCAAATATGATAAATTTCTTCCTGTATTTATACAACGGATGTGAGTTCAACCAACAAGAAGCACTAGATCACACCAAACTATTATTTAAGTACTCATGTTCTTTGCAGAGCATGCAAACATGATGTAGAATAGTAGTCCAGAGGTTTTCCAGCGAATTAGTTGAGTTTTTGCGGAGCGTGTTCCACAACCATCCTTTCGGTAGGAAAGAGGAAATGACACTACATAGTTGGGCTTCGCGTGGTGGAAAGAAAGCTTTTACAGGTTTTCGGCACTGCCCACACACTTCCCTCAAATTCTGATGTTGGTGCTGTATTGGGAAATTTTGCGAGTTTGAAAGCTTTCTCACTTGTTTCATTTTCACCAAATGACAGGTAGGCAGTATTTAGAAATTTATTCAACTACAATTTTCAATGTACACTTGGATGCTACAACTTAAGTTGTAACATCCAAGTTCGAATTCGAAGCAAGAGTAGTAACTAACATGAGATTTTTTTCTTGGAAAATAGTGCGTAAAATATTGATAGGAGGATAGGTGATATGATCTATATGACAGATAGATATAAACCCAATTGGAAAAGTGGGGCATGATGTTTAGTTTTAGTATGGCGGGTGTGAGTATATAAGTAAGCCATATTGTGAGCTTATCGTGATCCTCGAGATTAATGCCACCACAGATCAAAACTTACTACAATACAAGAATTAGGATACCTGTATATATCATGCTGTATAGCGCTTGGTGGTAGTACAATGTGAGTTTATTTTCTACAGCTTTTACTCAAATTAGTGAGAAAAACTGAATTTAACCTGCCACTATGTCTTTTTATATAATGATCATATGATTGATGATAATAGGTGTGGAATTTCAAACCCAATAAATAGACTGTGCGTGTGTGTTATTCGTCTCGATAGTATTGAGCAATATATTTTCGGGAAAGCATGTAATGATGAACTGCAGAATACCAGTGCTGAAAATTCTATACTTATATACTTTTCAGTTGAGCAGGTGAAGTTAATCGTTTTCCATGTCATCTTGAAATGAAATTTGAACCAGTCTGTACTCGCATTCCAGAAAAAGGGTAAATTTGGTTGTATTCTACTACACAAAAAAATACACGAGACAGAAAATATTCACATCGTCTTCCGGATACAGTCTTTTCTTTCCACTGAAACCCAAAAGGTGAAATAATTTAAGTGACTTTTTTCTCTATAGAGTTAGTTCCAGGTTGTTTACAAAACGTTTCATCACCAGACATGTTTCATTTCAACGCCACTCTTACTGACTGAGAACCAGTAGCAAACTTTCACTCGTGTAAGTCAAGTCACTCAACAATCAAATGAAAAGAAAACCGTTTCTGTCTTTAAGAAATTCGCAAGCGCTAGCGCTGCTGAAAAACCTAGAGACCTAGAACTAGCAATTTTGTCCCCTTAAATTATTTGCTCACTTTTGGAATTAGCTCAACATGTGTGTGTGTGTGTGTGTATGCATGCATGTAGTCCGTTAATAGTGTGGATTGGATTATCGACCAATGGAACGTACACACAAAAGTTGCGTGACATTGAATTAAGATAATGTTAGTTGGTTAAACTAACTGTTTACTTCTCCATAGTGCTTTCCTATCACGAGTGAAAGTCAAATGACCGCAATTCTTTCCTGTACGATGAAGTACACCTGAATTGAAGACGCCGTATCAAGATAAGTAAACTTTATTTTCCGATTAGCTAGTAATTAATGTTTGAGGAATGAAATGGTAGAGTTGGCCTTGCCAAAGTGTGGCGCAATCAGTCAAGATCAAGGTTTCAGTACACTGAGTAAAACAAAACGACTTTATTGGATGTTATTATTGTACTTGTACTCTCAACATACTTTCACTCACTCATTCATCATCACAAACAAAAGATCATGCCCACAACTTAAATGCAAGGCTACAGAATAATTATAATACTACAGAGGAACAATACACCTCTTGTATTAAGCTTTTTCATTCATAATATTTGTTAATATGAATTTAGCTTGAAGAGGATATAATAAATAATGTGTAAGCAAAACATTCTTAAGCACTGAATAACATTCATTAGTACTAATACTGCCATTCTTATAGTTCTTACTGAAAACTATATCGGAAATTCAACACTACTCCTCTCTCACTCTCACGGCTAACTAAGTCAACGAAAAATCTAAATAATATAAGCTCACTAAATTATTCGTCTGGATCGTTAGTTTCTAAAACTGTATGAATCCTTTTTTTCATGCTTCCGTTATAACTCGACACATTTGCATTCACCATTCCATTACTTTTACATTCATGCAATTTTCTCTTTTCTAAAAGGTACACTCACTCTCTCTTGTTGCTTTCAATTCCAACCTTCAGGAACATACATACACAGACACGCAATGTGAACACTCGCAAAACTAGCGGTCAATACATTTATACCAATGCTTATTCAATTAGCCTCTAATCAGTATACATATTACATTATTGAGAGTAGTATTGTACTGTAGTATATTCATGCAAATAAATATTCTTAACTGTATTTAATGCATCCCGTCACACTGACGGGGATATTATAATAGCCGATTAGTGCATTTGGAATTGACAAAATAATTAGCATGTTGCAAACTCATATACTATATAAAACACGCATTCTCAACTTTCAGTCTACAACCGCACAAAACAACAAAATATATGAATAATATTCACGCTTGGACAGTAAGCTGATTTGTTTGCAAAAGAGATTATTTCTTCGCGTTCCTGATAAACTTGTTGAGTATCTACACTAATATCATTAATATATATGGTTGTCTTCTAAACTTGGCATTCGCTTATAAAGCTGAGATTCATGATATACATAAACAGAATATAATTAGAATTATGTTACCTTATTTTTTCGAGCTAAAGAGTCAAAGGAAACACAACTCAGTGAATTGGCAAGAAAAAAACCTACGTACCAAAAATCACAAAGGAAAATCTGCACACCGGTAAATAATAGCTGAAAAAGTAAATCGTATTATTGATGAATACACCAGCAGAAAAAACAGCAACTCTTTAACTATACAGTAATATTTAATAATTACTATACTAACTAACTATACTAACATGGACATTGTTGATGTATCTAACACTACATACTGTTGTTGAAAATGTACAGTTGATGTTGAATACGCTGTGTTGCTGTCTTGCTTTACCTTCTTCATCATCCACATTGTATTATTGACTGTCAATGTGAAAGTATTTTGTTACCACCAACTTCCGTCATCAACCAAAATTCCTCAAGCAAAGTGAACCAACAACAATTGTATGTATTATATGTCTGAACAGGGCATAAAGATGTAGGACATCATTAAATGTGAGTGTCATGCGTGTTTTTTGTTTGTGCACAGAAAAAACACCATTCGTTTGCAGACGATAGGAATCAATATTATTGAAAATCATCCGTCAAACACGGCGCTTCTATCTTTATCACTGAGTGAGGTTGCTTGGTTAGTTACAGTTTTTGTAAAGCTACAGGATTACAATGTGAGGACATAGAACCCAATTTAATACAAATGGTAGACTGCTTGACGACTAAACATGACAGAAGCGAGAGCAACTAGTAGTAAAGAACACGATGATGCGGAGTGGATCAATTTGTTGGCAGAGTTGGGTGTTGGACCAATCATGAGTTGGTTCACACTGTCCCGGGCTTCTTCAGACAGGACAGATAGTTGAGAGTCAGTCAACGATTGGGCAGAGAAACGGGGCATGAAACCTACTTGGTCAGCTTTCAAGGACGACAACACAGTCTCAGAAAGGGCTGCCGCACTCGACGGTGAGATCCCAATAAAAGCTTCTGCTGGAATCTTCTCTACGGAAGTAACTGGCACTCCATTCAACAGAATACCCATCCCACGTACCTGCAAGATTCCCAGGAAGATTAAGTAACTGACTGACGGTTTCAAATCAAATGTCAATTTCTCATACAACACTTATTTTAGTTGTCAAATAAGCGGAGCTTAGGAAGAAGACAGAAAACTTACATCAGCAGCGGACCATTCAGATGGTTCTCCGAGAACCTCTCGTTTCATTGCGACAGTGGCCAAAGCTGCAAGGCGAGTTTGCTCACAATTACGGTCAAGTTTTTTCAAAATTGGTAAAGCCTCTCGTAGTGCATAAGGGTTGATTTCCAGTAGTGCGTCTGGTGAGAATCCGCACAAAATGTTATTTGCTATTGCCAAGTCTCCAGCATCAAAACGACTCAATGGCTTTTTCTTGTGATCCAGCAATTGACTCGCAAGTTTTTCCAACTATACCAAAATTACAAAGCCCAGTAAGCAAGGTAAATTCGTAAGCTTAATGTTGGTAAAAATAAATTTTAACAAATGAAAGCAAATTCACTTACCACATTCTTTGACAGTCCCAAAGGCTTTCCAAAAGCTGACACAATGTCAGAATCGGCCATATTCAAATCATCCAAATCACTGAGGTTAACACCACTTAAAATGTGGCCTGCGTAGCGAACATTTTCTCCAGAAAGATTTCTCACACCCCGCTTGGCTTCCACAAACTTTTTCCATAGTACTCGTGAATGCTCATTAGGTAATTGGTCCAATCCCAATTCGTAGACACAATCGTCCATGTTTTCTGCAGGAATGGATTCCAACTGTTCAATTGTGTAGGGTAAGGCTGTACCAGTGATCCGGACTTTAAAGCAGTTCAATGCTTCTCCATACGATCTTTTCCTTCTGGAAGCCACAATTTGAGATTCCAAATCTTCCAAATCAAATCCAATGTCGGCTTTGATCTTATTAAATTTCTTGCTCGTGTCATCAGCCACTCCATCGAGTTCAAATTTGCAGGCGGCATCTAGTGCCAATTTTTGCTCGGCCAAATGACTTGGTGGTTTCGCATCTGAAGGACAACGGCAAGTAGCCAAAGCGTCTGGTTGAATTGACAACATGTCATCTTCCGATAGGAGTGCAAGGGAACAACACAAAGTAGAAACTGTGGCAGAGTCCCAACTTGACGGTTGGCTACACAAAAAAAATAGCTGTAAAAAGCTCCATATCCTAAATACAATCTTGTACGCAAACACATTATGTACCAGTTATACTCACCCATATTGACTGACGATTTTATTGCGCCAGGCCTTTTTCTGTGCGGGTTTCAAGCATGCCCTATGTTTCAATCCTCGGGTTTCCGAAGTCCCATGAATTAAATCCAATGATTGCTCCAAGGCAACTGGGGTTAGTTTGCCAATCTTATCAACCGGCAAATCGGCTACACCAGTGCCCAAAACTGCTAATTCAGGTGCGTCAATCTTTTTCTTAGATTCACCACCGGTTAATTCATCCAAAGCGTCAAATCCTTGCAGCATAATTTCCTCCCTTGTTTTTCCAGGGATGACTGCATGATCCTTGGAAGACAGTTCTCCCATAGCTGTTAAAATCTCCTTGCGTACATCAGCTGGTAATTTCGATGTTTGCTTGTGGTCAATGAAGTATGCCAAAACAGTTGCTGGCAATTTGCCGATCTGTGAGGCTGTGATGTGTTTCAGCAGTTTCTTGTCCTCTGATTCGTAATCTTCACTTTTCTTTCGGATGTATTCACTGAAACGTTTGGCCAAAGCTTTGAGCTAAAACAATAGAAAAAGCACATTAGGTACCTTTAATTTTTTTCCAATAATTTTTTTACAAGAAAAGTTACAGTTTGAGGTTGGGGTCCATCTTTCGATTTCCTAACAATGGCCAAAACGGCAGGAATTTCTTCAAGATCAATCAACTCTACTTGTCTGGGCATCAGCGTGCCCACAAGTTTATCATCTCGTTCCAAATCAGCTGCTGTTAATTTCTGCCTGGATTCACCGAATGCCAATCGTAATTCAGCGTCGGAAGGTAAACCATCCAAAATGTCGGGGCCAATGTTCTCTCCTTTCTTCCTTGGCTGCAGGTTACGAATCTCTGGCGGCAAATCTGCCGAGTCAATCATTCCTGAATCTTTTAGCTGTAAACGGAAGAGGTTTTTATTTTGCCATTCATCCCAACATGTTTTCTCTTTAGTGATAAACTGACATTACTCAAAGTCAAAACTGAGTTAGACGAGTAAAACCATACCCGTTTCAGTAGTAGAGCCTTTTGTGCATCATCCAATGAGTCGGGATCATTTTTCAATTTGCCAATAACGTCATCCAGATCACGATTTGACATTTGCTCAATACCCTTGATTCCCAGAGCTCCCAAAAATGCGGCTGGTAGTCCGGACAAATTGATGCGGCCTCCACGAGTAAAATATTTTACAGCGTATGCTGCCACTTGCGAAACCTATAAAAGATCAACGTCTGTTTTGAAAAAAACGTGCTTGGTACTACTTGGTAGTGAGTGGCATAAGTTAGTATAGCAAGCATAGATGCTACATTCTACTTTCACTTTCTTTCTAATATGACTCGACAAGGTCAAAATTACCAATTAAAAATAAATGATAATAAACAAGTAAACAGATATTATAATTACTCCGAATATACTCATGTACTGGTTATTCAAACTCACTCACTAGCGAAACTTACAATTCCTTTAATAAATGGATTATTCAATAATCCTCCGAATCCAGTTTTAGATTCTGTATGGGACATAGTTCCACTTCCGCCGCTACCAATTTGTTGTAATTCATACTCAGTCAAAGAATTCGTCTTCAACGCCCTATCAATCAAAGCTGGAGGTCCATTCTTCAGGACAGAAATACCCATCCGCCGAATGTCCTCGTGACTCAACTCATCAATCTTTTTTCCATGAGTATGCTGCTTGAGAACAGCAGTGACAGCTTTGAGTGGCGCTGGTAAATTCATTGTATCGCATGCCTGTACAATTCTATTCAATACGGTGTTCTCTTTCGTTAACGACGGATTCACAAAGGCAGCTAGGTCCCCCATTTGACCAATAATGTTCCGAAGAAGTCCCTGGCTCTCTTCATTTCCAGACCCGTTGTTATGAATGCCAGAACTTTCTAAGAACACGTCGGTAATACTTTTAGCCTGACGTGGCGAATCAAACTCTGTCTGTAAATTATCAGTTACAGTTAGTTAATTAACACTTTTTATTCAGTATTCACAGTGTCAACTGTGTGACTTCACCGAAACTGAATTCAGGATTTGCATGAAAACAAACCTCTTTCAAGCTGTCAATTGAGTTGGCAACCACACTTGGATTGAGACCACGAAGGAAGGATGCTGGTAACATGGACAAAACCTCAGAACCCACTTGACGGAATGTGTCTCCTGTCCATTTTTCTGCAGAGCCGAAGGCGGTTTTAGTCAATGTGGCGACTAGAGCTTTATCATCACTTTCATAATCGTCTTCTAGCTGAGGACCAAATCTTTGATTGGGATACAACCTGTTCAACCTGAAAAATTCATTTTTTTAATAATGCAAACAATAATGAAAAAAAATGTTAGTTAATGTCATGATTTTAATGCTTAATTACAATTGCTTTGCTGCACTAGAATCCTTCACTCTCATGAGCTGCTCTTCAGGAACAAGTTTCAAAAGGCCTTCACCAGCTAACCTTCGAATCATCTGAGAATCAATCCCTCCTTTTTGTCCAACTTTGCTCAAGGCAGTGTAGAGCAAAACATTAGCACCTTCTTCATTCCTCTGCAATTGTCAATGCGAACGGAAATCATGTAACAAACTAAAAGACAATAATTAATTATGAGTTGAACTGTACTGAAACTAGTGCAATCACCATACATCATCAATGCCACCATCCTCTTTGATTTTGTCAAGTAATTGGTTCGAATCCATTTTGTCACCAATGACGGACATAACACGCCCCAAAGCCATGGGTCTGTTTCCGTGCAGAAGTTTTTCAATAATAGGGCTGAGCAAGGTAAGATTCAGCTTGGAAAGGATTGAGGGCTAAAAACCAAAAAGAGAAAATAGAGTTTCCAATCTTTCTAGATATTGCTGGATTTCTTCTCACCATTTCAGTGAACTCCACTACAAAAACAAATAATTGCTATCTTACTGGAATAAACTCCACAACGGAAATATTGAGTCGTTGGATGTCCGAAGCAGATACATTCGAGAAATCCTGTTTAACAAATGCATCTTTGACATTTGGTGGAGTTCCTTCTAATAGACTTTGGAATTTTCTATAAATCAAAAAACGCAAACGAACATATTTAATTTATACTGTCACAGCATTATTAATTGCACCGCAAGAACAATTTTTTTTTGGAGAGCAATGAACTTGTAATATATTTTCTGACTTACTTCAAATAGGATCCTGCAGCACGAAATGATCATTTGCATTCCAAGAAGGGGGCATACATGAGAAAGAAAAAAAAGTCACGAAATATCAGCATCTTAGGCATTTCATATCAAACATCATTCGTTCTTGTTGTCCAGCCCGTCTCCAATCAAAAATCCTTATAAGCCTTCCTAACCTTATCTTATGGATGTGTGGACAGGACACATCATTTTTCAATCATTGTCTGCCTGATACGCAAAAACAGTGCTATATGCATGTATTTCGGTTGCTCAAAATATCTAGACTATCTGTAGATAGTCATTCACAGCGGTTGCATGACAAACCAACGTTATCGTTTCCGTTCTAAGGAATTTTCCTAGCTAAAGAAAATGTAATTTGAGTTTGAGGTAGTGAAATAGTTTGGGTACACATTGTCGAAAATAATTTAATAATGTGTATGTATTGGTCTGCCTTTCTCATCTCACTCACTCTACCTTTAATTTTCATCCAATGCGTCTCTTTTACACAATCCGTATAGAATATAGTTGATACTACTGGAGAAAATTGAAATTCTATATGCACTCTGGGTCTTCCCTTTCTACTTTCTATACTCTACCTACAGGGGCTAAATGAAAAGCAACCTTACCTTACTATAGCTACTAAAACAATTTTTACAAATACACAAGTGTAAAGGAAGAAAAATTAACCAACACACGCCCAGTTCATTAAGCATTATTTCGAAATCTAGCATCTAGCAAACTAACGTATTTATTAGTTCGACAACACCCATGTTCACACAAATTATACTAAAAGATGAACACAATTTTTCGCCTCTATATAGACAGGTAATGCATGCACAACTTAATTAATACTTGAACGCACAAGGTTGTCAAAATTTCCAATTAAAATCTTTAGCACGCATGCATAATACGTAACTTTCCTTTCTCCGGCTTCAACTTTTTATAACACACATATTAAAAGCACTCTCGTGTTTTATTTCTCTCTCCCTGTCAGCTACATAGCAGCCTCCACTGCTTTTAGCGCCTGATCGATAAGTTTATTTACTTTCTCTCATATTCGGTCTCTCTTCCTTTTTGTCCTCTTCACATCACATCACAAACTACATGCAAAGAGGAACTCTGACATTCACAAATGGCCTTTCGTCGGCAAATGGAAGGTCCCATAAGAATCTTTTTATACAAATGATCCTAGATATTCTTACGACTAACCCCAATCGTTTTAAAAACATGTTTGTCATTTCTTCTCAAATCCATTGCTCTTTTATAGTGACGTTCAATTGCTATTGTCATTTTAGTAAATAGACCCTAATATTTCTACACATTTTTCTAAGAGAACAATGAAGCGTCCTTTGGGTGCTTATTCGATATCACTACGGCACGCACTTACTACGAAAAAAGACAAGACGCGTGCCGAGTGTGTTATTTCTCAGCACTGATGTGATTGCAAGTGAAAGAATGAGCATACTACTACATGCTTTGACTTGACTTTCTATGGTGAATTTCCTGCCCATCACGGCCTAGACTACATAGCTATAGAGCGTCGGCATGCAAACTACTTACTAAATTACTTATATCATGGAAATGGATTATCTCTTATCACTGCGGGATCTGGACAACTGTTTCTTATGGAGAAATAAAACATTACCTCCGATTCCCGAGGAACCAGCTGCATCCAGTAAGCCAGAGCTAAGATCCCTTCGTTGTCTCTGGAATAAGATTAAAAAAAGAGTTTCTATTGTTATTTCATTTCCACTTTTCGTGTCGACCATACCACAGTCTATTGTCTATTCACGCAACTGTACAATTCTTTTTGTTTAGGCGTTAGGGCCTCCACCCACAGGTCAAGGATAACGTTAACTAACTAATGACGAGAGATGCGTTGTAGAAAGTAGATTACAAAGTTTTACGAACATCACAAAAAAATTTCCATGTGAAAGTTTGGAGGCGAGAATGTCAGGGACTACCCTTTATCAACATGGCTGCAAGTTATTGATGTGCTCCCAAAGAAAGGCGCTTTATGGGAGAAAGTGAAGCTTGTAAGTATGCTAACTTTTGTGAATCACTTCAACTTTTGCTAGACAATGTTTACAGTATGGATAGCTTGTATAACATCTTTTCATACTACTTGAGATAGTAAATATGGATATTTTGGATGGCATCTCACTTTGCTGGTAACGATTCTCAGTAGGGAAATAATATTGGTACTTTGTTCACTTTTATATTATTTATGAATAGTATATTCCGATCCTATTGCATTGCTCTTTTTTACTGTCGCCATAAAAAATTGGATTGAAAATTCATGTAGTGGTTAAACACGCGAGTAAACGTGGAAAATACCGGAAAACAAAGAAGCAAAGAACATTAGGTTTAGTTTATATCTGTAGTATGCACTATGCACAGATAGATGTACAATCTAATGGTTCTCTGCTGTACCAACACCATTTACTGGAAATTGGATCAATCAATTGCGACGCTAGTATATCAATACTACGTGAGAGGGTTGAAGCGCAGCAACTCCAAAACAAAAGATACCACTGTATATGGACGAGAATATCATTCTTTTTACAGATAAAAAATAAGAAGCTAAAAAATCCAATTAGGAAGAAAATTGACCTTTCTAAATTTCTGTTTCACCTACTAACTAACCAGCTTGGTCGGAATACACGTGGACATGAAATGTATTGTAATTGAATGATTTTTTGAAACTGCATGAAATATTTTATAACACCATAAAAATAATAATACCTGAAGCACTGACGTTCCCAAAGGAGCCTCTGCAAGGGCATCAGTAAAACCGATCGATACAAGAAATGCTGTTCCAGACCATGGAGAGGAAATCATGAAAATCATAAAAGATTATGACACATGACATAAATGAAGAAGGACCTATTACCTGGATACTTCTATCCCAATAATGGTGAAAATAATTTGATAACTTACCGACTAGAGCCGCTGTAACTATTGTTTGCACAGCAGACATTTCCCCTGAACTGGAGCTTATTGAATAAGCTTATTATGAAATGACTAATCCTGCAGCAGGAATAATATTTTTTCTCGTGCACTAGCAATTTAGAAAATAAACACACTTGTCTCGTCAATTTGTATTCTAAACAGTCTGTGGAAGTTATGATGTATACACTCCTTAATTTATAAACATAAACACAGTAGTAGTATCCTTCGCACTGGGAGCAAACTTTATAGCCCTGTTGTTGTAGTTTTACCGGCGAACGTGATTTTCACTATTAATTAATCCAAGTCACCACTTATTTCTATTCACATCCGATTCCAAAGTTGACCTTGCGTAGCCCTCCCAGTGTTCCTTTCAATGGATAATTGACAGGACGAACTCTAACTCGTCTCTCTGAGTTGAACTTTTCTATTATTAATTCTGAGTCGCTTACACTAACCACTTATAAGCTTCCCCTTTCATTCACTTGGTGGACACTAGCAACAGTAGTAACTACCGCGATCCAAAGGATTAACAAATTTCCCCTTTCTGTAATAAACGACAAAGATAGCAATTTTGATCATTATTATTTTGCTACCCAAAAGGCTAACCAGCCCATAAAAAATAACGGATTCTAACTAACCAGCTAAACTGACCAAGTGGCTTACACTCAATACTATAATCATGGTAATCGAACTAACTAACCAACTAATAACTCCACAACTTGAATCTATCCATTCCAATGCAAACTAACTCACTACGGGTTTCACAATAACCCTATTCATCCAGCGTCCAAATTGCATAGATGGATGAAAAGAAGGCTTATTTCTAGTTACCATGTTCAATTCACAAAATCTCTTGCTTCCTATCAACCAACAAAACTAATAAAGCATGCGTGGGTTGTATTATTTATACCACACTCACAACATCCCAACAAACTCTATAATATTCCGACATCTCTACCGGTCGACTCACTACTTTTTGCTACATGATCAAACTAATTAACTAGCAAACCAACGCACTGAGCAATTGTTAAATTCACACAGGCCATTATAATGCGTAGCACACTTGGTCACAAATTTACTCCTGTCAAACTAAACTAACTAACTGCACGAAGAACTCTTTCTACAGATGCAGTAAGTATGTGGGTGGATAAATAAATCTCTTCAACAAATGTCTAACTAAATGATACTGATGACGAATTGCAATATTCATAAACTACAAGTGATATTATTATTGTACTTTACCAACGAACGCTGCAGAAGATTTGGAATTCCTTGTGCCGCACTCAAGCACACGATACTAACTAATTTCTAACTTACTGACTGAACTTAATGCCGTGCCGAGTTCCAGCAGATGACGACTAACTAACAATGAGCTGTATTCCGTCCCATGTTTTCACTTTTAGTCGCGGATCATGCAATGCTAATAATCATTCCTATATGTGCAGCTTAGGAGCTCCAGTGAAACTGAATCTAAGTCAGTAAGTAGGTATGTCGTTAGTTAGTTATATCGGGTTGGCAAGCTCCATGTGTAATGTTATGAACGGCTGAAGTACGAATAAAAATAAGGTACGCATGCAAAAGGTGTGTACGTAAGATACCAATGATTTTCCTCCTAGAGAATGATTTAGCAATATAACGAACAGTTGCTTTGTTATTTGTTGGTTATGAATAGATACCAACTAACTAAAATACCTGACTATCGTGAAAAGATTCCTTAAATTCTTTAGTTAGTATGCTGAAAACAAAACTCACCGTTTCAGGTAGACTTTTTCCAACGCACTTTTTACAGTGAACTCACACTGGCTGGCTAGTTAGTTAGTTGGTTACAACTAACTACAGTGAAATTTAGCTGGAACCATTAAATTGTAACCTTGACTCGCACTTGCCTGTTTTCTTTGCTCTACGGCAGTATTATGAAGACGAGCTATGAACGCAACGCGACATAGTGCACTCTCTCACAAAATCCATGTTTCGTTGGATTGGTATGGTGCGTTCCTAGCTTTCCTTGCCTCCCATGCTATACATGGGGATAGTAACTAACTACTGGCCAAAATGAGAATGCTCTAGCTAGCTGGCTTTTCGAAAAAAATGTGAGCCTATAGTCCGTTGCTGGTTGGTTGTATGAATGAATTGATAATTTCATTTCATCATGGGTAGTAGTAGTGAAAAGAAGAGTCATTGATCATTTTATTCATTGGGTTAGCTAGATGAGTTCGAGCGCACATAAAAAATGTAAAGTCTGTCTTTTGGTTTGTTAGTTAGTGAACACATGAATGAAATATCCCATCTTTATTTTGGTCCATGAAAAAGGCTGACTAGTTGATTAATTTACTTGACGTTTTGGCGATTAAAAGATTTCAGTTAGTTAGTTGGTATTATAGAATCTATCAAGGCATATTATATCAATGTGCCCACCGAGATCACATAACAGAAACCGGACTGGCTATCATCACTTACGCGATTATATAAATAGGACACACGCATGGAAACTATATCGGTACAGGGAAGAGGAGAGCCGTGACAAGAATTAGAAGCCGTTGGTTACGCAAGTGAAAATATTTCCTCCTGGCACATGCACAGCCGTTTTGCACACAGGGTTTTGGGATTGCGAAAAACGGTTGTAAGATTCCTTTTGAAACGGGAGCATGACGACCCACCGTATATGCAGTATGTAAGGGGGAGAAGGAGGGGAAATGAGAACCTGGATTGGATCGATATCAATGTTTTCTCTTCATTCCGCACTCTCACTTTGCCATTTGAGTTGTAGGGAGCAGCAGCAGGCAAGTTGCAAGCATTGCAAAATGCTAGGTTGGCACTTCGCCGGCGTTCTACGAAGCACTCCATGTGCAAGATATGCCAGCTAGGCAAGTATTAGGTTAGGATGGCAACATGGGGTGAATGGTATTCCGTGGATGGAGAACATGTTTTTGCCCAACATTTTATATAGGACGCTGTTGGTTTGTGAACTGGAATTGTACGTTGTACCTAACAGGTATTGTACTAATAAATAGTTTAGTTGGAGCAAGGCATTATTACATTTGAGTAAAAAGGTTAAGTTTGAGATTGCGTGAATGATTTTTTTCCAACGCTTCAGTCGGATTCAGATGTAAAATTCTTGTGTGTATGCTATACGCAGAAAATCTGACCTTGTTATATTTAGTTAGTTAGTTAGTTAGTTACTTAGACCATTAAAATACCGGAATGGCATATCATCGTGATAAAAGGGGCAATTTGGAAGCCAGAGGGAACTGAATTGTCGGAAATTGTTTCAATATTACATTCAGACATGAATACATTTTCTATCAATGTAGGGTTCGCACATGAACGTTTTTTGTGCAATGGAGGGAATGAGGTGACCTTCGTTACATAATGATACGATGAATGGGGTGGTGTAGCAGAGCCGTGTAGGAACAACCAACTGACTGAGAAATTGTTTTTTAGGCAAAGAAATTCTATGTGGTTTTACAAGTTAGTAACTATAACTATCTAACTGACAAACTACATAAGATATGGCAACAGAGAGCATGGAAGAATGAGGAATGCTTTTTACAGCGTGAAGAAGACTATGGAAATATTCAACTCGAGGCTGTTCCACTCCCACTCTACGTAAAAAGTGCTTGCGGGTAAAAGCAGAGACTCCACGCTCTTTTTTTGCTA
>Ga0210040_10004803_pt1 | contig 17419 bp, 15 predicted proteins | sample CryGeyCG12114_NA_FD_185462 | JGI IMG/M metagenome (GOLD analysis project Ga0210040, IMG submission 185462) | Groundwater microbial communities from aquifer - Crystal Geyser CG19_WC_8/21/14_NA (SPAdes) (version 2) | ecosystem: Environmental > Aquatic > Deep subsurface > Groundwater | place: USA... | reverse complement strand
CCCAGAAAGATTGCAGAAAGTAATCTACCCTTTCAAACGGCATCTAAGTTTCTTGCAAAATTAATTGGAAATCTTTTGAGGCGTTCCCTTCATAACCATGCAATATATCTGTGCTCCCAACTGTGTAAACGGAAAATTTAATGAAATTAATTAACAAGGAGATTAGATCATACATCACTTCAAATACAGAGTCTCAAGGAGCAGAGATGGCTGCCACCAGCCAAGCCACTTTAGGCCTCTTGTTGATTCTAATGGTTGCTGTAATGCAAGGAGCGATTATTTCAATGCCTCAAAGCAAAATCATCTCAACAGTAACTACACCAGCTCATCATCGTGTAATTTCGTTACCAGTTACACTGGCAGAAAACCGCACAGAATTTTGGAGGCAGTGGCTCAAACAAATTGAACCCCAAGGGAAACCTCAAAGTCAAGGTGAAACCAACAATTTTCAGGTTGGCTTCACAATGGTTTTTTTAAATTCAACGATATTTTTTTACTGATATATGTCTATCACGAGTGGAAAAAATGAAAATGCCAACACAGACAGACATATATTTCACTTCAGTATATAATTTAACAGTAATAAAAATGGATCATGTCTCAGGTTTCAACGCTTTCAATTTAAAATAATGGTCTGTTTATTACATCTAAATGTAAAGCGTGTATAAAAAAATTGTTTTCGCTGTTTGTAAATTCATCGTCACCTCTACTTTTCCATCGATTGTTCAATATAGAACACAACTATGTTTTTATACATGAAATTTGACGATTGCAATAACTGTAGTAAGGGGATCTCACATAAGAAAAACATTATTGCCTGCATTTTTTACTGTATGTGTCTGCTTCAGAACCAGAAACGTGATTTTTGGCGATCACACAAAAGTGAGAAGGAAGATCAAGGTCTCATAAGTTATGAAGTAAGTCCACCCAAACTTTTGGTTCCAGACATTTCCCAAGAAAAATGGCACGACATGTTGAGCCAAGTAATGGAAACACGTGGACCAGAAACAATAGAGGGGCGTATAGGCCTAAGTCACCCATTTGCCCAGCTGGACGCACGTATGGATTCATTGGCCAATCAAGTAAACCTTCATTTTACAACTTTGCTTTACTAACGAACTAACTAACTGTGGATTCCAGATGTGACTGTGGAGCATACAAGGTGATTAAACGAACCCAAGCTATTAACTTGGGATCGTTTACTACACTATTAACTTTTCATGCAGGATTTAGGGATTTTTTCAGGATGTGAGTGTTAGATACAGATTTCTAGTCATTCGCTGAGAATTAGACACGCTTAAATATAAACCCTAAGTGTGCTGAGTGAAATGTTGATGGGCGAATTTAGTGTTCATGCATGGTAATCAATGAATACTAAATATGCAGCTCATCAATTTTATAGTTGTGAAAGCCAGGAATGCGAAACTTGGCAATTGCTATTAAATGCACAAGTTTAACTGTTGAATTGATCTGGAGTGTGACAAGAAAGATTTACGTGCTTCTCTTAAAATCAAATAATAATAAATTTTGTCAACAAACACTAACTACAACTTGTGCAATAAATGTGAAAGGATGTTGAAAAGTTACGGGAAAGAAATTTTTCGCCTGGTGCACAACCCTAACGTTATAATCGTATTAAAAGTAGACCAAGACAAGAAAACTTTGCTCTCTCGTATTAATTGCAATTTATCATGAACGAAAGCATCTTAGGAATCCTTTCACGTAAAGGAATGCAGAAAGCTACAATCACAAACTTAAGGTCTACCCATTAAGAACTAAATTATAGCTTCCAATCACTTCTCTTTTCTTCAGGATTAGAAAACGGATAGCTATTAAAGTTTGCTGTAGAAACAATTAAATTTGTTGTAGTACACACCTAAATAGGCTGGGAAATAGACCTGACCTCGTGTAACATAAAGTTAGGTCGTAAAGTCAACCCATGTCTTTGGCAGGTTGCTTATAAAGTGCTCTCAGAAATGGAGCGTGAAAATTTTTGTGAGAATAATCCAATTTATAAACACATTTGAATGGGTTTTGTTATATTTCTTTGATTTTTATTTATCATCGTTTTATAAAAAAATGGCGTGTTCTGAGCAGTCAAATGGCTATAAGTGGAAGGAAAATAGTCTACAATAAGCGGTTTCGGAATCCTTCCTTCTTTTGGAATGACACAGGGAAACTCACAAAAGCTGTTTAAAACTACAATAATTCTCTCATTCCGAATTTCACATCCTTTTGTTGGCAACTTTGAGTTGTGCTGCAGTTTTCACAGTATTTTCATTTCCTTTCCACTCCTCCCTCTGTAGAGTACATATGGATGAGTTGCACAAAACACTAAGGTCTTGTTGAGAAAAAGTTTACAACCAGTTACTTTGACTGGACTATAAAATGCTGGCAAGCAAAATGGGAATAGGACCACGCCTTGGGATGGAACTTGCTCCCATTTTGTACGAAAGCACAAAAAGTGCCATAAAATCATATAGTTAGATGTTGTACTCATGAGTCGTTTTGGAACAAACTATAAAAGGAAAACATCTGAGCCCAAGCGATTCGATTAGAGCTACATAATTATTATGGTGTCTTCGGGGTAAAAAAATATGATCAGAGAGGACATACTAATTTCAACTGTCTGAGCTTTCTTTCATTTTTTTTTTCTTTTTATGAAGAAATATTTTTAAGGCGCTTTAGTTGACCATTTGCATGTCAAAATGTAAATTCGGTGATTTGAAACAAATGCTGCAATCCATTTTCATTACACAAAACACGCAAAAACAACAAAACTGAGCAAGATACAATAGGGGTACACCCGATGCGTGTAAAGTCGTACATTTATACGTGCGTAAATCTTCCAGCCAATCAAATCAGTAAGGAGAAGTTGGAAGTCTGCTCTGATTGGCTGAGAGATTTACGCACGTAGAAATGTACGACTTTACACGGCATCGGGTGTACCTTTAATGATTTGCAGATTTCAACTTTGCAAGCAAGCCATGAAAGACTGATTTCTCTATCTGGAAAGCACGAGACAAAAAGTAGCATGACATTGGAAAAAATTGCTCGTCTTGGTATGAAATTACGATTTTCCCAGCATTCTACGCATTCGATATATTATTTGTTTTATGTGTGACCACGACCACATTTCAACAATATTACTTTTCCAGGGTTATTCCTCGTGGAAAAATCAAAGAGAAGGGATGAAGCAGAAGATAAAATTTTGTCTCACGTTTCAGCTTTTGGATCCGATGAATTGAAGTCTACACTTGAGGAACTTAGTCGACTGCTTCAAAACTTTAAGTAAAACTTTTTATTTGCGAACATTTAAATATAAGCTGTTTGAGGGAGGCTTCAGTCCATGTCCACCATTCATATTCAACTGCTGGCAAAAACTTATAGAATGCCTTACAAATATTAAAGTGACCTGTCAATACTACTGTGCAGACTACTCAAACCTTTATCATCTCGAGTATTTAGTTTTGTGCTTTAGGCTTTGTCAAACAGTCAAATCATTCCATTTGCAAACTGGCAAGAGATTATTTTACTGTTTCTTTGCATGCTATACTAAATAATATTTCCCATAAGCTTTTATGATTCCATGCCAGTCCCTTTGAACAGATGAAATGGAATGACTTCCACTTCTCTGGGCAATTCACATATTTTGGCAACCTCAAATGTATAATATTTCTAAACATTGGAGAATATACTCAATACATTAGATAGTTACTTACCATACTGAAATAATCCTAGTCATGCTTGTCACATTTATTTATTCAATAGAGGAATAACAAAAGTAAACTTTTCTCAAAATGTCTATGCATTAATTTCATATTCTTGACAGGGCATAATAATCCCAACTGTTTTTCTTAACCTATATTCACATCCATCTGTTTTTCTGTCACCAGAGCCCAGAGTTTTAGTTAGAAAAAAGATCAGCTGGGATAATAAAAAATTAAAATACATAAATATTTGAGACAGTAGAGAAACTGGAACAGTGGGTCGACTGGGTATTCATTGCCACAGATGTATTGCAGTTCCCATTTCTCGTGAAAGCGAGTGTGCAAGGATTTTTTTCTTTTTGTATACTGCAAGGGCGTGATTCCTGGAAATGGAGAAAGCAATGGTGCTACTTGATCAAAACTAGAACTAGCACTTGAAGGAAATTAAGACAGGATACTTGAGTACTTTAGATTTAGAGACCCGTGAGAAGATATTTCATCTTCTTAAGTGCATACAAGAAAAGCTAATCGATATTTGACACACATGAGTAGCTTTTAGTTAAAAACTGTGTTTGTCTCCACTTTCACCTTTCACATACATTTTTTAGCAAGCCGTTTGATTAATTGCGAGCCATTCAATGCATGCATATGAATACATTTGTAAATCATTTGAAAGATTCTGATGTGGCATCTACATAAAAAATATACAATGAATAGTTTTAGCTCGTGTTGTAGTTTTCTTTATTAGTTTGCAGTGAATTTTTTAAATAGTTTTATTAGCAGCAGAGATACTTGAATATTAGCATTTCCCATGATATGTGATCAATGATTTCGCTTTTGCATGACTACTGAAATAAACTAGCAAGTGTTGACTCAACTGAGCTGGTAAAATAGTGTGAATATGTCATGCTTGTTTTTTATAAGAATTCCCTAGGTAGAAAAGTTAGTTCACTCGTTTTCTACCCTTTGTGTAACCATTATGTAGATCCGATGGGAGTACTATTTTTGGAAAATTTTACGAACCTTGTGAAACCTTAATGGACAAAAGACTGGAAATGCTTGAAAAAAAGGTATGTTTGTTTCCCTTTGCAGTTTGATGGACGGAAAGGAAAACTTTTAGCCCGACACAGGGCTTATGCACCCGTGCCACTTTTTTAAGGATTTAAAAAGCACTACTGCGTATTTTAACTTTCCTGTGAGACAAATTAGATAGAAAAACGCCAATAATGCAGTAAAGATCCACATCTAAAACTTGCTATGTATTTTTTTGACAAATTTAGTTTTCGATTAAGCTAAACGCAAAATCAAAGCGTTAAAAATTAGCAGATTCGAAAATCAGTGTGTATACTGTTAATAAAAATTTAACGGGGCAATGTTTTTTATCTCCGACTAAAAATGTAATTCGCTACAAATGTATGCACCTTGTTTATCACCTGTATCGGCCTGAGCCCGTACCAGCAGTTTTTTGCATAATGCAAACATTTTCCTGTAGTCTTTGAATGTACTAATGTCTGATATTTTAAACCTTGAGTAGATAAGTTTTTCACAAAAAGTTTGTAGGAGTAACTCGGTTAGAAGTTTTTTAGCCTGTTGTACGCGAGAGAGTTTATTTGTTCAGCACTCGAGTCAGATCCATATCTGATTTCATTGTACTGCAGACAAACCTCTTGGATGTAATCTTGCTTTATATTTTCTACTAGGTTGGTCATGAAGTTAAATCTCTGAAAGAAGAAATTGTGAATTTGGGTCAACTATCACTTCAAACAGTGTCCAATCTACAGGTAAAGATTAGCAAAAAAATGTCAAGATATAGTATATTCACGCTATAATAAATATGTACGTGTAATGGCTTACTTCATCTTTCAGTTGTTGCATAACATGCAGAAGAAAATGAAAATCAGTTCAGTCTTTTCCAGTTATTGCATTTTTTGACATTCCCTAAAATCCATTCAGGATTCCCTGAAAACTCTCATAGTCCAAGGCTGGATTTTATTTTGCAGTATACATTACTGTCGAATTCAATCGTAATCCCAAGAGCTATGTATTTCATCTAAAAAAATATCCTTACAAACCCTACACAAATTATCATAAGACATGACTACAAAATCGATCAACATGAGAATCACATCCCATTTGCTTATACAAAACAGAATAATAAATAACCCATAGCATTTCCTTTTGTCGAAAATGCAATCCATTTTTTCCTCCAAACCCATTCATCTCACAGAAAAGGTGTCAAGTGCAAAAATATGTTCTGACAAGTCCTCTTGCATGATAAATATCTTCATCAGGCCCTCCACATGATAACCCAAGCAAGCAAATGCTGATTTTTTTCTCCACTCTATCTCCCATTCCCACCCGACCCATATACCATCATAAGAATTGAAATTTTGTTACCAACAACCTAACAAATAAAAACATAAGAATAACTTTGAATCCCCAGCACAAATCTTGTATAGTAATCTGATTTTAATACGACACCCCATCTCCGTATGCATGAGTTTGTAATCTTGCGGAAGGGAATTTTTCGGTGATCATCATTATTCTTGCGTGTGCAGAGAACTGAGGAAAAGTGCTTGGAAGCTGCTCTCCAGCATGGTGGACTGCAAAAGGAGCAGACTACGAGAAAAAGGATGTACGCAATGCGACACGGAGCCAAGTCGACATCATCTTTTTCTCAGCCCAGTAGGATTGCTAGCTGGAGCAGCAATGGGAGTTTTATACATGGAGATGATCATGATGAAAGCACATGGGAGAACTCGAATGTTTCCACTCCAGTTGCCCTACCAGCCACATCTTTGCCCGAGTTTAACTTTCAAGGTGAAGGTGACGCAGGCATATAGAGAAATTCCTAAGAGCATTATTTGGGCTGTGGTTCCGATCCAGCACACTTCCATGTAGCACGTGCACTCCTACAATGTACAGCTTAGTTAGTTAGTTAGGAGTAGGAGAAATATGCCATGGCTTTGTTTCTCTAGTGTGGCAGTCCCCTTTTAATAATACCTGCACTACTATTTATTGGTTTAGGTACTACTTGGTGTGTGCAGAAAAATATTCACATTTTTCCCCATGTACATAGCAAGTGCTCACACCTAAAGTAGGTTAGATAGTGAATAATATTTTATATACCAGGTTAGTTGAATAGGAGTTCCGAATATATTAAACGAAATGATGGTTGATAGTAATACGAGTAAATTACACCTTTACAGTTTAATTTTATTGCAGACAATGAGAAGCCCAAGGATTGTGCCGAAATAATGTACAAGTTGGGCCTGAAGCAAAATGGGGTGTATTCAATTTACCCCTCTGGATATGAGGTGAGTGAGCAATCAAGAGTTGACTAATGGTGATGATCATGATTGTTATGAATTCAAGGGCGCAAAAGTTCACTTGTTCTAATGAGTTTTCTCCGGTGGTAATGATAGCAGCAGTAGCTATAGTAGTCACCGAATGATTTATTATGGAAGAGAAATGTAGGTAGAGGGGGAAAAGAGAGGTTAACATTTATGAGACAATTAACGTATGGAAAGTTTTGCACTGTTGAGACTTACTAATGAGTGGAACGGGAAATGCAATCAAAAGTATTTTACATGCCTACTTAGTTAGTTTGAGAAAAAATAATTTTGCAGGTTGAAGTTTATTGCGACCATGACACAGATGGAGGTGGTTGGACAGTTTTCCAGAGGCGACAGCTTAATGTGCCGGATAGAACTAATGAGGATTTCTATCGCTCTTGGAATAAATACGAGAATGGATTCGGTTCTCCGGAGGGAAGTTTTTGGATTGGTTAGTTCACTCTCCATTGGTTAACGTTGGGCCTTTGTAGCTGTTGAAAATAATCTTTTTGGCTCAATTTCTACCCAAGAAGTACTAATAAACTTAGCTTCTGCCTTGTGCTTTTATTTCATGGCATGTTTTAATGCAGGATGACTTTAGAATTACAGCTACATTTTACAGCTAGCTTGCTAAAAATGCATGAAAAGCCATGGTTAAGGTAAAAACTTTTGTTAGCTACAAAAGTATAATAGAAAAAATAAAGACGCACTCAGCTTTTTATAACCCGGGGAAAAGGTCATAACAATAAAACTAATAATACATCCATCACAGGCTTAGCACAACTTTCGTCGCTAACGGAACTGGGTGATCAGGAGTTGAGAGTAGATTTGACAGATTGGAATGACAACTTTCGACACGCCAAGTATGGATACTTTCGTGTAGCGAATGCCTCAGATCTTTATCGTATGCACGTGGCTGACTACAGTGGAAATGCTGGTTAGTTATCGTCTATCCTACAACTCCTTTTGTTTTATTGATTGCCTTTCTCAAGTCTATACATTTTTCTCAAGCGTAATTTCACCAATGCCATGCGAAGAACAAGTAGGAAGAAAATGCTTGAGTTAGGTATAGCTATAGGTACAAATTTGATCTAGGCTTTTCCTTCATTCACATCATTCATCGTGTGTGTTTTTTTGTGATTTGCTATAGACAATGACAAGTGTGTAGTTAGTGGCACACAGGTTACTGCAATTGGAAAAGAAGCCCTTGAATTTATTTGTTCGGGTGCGAAAGACAAGAATGAATTGCTGAAACTAGATAAGAATTTTACTCGACGAGCAATAGCTTGCATTGCATGTAACGCCTTATGCAAATTGCATATTTACGCACCGCACGCTTAGCAAGTGATGTAAGGAAGGAAATGTAGGAGAAAATTATAATGCAAGGTCCTGGAAAATTCAAATTGAGATAATTGAGGAAACCATTTTCCCCTAAAAAGGGAGAGCAAGTTGTACATATAGTAAACTTTATTGATAGAATCCACAATCTACCTACAGAGCTCAGCGCTTTCCATCTCCACAAAAGATAACGCTAGTTAGTTAGCTATAGTACATAATACAGAGCTCTAGACGGGAAGAGACATTGAAATATAGGAGCAGTTCATTACTACGTGCATAGTAAATACTGGTATTACTTTTAGCCAGCTAGTTTACAGCCACGGGAGTAGTATAAAGTCAGTTTCAGCTGACTAACGAGGTTCAGTAATGTCAGTGTCAGTCAGCCGATAGTAATGTACTGATTGGCTGACGGGCTCAGCCCATTGTTTCCGAAAAGGGATGAAAGGCATAAAGAAAATAAAATTAATGCCAAGTTAAACAGAGCCTGGCCTGATTTATAGAGAGTCTCTTACTTTGCGACTTTATTTTTCCTACACACAGGAGATTCCTTGGCTTACCATAATAGAATGGCATTCTCTACAAAGGATCGCGATAATGATCAAGAAGATACAATAAACTGTGCCGAAAGGTACCATGGAGGCTGGTGGTATAAAAGTTGTCATCAGGTACATGTTCATAAGCTAATCCTTTTAGATTCCATGTTTTGTAAAACCATGTCTGCAGTCAGCAGTGTGCTAATGATATTGACTGAAGGGCTTGCTTTTAGTTAGAACGCATTCTCCAGCCTCTTCATGTAAGGTTATTTAGCTCACCATAGCTTGTTTATCTTTAACTTCATTCCACAGTGTTAAATTACAGCGGCTACTATTTGAATATCTATATTGATAAACACCAAAACTTGCCCAACAAATTACTCAACATCTACTGCCAGCATATAGCTAACTAACTAACAAAGCTAAACTTGCTAAAAAATAATCTTTAATAGTGCGGTGTAATTCAAATCCTCAGGACGAAGAAAATTGATTTCTTGAGAATTCTCCCCAAAAAATCATCCCAACCTTGAGACTCTCTTTACTAATAGTTGTAATGTATATTATGTTACATGAACCGAACAACCCGATAGTCCAATTTAAATGGCAATTACTACGTGACCAATAATGGTGGGCATGAGGAGTATGCTACGGGAGTCAATTGGTATTCCTGGCACGGGTATTACAACTCATTGAAGCGGGTGGAGATGAAGATACGGCGTCGTCTTGCTGCTTAGAAACCAAATTGATGGACTCCAAAGCTCATTTCGAACGCACATGTTCTAGCGCAGTTTCTATCTAACTTTGTAGGAGCATTATAAATAGCAATTGTAACAGCACAATGCAACGTAGTCTCATCTCAGGATCGACAAGTTGGTTGGGTACAACTTGCTGACAATTCAGGTCAAATTGGGTCAGACTGTTTTGTACAAAGCAGAGTACAAAGTATTTTGTATTTTGTAAACGTAATTTGTTCTCCAGTAGAAAGAAGCCCTGGGTTGAAAACATGACAATAAAATATAGCAGTTGCCTTACTGACTGCTCAAAGTAGCAACTGAATTTGATAGATTTTATTTTACGTAATTATGTACGCAATTGACTTGTATGGAACTATAATGTACATGCAAACAAAATTCACAGTGATAATCATAGTAATTCTTTTAGATGCACACACTTCTACGCTAATAGTACATCAGTAACGTACATTAAGATCGCTGCATAGAATCAATACTTGATGACACATAATTTCAAGTACAGTTCGTTGCAGCTATGCATAAACTATCACTTCCAAAAAATGACTTAAAGTGAAACATGTTTTTCACAACAACAAGCATACGCGTATTTTACATATGAATGATTTTTTTCTCTTAAGAAATTCGAAATTTTCTAATTTCAAAATCCGAGTTGCACATGAGACGCAATATTGAGCACATCTATCTACTCATTTAATCGTATAGTAGTTTTAGTTAGTAAATATGACAGTAAAATTTGAACAATGATTGCAAAAACACGCATTGAACAGAATTTTGGCTAATCGACCACTACAAACTAAACGAAATGACTTAACGCTTGAGTTCAATGAGCTTGGAAATATAGTTCAATTAAATGATTAGAAAAATCTCGACGCAAAAATAAATGATTCTTTTGGGGTCCGTCGTCATACACACTACATATAGTATATGATTGCAACATGAATTCGACAAACATCAAATGTGTATGCAACTTATCACGCCATAATATTGAGGACAAAAATGTTTATAAGACCAAACCAAATTATAATTCGGAGGGGGCCACAATCACGGGAGGTATGCGAGGAGGGCGCTCATAATTCACTAAACGTCGCCCAACAAGGTACCTAAAGAGAAAAAATAGTTTAAAGTTTTGTGACTCCACAATAAGATAATAATTAAATCAAACTCATACTTGTCATTCTTAATGTGTTCGTAAAGTTTCTTGAACTGGCGAATTTGGAACGTAACGATAAAGCCAACAGCAGTTACCACGAGAACAAATGGGTAGATTCTTCGTTCCACTAATGTTTGACTTTCAAGTTTTGTAACTGCGAAATATAATCATTGATTATTAAATCCCTCTACACACCCGTACAAATAAACAAGGCAAGTGATTTCATATTTTCTCTTTCTCACCAAACATGGGTACAATACTTTGACTGATGACATAAGGTGTAGCTAGTGCTAAGCCTAAGCAAGCCACACAAGGTGCTGCTAACTCGCACAAAATAAAATTGAGGTTCAAATTACGGAACCCGTCATTGTAAATCTGCAAACAAAATAGTACATTAGCCACACTTTTCGCCTATTTTAATTATTTATCACAATCGCATGAATCCACCACTTACCCTTTCTAAAGCTCTTCTTAGCCAAAAAGTTGGTGGGGTCATCATAGTCGCTGCACACGCAATCTTGACATATAAAGTTCCCATCACCCAATTTTCGGTGGGCAAATAAATAGGTGTCTGACTGATGGGAATTCTCAAAGGTGATATGAGAAACAGTTCGAACACAAGTCCACATAAAAACGGAATAACTCCGATAAGTATGAATATCGCCACCAACACTTTTGTTATCTAAAATTCAATAGAGTTAAATTCAGCAACGATGAACTAGAGCACAGTAACATGAAGTGATGCAGTCTCGACCTTACTGCGTAAATAACTAGACTAAAAAATTAATTTCTTACCGTAATACTCCACTTTTTGATGGTCCGGCAAATCTGTTGCCAGCCTCTAGGAACCCATGTGCCAATCAAAACAATAACTCGAACTGAAACCCAAGTTACGTATAGTCCCGTTGCTGTAGTATAAAGCTCGTGAGGAGCTTCTTCACTTCCTGCTAGCCAGTAATTCATAGCAAGTCTTCCAACACAGACTACAATAAAACAAAATAATTAGAATACAAAAGAACAAACTGAGCATGGAAAACTCAAAATAATTAGCTGTGCCCAACAGCCACCTACCAGGTATGGTAAGAAGTCCAATGCTAACCATAGTAAGCGTGGCACACATGGAAGCCAGCAGTAGAACGATCTATAAAAATTCAAAATTTAAAATGATTCAAACAATCTCAATTTTTTTTCCTTTTTTTTCATTTTTTTTCATTGTATAATACTCTGTGTGACTTCTTACTAACCTTCAATGGAAATAAGTTAGGACGTCTATATGGTAAGAAGCCAGTAGGACCATCCCGGGAAAGTAAAGCTTGATGAGCGGCACCCAGACCGCCACCAATGACAAGACCTAGGCCACCAGCAGCACCAACATCAGGTTGTTGAGGAACTAAATGAGGAAGAGGCACAACCCTGGGCTGTTCATCATCATGGGGAAGTACAACTTCTGGATTTTCATTCAAAATTATATGAACGGGGTTATTTCCTTGCTCATGAGCCCTGTTAACATCAGGGCTATCATTATCTTCCTCTGTATCTGTGTCTTCCTCCCCAGCATGCTCTGATTCGCCATCTTGCTCTTCTGGCACTGGATCATTTATATCGTTCTGCTCTTCAAATACGGCATTATTTTCCTGCACACAGTAAAACACTTATATGAAGATTGAATCACACCAAAAACACCAATGAAAACGATTATAATCATAAATCCAGAGCTCTACTTTGCGTAAATATTATGGTCAGTTCTAATTCCTAATGTACAATAATTAGATAACTTACCTTGTGATTTTCCACTAATTCATCTCCAACAAGGTAAGAACGAAGATCTAGCACCCATGAGACAGCAATGCACCACCACCGGACCAATGTTTTGATCCATTCTCTCGTATGTCCTTGTTCCAGCAAAGCTGGCATCATGACTTGAAGTAGGACCAATTCCAATGACAATTCATGAGCTTGCTCCCTAAAATATTTAAAATGAGTTAGGTTTACTTCATTAGTCAGACTCAGAATATAATTTGAAAGAAATCGACATTTTTATAGAAAAACTCTTACGTTGTAAACAAAAAGTTATACGGAAGAAACTCGGGGATGACTTTCTTAATTATTCGAACTGGAAGCCAAACCATAAGGATCACAGTTGTTCCAAAAATGATCATGGAAAACAGAAACCTTCTTACATGTTTCAAAATTGGTAAATGGATCATCTGGAAAAATAAAATTCCGATAGAGATCATATAAGCTCAATTTAGAACATAATTTAGTAATATAGATCATACGGTTTAATTTAGTGAAATTCAAAATACCTCTTGGATAGGATTGAAATCTGGATCGTTCAAATTTCTCAAAAACCAAAGCACACCAGGCCTAAGCACTTCTCTCAAAAGTAGAACAAACGAAGCGAAGTAGAAAACGTATATCATTCCAAACAGCCAATGCATAAACATAGACGTTCCGGGTGCCTTTGAAAAACTTGCTTCACGATCCTAAAGCACAAAAGAACCACTTAAATCGCCCATCCGTAAGTGCAAAATAATATTAGCGAACCAATCCTTTGCATCGAAATAAATTCATACCTTCAGAGTTGCATCAAAAAGAGACAAAGAGCAGATATCCAACCACCAGCCACATACGAGAGGAAATACTCCAATCTCAATAACTGATAAAAGGCAAACTTTTACGACGACATAGCTGAGACCAATTACTTTCTTAGACCTGTTGGAGACAAGATTTCCACTTTAAACGACAAGGTAGTAGTACTCAATTCATCAGAAGATTATGCTTACTTACTTTCGAAGTCGAAGAGTAGATGCGAAACCATGAAGCAGCACCAGGAAGATTCCAACAACGCCGTATCCGGAAAGTGTGACAAGTAGAGTTTCGAAATGGGGAACTCTAACATACTCTTGCATTTGCAGCCCGACCAAAGTGAAGTGTCCGATGTGGTACGGACAGAACTCAAAGATTAAAATGAACAGAGTGGTGAACGAAACCACCCATAACACGTGCTCTAAGAACAGCAATGAGCCATCTAATCCAAGCAATCTTTCCCAGGTCAGTTCTTCTGCTGCTCTTTCCCATTCCATAGGATTCCAGTTGACTTCGTCATTCATATTGTTGCCCCTTTGGTTCTGGCCATCATTCCCATTGTTATTATTATTGTTGTCGTTTCTCAAAGGTTGTTCTTGCCCAGCTCCATTATTTTCTTCATTTCCATCTGCATTTATGTTTATATTTTCAGGCTCTTCCATATTTACATCAATATCGTCTTCTAAAAGCTCGCCGTTATCCTGAATATTAAAAGGTATAAGTTACAAAGGTGGAATCCACAAAGTAAATTACTAAACATTTGGAAAATCAGTTTATCTGCTGTAATTTGTAATTTCTTACTTCCTGAGCTATGTCTAGCCATTCCGGTCCATTTCCATGCATGATATGCTCTCTCAACCATACCAGGCTAATGAATATGCACAGAGTGCACATGACTACAACGCATCCATGGAATATGTCACTAATTAAGTTTTCTCTACAAAATCAGAACACATCGAAATTTGTAAATGTAGCACCAAGTTATGTTTAGAGCACTGAATAAATTTGGTTATTACGTGGACAGAAGATCAAGAGGTAAGGCAAGAATAGAGTTCACAGAACCAGCGAAAAGACTTCTATGTATTCTGCAGGCAGACAATGGTACGACACCCAGCCACGCAAAAGCTACTAGCGTATAATGTAACCAAAATCTAATAGCGGTGGCAATACTGGTGACAAGTCCACTGAGAAGGTCTTTGAAAGGAAGTCTTTTCGGCATATCTGGTGCGTAAACTGCAAAAGAAAACAAACACTTGAGAATTGCCCCCAAAACGAAGTTATTTAACAAACATAAAATCTATCGGACTCCAAATTACTTACTTGGCGTAAATGCAAACCTATGATTGCATAATTCGCAGTACTCTTTCCTGCTATATCGCAACCATTGAACTAAACAGTCTTGATGTATGTATTTTATGGAACCTGTACATACACAGGGATAGTATAAAGGTCGTTCTGGAGTGGCCTCCGACCGACACACCCGACAGATGTCCACTATAGATAGAACAAATTTTTTTAATCAATTAACAATCTACCTTGATTAAAATGAAATTCGATGGTATGATAGACTGGTATATAAATTACGTTCTTCCATGATTGAATTTGGATTTCTTAACGGCAAATTAACCGACAATTTACAGGGTTGAAAAGGTCATCACTAAGCTGAAAGCCAAAAATAAGAGTTGACATCACACAGTTGAATCGGTTAAAATGCGAAGTACGGCGAATGCAATAACGTTTGACATTTATGTCGTATCTCTGACGACCGGTCAAAGTGTCAACTAAGTAAGTGGAGGGCTGTCTTCATTCGAAATTTTTCACTTACAACTTTTTTGGACTTTATTCCAGCGAATCAGCTTGTCATCTTGGAAACTTTCTTCAAATATGCGCAACAACAAACCTAGAACAGTTAATTACTTTAAAACTATATAGTGTACGTTATACTCACTGACTCTTTTGATCTAACTAAGTAGTAGATAAGCTATTTCTTTCTATAGTGTTAAGACGAATCAAGCAATATTCAATCTTTTGCGATAACACTTAATTATTAAAATTAAAAAAATCAAAAAAATCAATATTACTTGTTTTTCACTAATTTTAAAATTAGCTCTTACAAGATTTACACGGGATAGCCTTTGCATCTATTTGTGCACATAATATCATGTGATATGTAGTATTAGAAACAACTAATAGATGGGGTTCAGAGGCAGTTTTGTTTTAAACAATAGTTCAACCTTCAACTAGAGAGTTGCAATCCACGTTCCATAATGACTTGATGATATATGATTTTGCCATAATATTGATGAAATGAAAAAAATCTGATTTTATTTTATTAAAGTTTTTTAAACTATAGCTCAGTTAGATTATTTCTAATCAATAAAATCTGCAGTCTTGTCATACATCTAGTCATACGTCTAGTTGCATGCCTAAATCGAACTTAGCGTAAAGCCAATAAACGATGCAATATTATTCGATATACTATATACCTTGCAAATGCAATAATAATGGACAGCAACGAGAACTGCTGGAAATGATTTTATAAAGAGACCTAAGCCAATGCTAACCCACAAAATTAATGAATAATAACGTATCTAATTATTCAGTCACTGAACTCACAATTGTGATATTACTGCATGCAGACCAAATTCACCTCTGATTAAAATATTATTTTGGTTTTGTAGCGATCACTCCCCGAATTCCCTTCTCTATTTACCAAATCCCACCATGGTTTTAAATTCAAAAAATATTCTTCTGTTGTGTAGTTTAGTGTCCCATATTGTTGTAAGTAACAATATCACATTTTTGTTCAATTATTTTTGGGGAATGATTCGAATGATAAAATGTCACGATTGCCTGTTCTAATTTTTGAAAACTATCCAACTTTAATAGAATGCTATTCCCTTGGAGGAGAAACAAGAAACCGTGGATGATACCATTGCCACACCGGCCACCAAATCTGCGGTGACTGCCAAAATTTTTTTTGTGGTAAAGGAATTTTTAAAATATTATGTTATTCACTTTTACTTGAACAGTACTATGAAATGGGAAATATTTGTTTTGAATAGGAAAGTAATATTATTGAAGATGACCCCATCATTCAGTCGAGACAAGGGGGTCCGGGTCCCGGTGCCGGCGGTGATTATGGATTGGATTATGAACCCGATTTTTTCGAAACGGCAGTTATGGGTTTACCCGATGGATTGAATGCAGTAGCTGGAGTATTGTCTACAAATACAACAGCTCCAGATGGAACAAAATTGCCTCTTTATATATCCAAAGGAATAGTGAGTGCCTTGACATCCGCCTATAATATTGTACTGTATCCATTCTCAGCAATAGCAACATTGGTCTCCCGAGTGCAAGAAGCAAACAGGATTAATAATAATAACAACAACAATATGAGGAAGAGCTCATCATTAACTACAAAAAGAACCAGTAGGGACCGCTTCACGGATATGACAACTAGTACGCCTTCAGTTTTAATAAAGTAATCTTTACTTGAATTCATTTCGATGGAAACTTTTGTAAATTCTACTTATGAAATATTCTGCTGTTCTAATTTTTAATTAGAAATCTTCACAAAAAAAGACCCGGAGCTGAACAAATGAAGACTCCCAATTTTTCTTCTCAACTGGCCTCTGTGAATTTGACTAATTCATTTTTACAGGAGCATGACTTTGATGTTGAAGGTTTGTACAAATCGAAGTCCAACCTATCTTCCGAAAGAAAATCTTCAGTTTTTAATGCATCAATGGCTTAATTATTAGTTTTCAATCGTAATTAATTTTAATTTTCGTATATTTTAAGATATATTATTAGGTATTTATTCATTTATTTATTTTTCGAATACGACTGAATCTAATTCACATTCTCTAATTAATGAAGCTTCAAAAATGAAAAAAATGTGTACATTTTTATCCAAAATAAATCACTAATTAGTTGATAAATAGGTAGCTGCTGGACTCTTACACCCGCGTAATCTTGCATGAAAGCTAATTAGAAATGAAATGCA
>Ga0210040_10004802_pt1 | contig 17419 bp, 17 predicted proteins | sample CryGeyCG12114_NA_FD_185462 | JGI IMG/M metagenome (GOLD analysis project Ga0210040, IMG submission 185462) | Groundwater microbial communities from aquifer - Crystal Geyser CG19_WC_8/21/14_NA (SPAdes) (version 2) | ecosystem: Environmental > Aquatic > Deep subsurface > Groundwater | place: USA... | reverse complement strand
CGGCGGCCGCCACAGGAAGGCCGGCATCGCTCCGTCAGCGGTCTGCACGGTGACCCGGGCCGGCTCGGCGCCCGTCGAGGCGAGGTCGGCAGGGGCGTCCGGATGCGGTTGGGGCGTCATGGCCCTCACGCTATCCCCGGAGCTCTGCCGGTTGGTCGGTGAGCAGGAACGGCGGCGGTACCAAGATGTCAGGAGACGCGGCGGTACCAAGATGTCAGGAGACGCGGCGGTACCAAGATGTCAGGAGACTTCGAGGAGGAGAGCGATGGCGACCTGGGACCCCACCACCTACCTGCAGTTCGCCGACCAGCGGGGCCGACCGTTCGCCGACCTGCTGGCTCAGGTCCGGGCCGCGGCGCCGCGGACGGTGGTCGACCTGGGCTGCGGTCCGGGTCAGCTCACCGCCACCCTGGCCGAGCGGTGGCCGACAGCCGAGGTCGTCGGCCTCGACTCCTCGCCGGAGATGGTCGAGCGGGCGAGGTCGCTGCCGGCCGGGTCTCTGCGGGCGGGCCAGCTGCGCTTCGCAGTGGCCGACCTCCGCGGCTGGCAGCCCGAGCAGCCGGTGGACGTGGTGGTCAGCAACGCGACCCTGCAATGGGTACCAGAGCACCGGGCCCTGCTCCCCCGGCTGGTCGCCGCCCTGCGACCAGGCGGTTGGCTCGCCTTCCAGGTGCCCGGCAACTTCGGTGAGCCCAGCCACCGGCTGCTGCACGAGCTCGCCGCGGACCCCCGCTTCGCCGAGGCCACAGCTGGGGTGGAGCGGCCCTCCTCGGCCGAGCCGACCGAATACCTCGCCGACCTGACCGCGCTCGGCTGCCGGGTGGAGGTCTGGGAGACCACCTACCTGCACGTGCTGAGCGGACCCGACCCGGTGTTCCGTTGGATCTCCGGCACCGGCGCGCGACCAGTCCTGCAGGCGCTGGACGCAGACCGGCGAGCAGAGTTCGAGGCCGAGTACAAGGTGCTGCTGACCCGGGCCTATCCGCCGCAGCCCTACGGGACGGTGCTGCCGTTCCGGCGGATCTTCGCGGTGGCCCAGGCACCGGAGGAGGCCCCGTCCGACGCCTCATCGCCGGTGACCGCCGGGCCCTAGCCGAGGCCGCACCACGCCTGATCGCCCGTCCCTCACCAGGTCTCCCTGGCGCAAAACGCATTTCTTCGGGAAGTCACTATCTCCGGTGTTACCGCGGAGTTCCGTGCCCATTCCTTGCCGGGCATTCCGCACCTGGAAGGAATGACGAAAGGCAAATGCGCGTGCACACGAGCCGGTAAGGGGCAGGCAGGAACGACAGCACCTCGCCCAGCCTCCACGAGGCTGAGCGAGGTGGCTCACTGGTGGTGTTCTCTGGAGCTGTCGAGCCTGATCACATCTCGCAGTTGGCGGTGGTGTCACCGTCTGCCACGACTGCGGCGCAGGTGTCCACGTCGGCGTCACCGTTCAGCGTGTCCGCGCTGAGGTCGGCCGGCTGGGCGACCAGGGTGTCGTTCCCCACTCCACCGGCCAGCGTGTCGATCCCGGTCCCGCCGAGCAGGGTGTCGTCGCCGGCGCTGCCGGTCACCGTGTCGTTGCCGCCGTCACCGACGAGATAGTCCGTGCCCGGACCGCCGGTGATGGTGTCGTTGCCGTTCCCGCCGAAGACCGTGTCGTCCAGCGCGGTCCCGGTGATCGTGTCGTTCCCGTCGAACCCGAAGATCGTCTTGCCCGGGCTGGCGTTGGTGCAGTCGATGGTGTCATCCAGAGCCGTTCCGGTGACGGTGGTCGCTGTCTGGACGACGCCGATGGTGACGACGCACGGTGTGGACGGACCCGTGTACGGCGGCAGGGTCGGCGCGACCGGACATCCCTTGGCCGGGGCCGGGATGATGTCGCGTCGGTCCTGGTGCGCCCGGTGGGCGTCGAGGGCTGCTGCGCTGATGGTGATCTTCACGTACGGGTTGGTGAGAGAGCCGGTGGCGTGGCAGATCGTCACGCTGGCGGGGCCGGTGCGGGCTTCGGGGCCGCGTCAGCGCTGGTCAACGACCCGCTGACGCCGCTCATCAACAACATCCCACTAACTCCGACGGTAGCAAAAATTCGTCGATACATTACTGCTCCTTTTTCGCTGATGCCCCCCAGCAGTCAGCTCTGTTTCTAGCTTGGTGTCTGTGCTTTCGACATTTCAAAGTCTGCGTTCGAGTAATAGGAAAGTCAATGATCTCCCCCCATCGATCCCCTTGACCGACGCCCGTGAGCGGGGACAGAGTCTTTGGTCCTCGCGCGTGCAACAAAAGGCCTTTCTTGTTGCACCCGTCGCCAAACCGCGCCGCCGATAGGTGGTGGTCGCTCATTTCCCGGCAAACACGGCAGGTCCACCGACCGTCCGCACCACCCGGTCGCATGGTCGAGCATGCTGGAGTCAGAGTGAACCCGCCGGAGCGGCTGCGCCAGGCGCCCGACCCGGCGGAGCGGGCGGACGACGAGGGTGAGGAGCAACGATGACGGAGCAGGACGCGGGCGCCATGCGGGCGAGGCTGCAGGTCGAGCGGGACGACGAGCGGTCCCGCTACCAGGGCCACCTCGACGGCGAGCCGGTGACGGCGATCGACTTCCGTCGGCAAGGCGACGTGCTGGTGGTGACCCATACCGGGACCGAGCCGCGGTGGCGGGGGCACGGACTGGCCGGGGAGACGACCCGCCAGGCCCTGGCCGACGTCCGGGCCGCCGGACTCCGTGTCCTGCCGGTCTGCCCGTTCACCGTCGACTATCTCGACAGCCACCCGGAGGTGCAGGACCTGCGGGCGTGACCGCGCTCAGCCGTCGACGCTGACACCTGCCCCGCGCAGCGTCTGCTCGTCGCTGACCCAGAGATCGACCAGTCCCCGGAAGTGGGCCAGGAACCGCTCGTGCTCGGTGGCCGGGTAGGTGGCCTGCACCGTCTGGCGGAGCACCCGGTCGAAGTCGGCCGAGGAGACCCACTCCAGCACCTGGTCGTCGATGTCGGGCAGGGCCTCGGCGCAGAACTCGGCGTACCGTTCGGTCTCGAAGTGGGCGTCCGCCAGCCGCTGGTAGCGGGCCAGCTTGGCGCCGTAGTCGAGGTCGGGGTCGTCGGCCACCTCGAACCACGGGGTCGGGTCGACGTGCAGCCGGGAGCGACGACCGCTGGCCGCGCAGAACGCGGTCCACTTCACCAGGGCGCGCATCGCCCAGGGGAAGTAGTAGTGCAGCGAGGTGACGGCGACGTCGGGGCAGGCGTTGGCGTAGTCGATGGGCAGCACCTGGTCGCCCTGCACCAGCATCTCGCAGGAGTTGAACTCCCAGCGGAAGAAGGCGTTGACGGTCTGGGCGATGGTGACCGCCTCCTGACCGATCCCGGGAGCCAGGAAGTCGTGGTCGACGGCGTAGCGGTCGTGCATCGGCTCGTCCGGTCGGAAGTGCATGACCATGGTCTCGGGGCCGATGGTGAGGGCCCGGGCGAAGACGTCGAAGGGCTCGACCGCCTTCTGCAGGTGCATCAGCATCTCCCCGGAGTCGTCGTAGGCCGACAGCAGCGCCGCCTCGTCCTTGATCCGGGAGACCCCGCGCCAGCCGCCGCCGTCGAACGGCTTCATGAACAGCGGGTAGCCCATCTCCGCGCCGATCCGGGTCAGGTCGAAGGGGTCGTTGTAGTGGCGCGAGGTGTAGGCCCAGCGGTCGTTGTCGACCGGGTGCTTGTGCGGCACCAGCACGGTCTCGGGCACCTTCATGCCCAGCCGGATCAGCGCGCAGTAGGCAGAGTGCTTCTCCATCGACTGGAAGGTGAAGGGGGAGTTGAGCAGGTAGACGTCGTCCATCAGGGCGACCTTCTTCAGCCACTCGCGCGGGTGGTAGTACCAGTAGGCGAGCCGGTCGATGACGATCTCCTGCCGCGCCGGGTCGCGCAGGTTGAACGGGGCGATGTGCACCCGCTCGGTGTCCAGGACGTGCTGCTGACCGCGGTAGCGGAAGGCGCCGAGCTTGGTGGTCAGCGCCTCGAACGCCTGCGGCCAGTCCTCCTCCGCCCCGAGCAGCAACCCCACCAGGTGTCGCGTCGCCGTCATGGCCGTTTCCCCGTCGTCATCGCCGTTCCCCCGTCGTCATTCCCGCTCCCCGTTCCGTCACGCCACGTGCCGATCATCCTGGACCTGGTCAGCAGAACCGCGGCAGGTGGTGGGCGAGCTGGCGCTGCCACCAGACCCAGTCGTGGCTCACGTCGTGCCCCCACAGGTCGAGCTCGCAGCGCAGGCCCTTGTCCTGCAGCATCCGCGCCGTGGCCAGGGTCGAGGGCAGCGCCCCGGTCGGGTGGGTCTCCCAAGCGCCCTGGCCGACGACGAGCAGGATCGAGAGCCGGCGGCGCAGCCAGTCCAGGTGGTCCCCGTGCAGCTGGGGCACGTAGTCAGCGGGGTTGGCGAAGTAAGTGGCGCCGCCGCGTTCCCCCCACGCCCGCCAGGTGGTCACGTCGTAGTTGCCGGAGAGCCCGATGGCCAGCGGCGCGAGGTCGGCGCGCTGCAGGGAGAACTGGACCGCGTGGTAGGCGCCCAGGCTGCAGCCGACGGTGATCAGCTCGGCCCCCGGTGCGGTGTCGGCGTGCACCGCGGGGACGAGGATGTCGATCAGCCAGCGGGTGTAGACGCCATGCCGCTGCGCCCGCTCCTCGGTGGCCAGGCTGCGGTCGGACCAGGTGTCGGCGTCGATCGAGTCGACGCAGAACAGCTTGACCCGGCCGGCCTCGAGCAGCGGGGCCACCGCGTCGACCATGCCGTTGTTCTCGAAGTCCCAGGCGCGGCCGGCCTCGCTGGGGAAGACCACCACCGGTCGGCCGTAGTGGCCGTACCGGATCACGGTCATCCCGCGGTCGATGCCGCTGCCCAGCGGCAGCTCGAACTGGTGCCGGTCCACGCCGTCATCCCCTGCCGTCGGACGCGGCGCCGTCACGCGGGTCGGCCGGGCTGTCTGCGGACTGGTCACCCGGGCGCAGGGAGCCGCCGGAAGGCAGGCGCAGCTCCGCCGGCAGCTTGAGGCCGCTCCGGGCCAGCTCGACCTCCGCCAACCGGGTGATCACCCGCCGGTCACCGCTCCGCCAGGCGCCCACCGGGTCGGGGCTGATGCCGGCCAGCACGTGCATGGGCTGGGAGGCCATCGCCCGGAGCGCGAACAGGTCGAGGTCGGCGGCGGAGTCCAGGACCCGCTGGGCGGCGCGGGCACGGCGGTAGAAGGCGATCCGACGGGGCAGCCAGAACGCGACCAGCACGGCCACCGGGATCAAGAAGACGAGCCAGCCCAGCACGGTGGCGAACCCCTCGATGCTGTCGGCCTGCTGGTTGGCCGCGGTGATGAGGTCCCCGAGCGAGCCGGAGGCGGCGTCGAACGGACGGCGCAGCTGCCCGCCGAGCCCGGGCACCTCCGAGGCCTGGGTCGCGGCGCTGCCGAGGTCTTCTGAGACGCGCTGCGCGGTCTGGGCAGTCTCACGCGCCGGGCCGGCGAGCCGGGCGACGGTCGCTCGGACCACGATGCCGACCACCGCCCAGGCCACGGTCCACAGCAGCACACCCGCATCGCCCAGCACCTGACCTGCGAACCGGCCCGGACGTGACGCGTACCAGCCCATGACCGAGCACCCTACAAGTCCCGGGCGGGCGAGTCGTCTGCCGAAGGGGACGACGTGACTGCTCGCTGGCCGATTCGACGGTGGGGTGCCAGGGATGGGGCACGATGGGCCGGTGCCCGCACGTCCCCCTGTCCTGTCGTCGTCACCTGAGCCGTCGCCGTCCGCCCACACGGCGGGTGCGCACCAGCCGGGCCTCGTCGTGGCGCCGCGGTCACGGGCTGCGCGCCGCTGGTCGGTGGCTGCGGCCCTGGCCGGGCTGGTGCTCAGCGGCTGCACCACCACACCGCCCGACCCCGACCCCGACACCGACGGCGCGACCACGGCGGCCACGACGCTGGCGGCGGCTCTCAGCCAGAAGGACCTGAAAGCCGTCAGCTTCAGCGGCGCGGCCGGGGCGGCCGTCGACGAACAGTTCCAGCCACTGGTCCGGGGGATGGGGCCGTTGCGACCCGAGGTCACGGCGGGGGGCGTCGAGACCACCGACGACACCGCGACCGCGACCCTCACCTACCGGTGGACCTTCCCCGGCGTGGCCACCCCCTGGACCTACGACACGCCGGCCGAACTGGTGCGCGAGGACGGCGCCTGGAAGGCCCGCTGGCTGCCGGCGCTGCTCGAGCCGTCCCTCGACGGCTCCTCCCGGCTCTCCCAGCGTCGGCTCTACCCCGAGCGCGGAAGGATCCTCGGCGAGGACGGCGACCCGATCGTCACCCGGCGCCCGGTGGTACGGCTCGGGATCGACAAGACCGGCGTCGCCGCGAGCAAGGCCGCCGCCTCGGCCCGGCGGCTGGCCCGCGTGGTCGACGTGGACGCCAAGGCGTACGCGGCCGAGGTCGCCGCCGCCGGCCCGGAGGCCTTCGTGGAGGCCATCGTGCTGCGAGCCGACGGGGACACCCCGACGGAGGCGGAGGTCGACTCCATTCCCGGCGCGCTGGCCATCGAGGACGACCAGATGCTGGCTCCGACCCGGGAGTTCGCCCGGCCCATCCTGGGCGTCGTGGGTGAGGCCACCAAGGACGAGGTCGACGCCTCGGCCGGGGCGGTCGTGGCCGGTGACCAGGTCGGCCTGTCGGGTCTGCAGAAGCGCTACGACGATCAGCTGCGAGGCACGCCCGGCGTCCAGGTCGTCCGGGCCGCGCTCCCGCCGGCAACCGGGGCCAGCGCGTCGGCGAGCCCGACGCCCTCCCCCTCGGCCACTCCGGCTCCGGACGCGGTGCTCTACCGCAGCGAGGCGACGGCCGGGAAGCCGCTCACCCTGACCCTGAACCTCGGGCTGCAGCGGCTGGCCGAGCAGGTGCTGTCCGACACCGAGCCCGCCAGCGCGATCGTCGCCGTCCGGCCCTCTACCGGGGCGGTGGTCGCGGCGGCGAGCGGACCGGGCTCCGCCGAGCAGTCGGTGGCCACGGTCGGGCAGTACCCGCCCGGCTCCACCTTCAAGGTGGCGTCGTCGCTGGCCCTGTTGCGGGCCGGCCTGAAAACCACCTCTGCCGTTCGCTGCCCGACCACCCTCACGGTCAACGGCCAGCGGTTCACGAACTACAGCGACTACCCCAGCAGCAAGACCGGCCGGATCGACCTCCAGACGGCGGTGGCTAACTCCTGCAACACCGCTTTCATCGGTCAGCGCGACACGCTCGAGCAGGGTGACCTGGCCGGCGCCGCAGCCTCGCTCGGGCTGGGTACCGACTACGACGTCGGCTTCCCCTCCTTCTTCGGCTCGGTGCCGGAGGAGTCGAGTGAGAACGCGCGCGCAGCGTCGCTGATCGGGCAGGCCAAGGTCCAGGCGTCGCCGCTTTCCATGGCCGCGGTCGCCGCCTCGGTGCAGGCCGGGAAGACCGTCATCCCACACCTGGTCGGGGACCAGCAGCCGAAGAGCAAGGCCGACCCGCTGACCAACGACGAGGCCGTGCAGCTGCGCCAGCTGATGCGGGCGGTCGTCATCGAGGGCAGCGCCGGGCACGTGCTCGGCGACCTGGCCGGTCCCGCCGTGATCGCCAAGACCGGAACGGCCGAGTACGGCACAGCCGAGCCGCCGAAGACCCACACCTGGATGATCGCCGCACAGGGCGACCTCGCCGTGTCGATCTTCGTGGCCGACGGGCAGTCGGGCTCGGCGACGGCGGGTCCGCTGCTGCGGGACTACCTCCGCGGCGCCCGCTGAACGCCCTCCTTTCCGGACGGCCGCATGGTTGCCGGGGAGCCTGCGACAGGCGTGGTTCTTCCGGTGCCGGCACGCAGGGTCAGTGGGCGCTGTTGCTCGCCGTACCGCGCGATGGATACCTGCACCGGCACCACTCACCTCACCCGGGTCGAAGGCTGCAAGAGTGTGGCGACTGGTGAGTGCCTGCGGGCCTTCGATGTCAGATGAAGACGGTTGACACCAACGCCAGCTGGACCGGCGCAACGCCGGCACCCGGAGCTGCTGCCTGGCATGCGAGATCTCCGACGTTCTCCTCCGGTTCGGTAAGAGGAGAACGCCGCCGGATCGGTGACGACGGGGGCGTGAGCAACTCCAGCGGTGCCGCGCTGCCCCGTAGCCGAGTACCTTCGCCACCGATGGTCGCTGGGACGCCCGCTCATGCCGACCGGCGACCGAGGGCGGCCGGGACGGCGCGCCAGCCGAGGTCCGAGCCCTCGGCCAGCCCGCGGTCCTCGAGTGCCTGCAGCGCGGCCAGGCATGCCGGCATGCTGACTGCCGCCGCCAGGGCGACGTCTCCGGCCGCCGACCACCGCCGGGCGGGCAGTGCCTCGAAGACCGCCAGCTGCTCTTCCCCCAGGCTGTCGGTGGTCCGGCTCGGGCCGGACTGCTGCACCACGGTGTGCTCGCCCATCCTCGACACCAGCTCCAGCACGTCGGCCGCGCAGGTCACCAGCACCGCCTGACCGTTGCGGATCATCAGGTGCGGCGCAGCCGAGGCTCTCGAGTGCGCCGGCCCCGGCACCGCCATCAACGGACGCTGGCACTCCAGCGCCCAGCCGGCCGTGTTGCGGGCCCCCGAGCGCAGAGCAGCCTCGACCACGACGGTCCCGCGCGACAGCGTGGCGATCAGCCGGTTCCGGGCCAGGAAGCGGATCCGCGTGGGGTGCGAGCCTGGCGGCAGCTCCGAGACCAGCAGGTGGTCGCGGGCCACGGCCTCGAACAGCGGTCGGTTTCCCGGTGGGTAGGCGACATCCACCCCGTTGGCCACCACCCCGATGGTGGGTCCGCCCACCACGAGCGCGCCGCGGTGCGCCGCCGCGTCGATGCCGAAGGCCATACCCGAGACCACGCTGACCCCTGCCTCCGCCAGGTCGGCCCCCAGGTCGGTGGCCAGGCCGCTCCCGTAGGCCGTCGCTGCCCGCGAACCCACCACCGCCACCGAGCGCTCGGCCATCGCGACCAAGTGCCCGGGTCCGCGTAGCCACAGCCCGAACGGCACACCTCCGCGGCGCTGGATCGGCGGCACGCCGGCCAGGTCGTCCAGCCCCTCCGGCCACTCCTCGTCCCCCGGCACCACGAACCGGACGCCGCCACGGTCGGCCAACCGCTGCACCAGCTCGAGATCGGTGGCCGCTGCCCGTCGCGCCAGCGGTTCCCCCAGCCCACCCTCGGTGACCTTGGCCCACGCCGCCTGGGCGCCGAGGCGCTGCACCAGCTCCGCTGCGTCCGGCTCCCCACCGTCCACCACGCACGACAACGCCATCCGCGACCACCGCTCCGAACAGGCGCCGCTCACCCTGCTTCCCCCATCGTGCCGGGCTGAGGAGCCGCGCCCTCCAGCTGCTCGCCGCGCCGCATGGCCAGCGCCACCGCCACCTCGTCGGGACCCGGTTTCGGCCGCTGCGCCAGGTCTGCCAGCGTCCAGGCGACGCGCAGCACCTTGTCCACCCCGCGCGGACTCAGCTTGCCGCGGTACACGGCGGCCTCGACCACCTGCAGGCCGTCCGGCAGCGGCAGCTGCTTGCGCAGGTACGGGCCCGGCACCTCACCGTTGCTCTGCCAGCCCGTGCCGTGCAGCCGGTGCTGCTGGCGGTCACGCGCCTCCGCGACCCGCACGGCCACCATCGCGGAGGACTCGGTGCGCTGCAGCGCGGCCTTGAGGTAGGCCTTGCGCATGGGCAGGAAGACGCACGAGATGTCGATGCGGTCCTTGACCGGGCCCGAGATCCGTTCCCCGTACCGGCGCACGGCCAGCGGCGGGCAAGAGCAGTGGGCTCCGCGGGTGGCCGCCTGGCCGCACGGGCAGGGGTTCGCCGCCATCACCAGCTGGAACCGGGCCGGGTAGCGCGCCTGGACCTCGCTCCGGCCCAAGGTGATCGTTCCCGACTCCAGCGGGGTGCGAAGAGAGTCGATGACCTTGGTGGGGAACTCGGGTGCCTCGTCGAGGAACAGGACACCGCGGTGGGCGCAGGAGATGGCTCCGGGCTTGGCCACCCGCTGGCCGCCTCCGACGATGCTGGCCAGCGACGCCGAGTGGTGGGGGTCGCTGTACGGCGGCCGGGTGATCAGCCCGTCAGCGAGGTGGAAGCCGGCCAGGGAGTGCACCGCCGACACCTCCAGGGCCTCGGCGAGCGTCAAGTCGGGGAGCAAGCCCGGGATCCGTTCAGCCACCATCGTCTTGCCGACTCCGGGTGGCCCGGAGAACATCAGGTGGTGCCGGCCGGCAGCGGCCACCTCGACCGCCCACTTGGCCTCGACCTGACCCACCACGTCGGCGAGGTCGAGGGACCGGCCCGCCGGTGCCTCCACACCGGCGTCGGCCACCTCGATCGGCTCGACGTCGGGCACCGGATCGCCCCGCAGCAGCGCGACCAGCTGACCCAGCGACGCCACCCCGAGGACGTCGAGCCCGTCCACCAGCTGCGCCTCGCCGGCCTGCCGGATCGGCACGATCACCCGGGTGAAGCCCGCCTGCTCCGCGGCGAGGACCGCGGGCAGGATCCCGCGGACCGGCCGCACCCGACCGTCCAGGCCGAGCTCGCCCAGGAGGACCGTCCGGGTCAGCTCGAAGCGCGGGATCACCTCCGCCGCCGCCAGCACCGCGGCGACGATGGCCAGGTCGTAGTGGCTGCCCGTCTTGGGCAGCGTCGCCGGGCTCAGGTTGATGGTGAGGAGCGAAGCCGGCCAGGTGTGGCCCGAGTTGCCCACGGCGGCCTTGCAGCGGTCCCGGGCCTCGTACAGGGCGGTGTCGGCCAACCCGACCAGCACCGTCCGCGGCAACCCGGACCCGATGTCGGCTTCCACCTCGACGATGCGGCCGTCGAGGCCGGCCAGCGCCACTGACCACGCACACGCCTGGGCCATCACCCGACCGCCTTGACGTGCCTCAGCCGCGGCGCCTGCCCGCGCAGCAGCACGACACCGACCGCGTCCAGCCGGATCGCCTGAGCAGCCACCCGGTGTCCTGCCATCCACTCCGCCGCCAGGGAACGGAGGGTGCGCAGCTTCTTCCAGGTGATCGCCTCCAGCGGGTCCCCGAAACCCAGACCCGACCGGCACTTGACCTCGCAGAAGACCACCGTGGTCCGGCCCTCTGCCACCTCTGCGGCGATGATGTCGATCTCCCCCAGCCGGCACCGCCAGTTCCGCGCCAGGATCTCCATCCCCTGCCGTTCCAGCTCCACCACCGCCAGGTCCTCGCCCCGGGCCCCCAACGTCTGTCGCGCACTCGTCGCCATCCCCCACCTCCGCACAGATCCTCAGGACGCGACCGCTGACCGTGCGCCGCCGGGCAGCGGGTGTGGACAGTCCTCTACCCCTGCCGACGCCTGTGGACGGGCCGAACGGAGGACGCAGGACACCCGGCCCGGTCAGGGACCTGAGGGCTGGGCTCGCCGGGAGGGGCCGCTCCGGCCTCAGTCGAGGTCGGCGAGGATCCGGACGGTCGCCGGGTCGCGGACCCCGGCGTAGTAACGGTCCAGGACGGAGCCGAAGAGCGGCTCGTCGGGAGCGGCCTGCTCGAACAGCGTCAGCGACGACCGCAGCTTCACCGCGTCGATGCCCCCGAAGACCTCCTCGGCCGTGCGCCCGGTCAGTCCGAGGACCGTCGAGGCGCACTCCCGGAGCCGAGCGCCCAGGACGGGGTGAGCCAGGTACGCCCGCGCCTCGGTCAGTGAGCCGATCGCGTACCGCTGAGCCATGCTGCTGCGGCCGAGGCCTGCGACCTGGGGGAAGACGAACCACATCCAGTGGCTGGTCTTGCGGCCCCGGGACAGCTCGCTCAGCGCATGCTGATAGCTGCCACCCGCCTGCTGGGCGCTGATGAACCGCTGCAGGTCGAAATCATCGGTCACTGCATCCCCTTCCACGTCGCGTGGGTAAGTGTGCCGGAGAGCCGACCGACCGGACGGCTGGCCCCACGACCCGAAGAGGCTCCTCGTGACCGCAGAGAGTGCCGTGGACGCCCCCGCGGACCCTGCCCGCTGGCGGGCCCTCGCCGTCTGCCTTGTCGCCGGCGGGATGACGCTGCTGGACGTCAGCATCGTCAACGTCGCCCTGCCCACGCTCCGCTCCGGGTTGCGGGCCGACGACAGCGACGTGCAGTGGATCGTGGCCGGGTACGCCCTCGCCTTCGGGGTGGCGCTGGTCCCCGCCGGCCGGCTCGGCGACGCCCGGAGCCGGCGGTCCATCTTCATGGTCGGGATCGCGTTGTTCACCCTGGCCAGCGCCGCGGCCGGCGCCTCACCCTCACCGGTCTTCCTGTCCGTGGCCCGGGTGCTGCAGGGCCTGGCGGCCGGCCTGATCTCCCCCCAGGTCTCCGGCTTCATCCAGAACCTGTTCCGGGGACCGGAGCGGGGCCGGGCGTTCGGCCTGTTCGGTGCCTCGATCGGCATCTCCACCGCCGTGGGCCCGCTGCTCGGTGGCCTGCTGGTGAGGCTCGGCGGACCGGACTTCGGCTGGCGCCTGGTCTTCTACGTCAACGTGCCGATCGGGATCGTGCTGCTGGTGATGGCTCACCGGCTGCTGCCGAGCACCCGAGGGACCCGACGGCAGTCCCTGGACCCCCTCGGCGTGGTCCTGTTCGCCGCCGCGGTCCTGCTGGTCCTGATCCCGCTGGTCGAAGGACGCCAGGGCGCGCCGCTGTCGGACCGCCCGTGGTGGCTGCTCGCGCCCGCGGTGGTGCTGCTGGGGATGTTCTACCTCTGGGAACGCCGCTGGCGAGCTCGTGGCAAGGAGACCCTGATCGAGCTGTCCCTGCTCAAGGTGCGGTCCTACATGTTCGGCCTGGCCCTGGGCACCTTCTACTTCGCCGGCTTCACCGCGATCTTCCTGGTCGTGACGCTCTACCTGCAGGTGGGGCTGGGCTACAGCGCGCTGGAGGCCGGGGCCACCCAGACGCCGTTCGCGATCGGGTCGGCCGTCGCCGCCGTCCTCGGCGGCCAGCTGGTGAGCCGCTTCGGCCGGCTGCTGGCGGTGGTGGGCCTGACGCTGGTCATCGCCGGTCTGCTGGCCATCGACCTGCTGGTGCCGCAGCTGAGCAGCAGCGTCGGCCTCAAGCTGGCCCCGGCCTTCCTGGCCGCCGGCTTCGGCGGCGGGCTGGTGATCAGCCCGAACGTCACGCTGACGCTGGCCGAGGTGAACCCGGCCCAGGCGGGCTCCGGAGGCGGGATGCTGCAGACCGCCCAGCGCGTCGGCTCAGCCATCGGTGTGGCCATCGTGCTCGCGCAGTTCTTCGGGCGGGTGGCCTCCAGCGGCGGCCAGGACTACGCCGGTGCCCTGTCGGTCAGCCTGCGCACCACCATCGCGCTCGTCGGGGTCGCCCTGCTCTTCGCCCTCGCCGACCTCGCCCGCCGGCGGACCGCGGCCTCGCACCCCGAGCCGCGGCCGGCGGCCGGCGGCTGAGCCGCAACAGGCGGCCTGAGCAAGGAGTTGGTCCCGGACAGGAGCGGCCCTTCGCGAAGCTCCGGACGCGGTCAGGTGGTGCCGGTGACGCTCTTGGGGACCTGGAGGTCGCTGTGCGCGATCTCCTCGATGGAGACGTCGCGGAAGGTCAGCACCTTGGCGCTCTTCACGAAGCGGGCCGGCCGGTACATGTCCCAGACCCAGGCGTCGCCCATCGACACCTCGTAGTAGACGTCCCCGCCCTCGGTGCGGACCTTCAGGTCGACGGCGTTGCAGAGGTAGAAGCGGCGCTCGGTCTCGACCGCATAGGTGAAGATGCCGACGACGTCCTTGTACTCACGGTAGAGCTGGAGCTCCAGCTCGCTCTCGTACTGCTCGAGGTCCTCGGCGCTCACGAGGCCCGGGCCTGGTCGAGGAGCTCGGAGTCGGCGGTGGTCGGGGGGTGGGGGACGGAAGGGAGCGAGGCTGATCCGGAGTCGCGGAGGCGGAGGTCCTCGCTGGGCTGCTGGTCGATCACCGCCTCGACTCTAGTGGTTCGGGCCACGTTGTCGAACCGCATGCGGTGGGTGGGCGAGGGCCCGTACCGGTCCAGCCGCTCCTGGTGCAGCGGGGTGCAGTAGCCCTTGTGGACCGCGAAGGCGTACTGGGGATGGACCTCGTCGAGGCGGCACATGATCCGGTCCCGGGTCACCTTGGCGATGATCGACGCCGCGGCGACACACGCCGCCACCCGGTCGCCCTTCCACACCGCGAGACCGGGCGCACCGAGGCCGTCCACCGGAAAGCCGTCGGTGAGCACGTAGGTGGCCGGGACGTCCAGCCGCAGCAGGGCCCGTCGCAGCGCCATGAGGTTGGCCACGTGCATGCCCAGCCGGTCGCACTCCCCCGGCTCCACCCCCACCACCGACCAGGCCACGGCCTTGTCGGTGATCTCGTCGTAGAGACGTTCCCGCTGCCGCGCGGTCAGCAGCTTGGAGTCGTTCAGCCCCTTGATCTGGCGCGACCGGGAGTCCGACAGGATGACCGCGCCGGCCACCAGCGGGCCCGCACAGGCGCCGCGGCCGGCCTCATCGGCCCCGGCCACCGGCCCGAGCCCGACGCGGACCAGGGCACGCTCGTAGCCGTACAGACCGCTGTCCCGCCGCACCTTGACCACCGGTACCCCGGTGGCGTCGTCGGGGCGGCTCGCCTCCCCGGGACCGGCCATCAGCAGCTGACCCCGGCGGGCTCGATCGTCGCCTTCTCCGGTGCCGGCTCCTTCGCCGCGGGCACCCCGGCGAAGGTGGCCGGCCGGTGCATCCGCTGGGCGCGGTCGAAGGGCGCCGCGATGGCGAACGCCGGTCCCACCACGAGGTCCTCGGGCACGAAGGCGACCGCGCCGCGTGACTGCGTGGCGGAGGTGTCGGCGAGGTGGCAGCGGGAGTCCGCGCTGAGGTCACGGTGGTCACCCATCACGAACAGCCGGTCCCTCGGCACCACCACCTCGAAGCGCAGGTCGGAGGGGTTGACCTGGGTCCCGTCGGGACTGGTGTAGAGGTAGCTCGTCTCGTCGAGCGGGTAGCCGTTGACGGTGAGCCGGCCGTCGCTGTCGCAGCAGACGACGCGGTCCCCGGGCAGCCCGATCACCCGTTTGATCAGGTGCCCCGGCGTGCTCTTGGTCGGCACGCCGATGAACTCCAGCGCCCGGTCGAACGGCCCGGGCTCCTCAACCGGCTCGTCGGCCAGCCAGTTGCCCGGGTCCTCGAAGACCACCACGTCACCCCGGTGGAAGTCGGTGATCTTCTGCACCACCACCCGGTCCCCCTCGAGCAGGGTGTTCTGCATCGAGGCCGAGGGGATGATGAACATCTGCCCCACCAGCGCCCGGAGCAGGGACGACACGACGATCGCGCCCACCACCACGAAGAGCAGCTCCTTCGCGAAGGAGCCGACCTGCTGGCCCGGCGTCCGGGCGGGCTGCTTCTGCTTCGCCCGGCCGGCGTCACCGGCCTCGCTGTCGCTGCGAGCATTCTGGTCAGTCGTCAACAGGTGGCCTCGGGTCCGGCGTCGATCGGGGAGCTTGGCAGTACCGCGGTCGCGGTGGGGGAAACTGCACCAACGGTAGCCGCGATCGGTGGCCCGGCGCGGGTACGACAGGGACGACGTGACGGCGGACCCGCTGTCTGAGACCCTGCGTCGTCCTCGGAGGCGGGCGGGCGACGTCAGAGGGACGCGTCAGCGGCGCCTAGCTGGCGTCGCGCTTCTCCTTGATCTTGGCAGCCTTGCCGCGCAGGTCACGGAGGTAGTAGAGCTTCGCGCGACGCACGTCACCGCGACGATCGACGTCGATGTGGTCGATGATCGGGCTGTGCACCGGGAAGGTGCGCTCGACGCCCACGCCGAAGCTCACCTTGCGGACGGTGAAGGCCTCCCGCACACCGTCACCGGCCCGGGAGATCACCACACCGGCGAAGACCTGCAGACGGGACCGGTTGCCCTCGACCACCTTCACGTGCACCTTCACCGAGTCTCCGGGCCGGAAGCTCGGTACGTCGGTGCGGAGGGAGGCTTGGTCCAGGGCCTGGATGAGCTTGCTCATGTTGTGCGTCCTCGCCGGTGCCACAGGTCACCACGTCGGTTGATCGTCGAGTCCTGAGCCGCGGTCGATCCCCCCTGTGGCAGGAGCCGCGCGTCCAGCAGGACAACAGCGACCCAGTCTGCCACACCCGACCTGCCGGTAGAAATCACTCCTCCGGCCGGCCGGCTCGACGACTGGACTCAGCGCGCGTCGCGCCAGCTGTGCTCGGGGGCGTAGCCGAGCAGCTCGCGGGCCTTGTCGATCGCCAGCAGCGTCTCGTGCTCGCCCACCTCGCGCCGGAGCTCGAGACCGGGGAACTGGTCGGCCAGCAGCTCGGCGTTCGTCGCCTCCATCAAGGTGTCGGCGGCGGCGATGACGAAGCTGTGGGCACCGGTCAGCTCGGCCACCAGCGACCGCTCGCAGGCCTGGCCGACGTCGCGGGCGTCGACGTAGCCCCACAGGTTCCAGCGACGCAGGGCGAAGTCGCTCTGGTAGCCGGGCACGGTGGCGTAGTCGGCGTCGACGTGGACGTTGGACAGCCGGAGCGCGATGTAGGTGCCGCCGGTCCACTCCGCGAAGTGCACAGCCATCGTCTCCCCCACCACCTTGGACAGCGCGTAGGTGCTCTCGGGCAGCGGGTAGTGGTCCTCGTCGATCGGCGCGTAGCGCGGCGGGGAGTCGAAAGGCAGCCCGAACGTCGTCTCGCTGGAGGCCCACACCACGCGGTCGATGCCGAGCAGCTGGGCAGCGGCGAAGATGTTGTAGTTCATCGCCGTGTTGTCGGTGAACGTCGTGCTGGCCGGGAACAGGTCCGGGGCCGGGATGGCGGCGAGGTGCACGACGGCGTCCACGTCGCGCAGCGCGTCCACGGTCTGCCCGTAGTCACGCAGGTCGGCCCGGAACAGCCCGACGCCGAGCTCGGCGGCGAACTCGCCGTAGCCGCCCGCCAGCCCGCTGCCGTCGATCGGCCGCACCTGGTACCCCTGGTCGAGGAGGTAGCGAGCGACCACGCGTCCGGTCTTGCCTGCGGCTCCGGTCAGGGCGACGGTCGTCGGTTTCGTCATGCCGTCACCCTAGTTCGCGCTCCTCACCGGCCGGTCGGCCGGAGGCCCCGGCCGGGGTCCCCGCGGGAGCACCGCATGGGCGTTCCCGCGTCCCCTGCGGCGGCGCAGCAGGCGCACTCGAACGAGAGGTGACGGGCCGCCAGGCCGCCGGATACCGCGGTGCCCCGAGAACGAGAACGGGCCCGGTGCAGCTCTCCGTCGAGGCTGCACCGGACCCGGATCGATGCGTCAGCTGCTTGTGGTGGGCCTAGACGGTATGAGCAGGCTGAGGCCTCGCTCGCACGTGGACGTGGGTTGCCGGGCAGGCTTTCGGCTGTCCGGTAGAGCCACAGTTGCGGGAGGCCTCAGTGAGCCAGAATCGTACGTTTGTCGG
>Ga0210040_10004801_pt1 | contig 17422 bp, 13 predicted proteins | sample CryGeyCG12114_NA_FD_185462 | JGI IMG/M metagenome (GOLD analysis project Ga0210040, IMG submission 185462) | Groundwater microbial communities from aquifer - Crystal Geyser CG19_WC_8/21/14_NA (SPAdes) (version 2) | ecosystem: Environmental > Aquatic > Deep subsurface > Groundwater | place: USA... | reverse complement strand
TTTATTTTATTATGTTTTTTGCCAATATGCTATAGAGTTTTATATTAGTACAGTGTAAGTTAGTAAAGTAGGATATTTAATATTGTATTTAAGTGTGAGAAAACTGGCAGATAGTATGCTGTAGTAATATGAGTGAGCTGTAGACAAGAAATGAGTTCATACAGAGCCATCAATAGTTTGTTATAGTGTGAGTCAGTCAGTGAGTAAACAAAGCAAGTTTTTGGAAACTCTGACGAGAGAAACCGTCAAATTAAAAGAGTTTCTCAACTATTCCCCTTTTAAGTATGATTAACGATTGGGTAAAAGTTTGAGACTTTTTTCACATAGTTAATAAGCATAGTGGTTTCACCATTATAATGAGCAGGGTTAGTTTTCCTACTCACTACAGCACAACAATACATGTATGTAGATGCGGGGAAAGTTTCATTACTTTCATGTTGGCTAACAACTTTCTTCACAGTTTGTTAGCAAATATACTGTTTTTTTTCAAGCATACTAAAATTTGTAGTATTAAGGGTTAGCTGACAATGTATTGGAACACAACCTCGTTTTCAAAATCTGATAATCTAAGTATTCATGGCAATTTTTTTTTCTTTCATTGTACCTATATACCTTTGATAATAGCTAAACTGGTTTTCTATGAATACTATGAATAGCTTATAAGTCACTCAAAAGACTCAACACAATTTTATACACAATTATGCACGGTTGCTTCATAATTGATCTATTGATTGATATTTAAAATTGGCTCCTCAAAATCGCTCCAAAGGTACAATAAATGCGCACTACAACTAACTAACTAACTAAACCTATATATTAGTCAGCAGATGCCACCATAATCATCATTTAAATTGTGCACACTATGCATTTGAGTTAGCCTTTGATGTAGAAAACGGAGAAACGTAGACTAGCGGGCTGTGAACACTCATATTCCTGCCTTTGAGCAACAAAGTACACAAGCCCAAAAATGTTTGACAAAGTGAATGGTAATTGATGGATCCTCTATCCTAATAAGACATGAAAACTAACTAACTAACTAAACGACATGATTACACGAGCATAGTAGTTAGTTAGTGTATGTAATATCTATGAAGTAAATAGGATAAACAAACGCTCAATTTAGCTCGTCAGGGAGTGAAGAAAAAAACTGAAGTAAATAAGTAAACTTTTCTCGCCCGCTCTTTTTTCTTTGCCAATTAATAGAGCTCATTATAAAAGTTTGGAGCAAATTCTTTCCCCAATAAGGGCTTGGATGTGAATAAAATTTCATTTCGGATTTTTGCCAAAAAAAGGGTGAATAATTTTTCAAAGATTTATTCCATCCCCAACTAACTAACTATCAACTATATATTATTGCACGGTCAGTCAGACACACACACATAAATGGTGCTTATGGTCGGTCTGTGGTTACAAATCTTGACAATTTTTTATTATTGCATTCTTCAGCCTTCACATTTTATTTCTTATGCATGCAGTTCATGTCTTTGTGGAAGCAACAAAGGTTTGGCAATGGAATTGCTAAAAGCTTGAACTTGAGGGAAGACGCGTATGGTATAGCATTACAGCTATATGAGTTGAAAAGGGGCAATAAATAGTACACGTGTGTGTGTGGAGTCCACGAGTGTATGGGTAGTAAAAAAGTGGCCAGAAATAAATGAAACTATGGCTGCATGTAGAATGCAATGTATGGAGTGTAAGTAAAATTGGCTCTATAAGTTTTGATGGATGATGATGACATTGTTAGTTGTTTGCCAGAATTGAACAACGAGCCTTGCATTTTGCATTGTTGAAAATAATTTGTGCCCATTGTACACGAGATGAGCACACGAAGTAATAATGATAGTTTTTGAAGGTACGTGAATGGAAGAATTTTGTGGTTATTATTATCATCGTTATTATGCACCATTATGCTCCCACGTTGTTCAGTTAGTTAGTTAGTTAGTTAGTTTGGAGGATTGTCATGCGGGTGGTAGGATAGGAAGTGTTTCTTACTAACTGAACTGACTGTGTGGTGTGTATAGGACATAATATTCAGTAGAGCATGTGAGTTTAACAAATAGCCTATTTTGGGCATTAAATTGGCAAGAACATGGTAATATTGTTTTTAGCTGGATGCAACAGCAACACTTTAGGCCAATTAATTACTTTTACGACTCACTGACTGACTATCTTTCATGGAGAGTAGTTTTAAGGATTTGAGCAGATCGGCTTTTGGTGTACACATTTTTAGAATAGTTGAGTAGCTAATTAAAATGCGTGGTTGTATTATTATTAGTGCTGTCAGGTTTGGTTCATTGAAAGTAATCAAGTATTTATGTGGGAATTAATCATTATTTGATTTTTATAGGAATATTTTCAAAAAATAAGCAGTGGAATGGAAATGCGGTTTATAAAATTAAATTTCCAAAATTTTACTAATATCGGGTCTTCATGCATAGTTTGGGTAATGTTTCAAGCTAGAACTTTAGTCCAACATTGGATTTTGCCTTTAAAGTGTAATAAGTTGGATTCACCCGTGTCACTAAACCTTGTCTATAAAACAATTCCGATCTATGGCACACATTTAAAGTGAGCTGTAATTTATATTGAAGTGTATTTCGTGGTGCAAAATATGAAACAAAGTTTCATGGGCTTTCCCCGAAAACTTGACTCATGTGCTGGGTGATTTATCTGTTTCATTAAAATCTCAAGCGTGGATTAAAAGTTTGGAACAAGATTTAGATAAGATGTAAAACGGTTTTAATCAACTTTATCACCACCATAGTTTGGCTTCTCAAATCATCCCAGTCACTTCTTATACACAGCTATAGTTGAAGCTGGGCAAATTAAGTTGTGGTTACATCTCTTTGTGCATCCATACAAGTCAAGATAAATGAGCTCAGACAGCTATTTAGTTGCCTCTCCCATAATGTATGAGCATCCATTCTCGCACTCACCAGCATGATATGCACACAATAAATTACGAAAAATAACAACACTCAGCCTAAGATTGATCACAGGTCATCAGCCAAAGTTACTAGACATATTCAACTGACAGAATATAGTTGTTAATTTTCATCAATTATATAGAATACTGAATATAAATAGTTCGCAATCCTTAGAAAACTATATATATACAAAACTTCCCAATTTTGTCACTTTACCAGAAGAAAAGGCAATTTTCAATTTCACAAATATATGAGAAAATCCCATCCAATATCCGATATTGAAATGTCCTATCATAGTAACAATGCATATTAAAGCTTGAGCTCGCATATGGATAGTTTCGAAACCAAACCACAGTATTGACTGATTTCTTATCTGTTTGCTTGGGAATCCCAGCATTTCCCTTTTCCTGCAACTCCTATTGTGATTTCCTTAACTTTCCGAATTTAATTTATCATATGTCTGTCTGCTTCCCTATTCCATGTACAGTCCATGTATGTATGTAATGCATCCCTGTTTGGTCCATAAACAATAATAACAATATTGAAAGCAACTTGAGCCCTGCCAGTGGAAAACAAAATTTATTTATTTCTTATGCACACAAGCACAAGTTTGGAACCGAAATTCCCCTACAAAAACATATTAGACTTAGTTACTATGTGACTACTATACATAAACATGTATTGTGAACAAAGCCAATAAGTTATTAACTTTCACCCAAACTTTCCTATGCTAATGTGGAAAATATTTTTTTCTCTCCCGATAACTTTTTGCCGCTGACAGATGAAAGATAGTATGTAGTAGTTTTCACTCACCTAATTATATGAACAAGTTAACGAACCAAACGTAAATTGCAGGCTAAACAAAAGTTATGATCAACTTTTTCTTCATTTTTTTCCTTCTTTGCTGTCAATACTAAAAAGACATACGGGAGGTGGTAAGTAGTTAGTTAGTTAGAGGGAAATATAAGCATTGCGAAACATTCCTTCTGATTCGGCTATACAGTTAGTTAAGTTACTAACTAACAAACAAGGCATTATTTTTCATTTATACATCTTTAGAAACTACCTGGGAAAATAATGTGGACAGCTTAAAATTTCACTTTCTTGATCCAAAGTTGAAAAAGGCTTTGTTGTGTTCAAGATTAAAGGTGAAACAAAAGGGCCATCCATGCATGTTGTCTCAAGCGGGAATAATAATGAGCTCCCTAGTCTCCGTCCCAATTATTATTAAATGAGATGGAATGAAGTAATCGCCAAATGGCAGGACCAGTTGTCGTGTTCTGTGCTACTAACTTACCTCACCAGCTTCTCTCCTTTATTGTTCCCTTGTAATAATGGACATTATCACGGTGCTTGAAAATAATACGGTGTAGCCTTTCTCTCCTTGTTCTCCCCAGCTCTCCTTTTCTTTTCTTCTAACTAAGCTTTCCACGCCTGTTTCACTTTAATTTCGGGGAAACACTATTCTCAGGTAGAGTTTGTGTTTGCTACTTTCTTCTTCAGCATGATCCATGATTATTTGACAACTTTTCAAGTCTATATAAGCTACAGCACAGTATACAGTGCAGAGTACGTATAGTCGGTCCTATTGTAGATTTGATTTTTTTAATGAGTGAATCCCGATCCCGAGTTTTGATATAGTGTTACGATTCAGTCTAACCTGGAAGGAAGTTTGTGATTTTTTTATAGAGCACAGTGTGGAGTATCATGTAGTTAGTTAGTTAATGCTCGTATGGAATATATGGCTCATTCAATATATTGCCGCAGCTTGAGTTTGCTTATTTAGTTTGCCATGCCATGATTTCAAGATGTAGTATCGAAAATGGGTATAATGACCATAATTCCAGCAAGTTTCCCAGCTAAATTAGCTTACTCCTGTGAAAAGGCACTTAGAGCAACACATGATGGGAGAGCTTCTTAATTCTTGAGATCTAGGGCGTATTTATTACACGCTCATCATCATTAGGGAGTATAAGATTCCAAGTAAGTGAAGGAGCACGGAAAAGAAATAAAATTTTATGAACTGAAATAACTGCATTAAGTAATTAAGACACACTGGTACGTATAATTATCACAATAAAACAGAGGTGTAAATTTTGTGCATTTAGTTAGTTACACAGTGTTGTGTGAGTAAAACTAACTACTGTGTATGTGAAGCTCAGCTGACGTCTTTGCAATCTTTTGAGGACATGACAATTAGTATTGTCACGAGTCACATTCGGGGAATTCAAGCTCTTACATTCTACTTGATATTTTAACTTTCTTGTTAGTTAGTCAGTAAACAAACGATATGGACCGTAGTTTACGTAAGTTTCGGGAAAATGTATACACTTGATTGTTTTTATCCGCTGGGCTGATGTGAAATTTTAAACTTGTATTTTTCGGCTCAGATATCACGAATATACCTAAAAAACAAAGTGTTTTCTTTAATTCCGATTGATAGAGAGTACGTTGCAAATATATGTACATGTATATTACATAATCTTGCATACAAAACAAATGCAAGTGTGGCAAATCGCTGAAAACAACACTTAATGGCTCACCTTATCGAAATAATTCAAGCAGGATACCTGAAAGGCGCCCAGCCTTATCGTATAGTTAGTTAGCTAGCAGTAAGAAAAGCTACAATATGGACAAAATGGATGGCTTCATAAATAGCACTTGGATAAATGTCCCATTTGAATAATAACTTTTTGGTCCAGGGGATTTGGGTACACAAGTGCTGTGTAGTCTTCCATATTTAGCCATCATTATTTGGAAAGGTAGACCATTTGGATTCAATTGAGCAGACAGACGCACGTTTACTTGTTTGCGTGCAAGAGCCGTAATTTTTTTTCGTGCGTGGCGAGCATTATTTTTTAAATCACGTACACAATAGTATTATAAAAAAAATTGCTATTTCAATCCAGCCAGAATTAGCCATACTCGCTACGCTACTACGTTTTGTCTACGAATGCATAATCCAGCTAACTAACTGACTTTAGCATTTAAAATGAGAATTCTCACAACATCAACCATTAAGAGTGCATACTGATGCTGTCAGGTGAATAGCGGGTTTAAATGCTGTAAATCTGTACATAGCCCTTTAAAAGGCAGTTTAAGCACTGTGGCTGTATTAAAACCCTTTTTATTTTACAGTGGAAGCCGGTGACGACGATTTCGACTCAACAGAATGGGCTGAATTTGATCCAAACGATTGCCTTCTGGAGAAATCAAGAGGTCCATGCCGAGCTGTAATTGATAGCTGGTTTTTCAATGTGGCAACCAAAAGTTGCCAGCCTTTCACTTGGAGCGGATGCGGAGGGAATAATAACAGGTTCAATGAGGAACGCCATTGTGTAAAGCACTGTATGATGAAATGGAGTGGCAATGACGTGACTGCTGCTCCTTCTTCTTCTTCCGATCGTCATCATCAACGTTCCGCTAAGGGTAATGACTGTCCCCCATTCCAGGGCTGTGGATTACTTCGTTGTGCCGAGAGTCTGGATCCTGTGACAGGCTGCATGAAATGTGACTGTGGCACGAGTCCACATCTTCATTTTAATGAACCTAAGGAGTCTAGTCGTTTAGGGGAGCAGGCTACTCAAGTGAAAGCCTCCTCGTCAGTCATAACGGAAATGAAAGTGAAAACGGGACCTGTGCAAGTATTGAAACCTGAGAACACCAGTAGCAATAGCAATGCTAGTGAACCCAAGCTACCCGTTGGATCCGTATCGGGAACGCCATCTGACTTGGGGCAGACCGATGAGGAGGAGGCTGGTAAGTTCTTTTCACCAATAGGGTGAATGTAATGCAAAAAGTCGTATTTTTTACTTTTAGTTAATGCATAAAAGCTTAATGAAGCATACTTTACAACGAGTGTTGTGTTGAGCAAATTATTAATAGCAAGTTTATGGGAGAGGAATGAAATGAGAGAAATAAAATGAATAAATAAAATTTAATTTCAGTCTAAAAGAGAGACATCATTATGTAGCGGTAGTGATAGCTATACATTGCTACATTCATATTGGAAACACTCAGACAGTCACGTCCGTCCGTTTGTCCGCAGCGTAACTAACGACCGTCTCAACGGTTTGGAATGAAATTTTTACACAAATACATACTTGACTTACTTGAGAATATTTTCAGTTCGGTCTCTATCAAAATCGGTCAAGTATATCCCTAAAACACAAAAAAAAAATTTTGACAACCAAAAGTGCAAGCATGTCAATAGTTAATCATTAAATGTTGGGTAAATTGGGTTTGCCAGTATACACAAACATTTTCAGCGTTTCTTTCACACAGCTTTAACATTTCTACCGCAACATACTTGCATCTGTTCTACAGAAAGTTTTTTCTCGTTTTATCAGAGTGGGCGTGTTTGTTTCATTAGTTTATTGTGATGTGATATGCAACTAAATAAATCTAACTAACTAACCTGTTATTCTGTTACAATCTATGTATCTACAGACCTGTTTTTGAACAGAGTTAAGCAAAGTGGAGGCGGAGGCAGTATGTAAACTTCCCGTGTCAAGAGGTCACTGCCGAGCTATGATGACAAGATGGCGCTATAATCCTAGAGATGGCGATTGTGAAATGTTCCATTATGGAGGATGTGAAGGGAATGCCAACAATTTTGCTAGCAAAGAAAAGTGTCTTTCCTACTGTAAAGGTCAATAATAATCATATGAGTATGAGAAAGTAACAATCCTTCAAACTGTACTTTTGTAATGATAGTCTATATCTACACCTTAATTATTTAACTTATTCTTTGTATATATTTTAGAATGAAATGAACCAATAAAGTGCACAAAACGACATGATAATTTTCACCAAACATTATATTTATCCAGATCAATGTACAATCCATAAATGATCCATTCGTCGACAAATACATTTCACTTATACTACATTCCAAAACAGAGTTGACAGTCCTACAAAGTCACGTTAAATTGACTTATTCGTCCGACTGAAGCCTTATTACATGTACGAAGAAGCTTTTCATTCCATAAATTCATAAAGGCAATGAATACACACTACTAGGCAATATCATTTATCATTAACACTATACCTTCAAGCTTAAAAAATGAAGAAATTGAGAACATATGGGAATAACACAAAACTTCCTGTGCATTTGCATTCTGAAATTTTCACTACGGGAAAATATAACAGCAGTAACTACCAATTCATTATGTAACACAAACATAATTAATAATAATAATTAGCACGATACATCGAACAATAATAAACATAAACTATCCATAGCTCAATCATAATTAATTATTGAATATTTCATTTTTCCAAATATGCGGCTCACCCGTTCCTCACAAAGGGCCTGAGAAATCTCGGCAAGTAGGACAAGTTATAGTCCATTTCACAATGAAAAAAAAATATTTTTTTTCGGTAGGTTATTTGGCGTTTTTTGTTATTGTTGCCACAAAATTTCACAGACAATTTGTATAAATCCACCATTTATCGGGGATAGCCGAATAACATGAGGCAACTTTTTTTAACTTTTCAATGAACAGTAATAGTAGAAACCAATGTAGCGCATGTAATAATCATACAACAGAGGGATCAAATAACTTTAAAACTGCAAATATGGAGAACAAAACAAGCACATCAACTTGTTTCGTGATTATCAATTCATCACCAAGAAAAAACATAAAATAAGCTAACCTAAACAAAGCATCATATGGGCCGTAACTAGTACAAGAATCCATCTACATACAAAGAAAAAGTCTTCTTAAGGAATATTAGATTATAACTCGAACTTTTTAGACAACAAAATATCACTATTACAGACCAATTGAAATAAACGACGAAAACAAAAATTTACAACCAACATAGCCGATTATGCGTATAATTTTTTTTGCAAATTTTGTGATGAGAGGAAATATCACGTTAGGCTGTACAAACATTACATTACTGACTATAGATTAATGTTTGCAAAAATCGAAGCAGCGACAACGTAAGGCAATCCTGTGATGAGGTTTGAACTACACATGTTTCTGACGACGATTTAAAAAAGTGTCTATCTCGTCAACCTCTTCGCAAATACACTCTATCGATGGGATTCATAAAAATGCATTAGGAGCAACAGCTACAGCAGTTGAGTATAAAACATGGGGTAAGAGATTATTATTATTCATTATTATTATTATACATGAGCAATATAATGATAAGACAATAGCTTTAGTGGAAGTCTAAGCAAATCATCTTCGCAGACATTGTTAGCTAACTGTACGAAGCTAACTGAATTAATTCAAGTATACTACTAAAACTACCGTATGCGAATTTGTAAACACGAAACTATTGACATTCACACGAGCTTATGTCTATGTGATCCATTTGCGTTCACAAATAAAGTCTATTGATAAATAATAATAATCACCACATTATCCAGTAGAATACAGTGCGATGTTTTTGACCATGCAATATTAATTTCCAGATACAGGTATATTATTAACAACGGATTTGATAGATTTTAGCTGTTAAGACAAATACGACGGAGCTGCAGCTGCTTCAAAACGTTTCTGAATTTGATCATGAGTAAACTTGACGAACATATCGTACTGTTCGGCCAACTTGTTGGTTAAAACTTGATCATATTCTCGACGAAGATGTTGCTCCCTTTCTCGAAGAAGGCGTTCACAAATGAGCCCTACTTGACGGAAAGTAAACAATGGACTGTCTTTTTTTGTGGACTGACTTGGCGATCCCATTGATTCAGTCGTATAATCTCCCACGGCGTTGTTACCAGGGCTGGATGGCCCACTGCTACAAGGACTGGACGACTCCTTGTCCCCTGTGTTTAATTGCTTAATGCGACGAAGATGGCGAATTTCATCACGCATACGGTTTGATATCTGTTCTGGAGTCAGTCTGAAAACAACAATCATCAACGATTCAAATTAATATGAACTTACTGAACTTAGCTGCAAGATGCTATCAATTCAATATTGATGCTAGAGATGATCTTGAAACCTTGGACCTTCTTCAAATCAATACTTCTTACCTTGATGTGATTTCAGCAAATGGAGAATTATCTTCCTTAGTAGGAGGAATGGAAGATGAGCTTGTAGCAACGGCATAACGACGTCTTTTCGAAGGCCTACTTCCAGGAGAATATAATGTATCTGTGTCCAATGGTCGTTTCAATGTGACACAAGCCATGTTGATTTCCCTTCTTAATTAATCACTCTAAAAAACAACCAAATCACAACAACATTAGCAAATACATATTTTAACCAACCATACTAACCCACTTAACACACAGCCAACTCCAAGTTTCGTAATAACTCAAAAACTCAGAATCAGGGACAATAATTTATTAAAATACGTCGCAATAATAATGCACAGCTTGAAATGACAAAAAAAAAACGTGAATGAAATGGATCCTTACTTTTATTCTAACTCCTTGGATTGATTGACAAAAATTTTTACACGATCGGTGAGTGATCCCACCTGGTTGGATGCATACAATTTAAATGTCGTTTTCAATAAGGATAAAATTAAAAACTGAAAAACGAAGAAGACGAAAAATAAGTTTGGTTCACAAATCCGTCCGTTGATGATAATGGTTGTTGTTTGCTATTTGTATAGGAAGGAAGGAGTCGAAGGAGCAGTGCAGGCAAGCTGTACGTTTTCTGTAGATAGGCACCAGCAGCAAACCCAGACAGATGAAATTCAATTCAAATGCTTGTTCCTGTTTTTCGTTTCAGTCAGTCAGGAGAGTTCAAATTGAACGCCATGTACCATTAGTTCAGTTTTTGAGTATTGCTTGCTCTACAATCTTTGTGTACTCCACAGTATAAGTATGTAAATCCTTAGCGACCGTAATTGTTCGTACAATAGGCTGACCAGCATATTTCAGTGAGGAAGTGAAGGAATATCAAAGTGGTTGAAAAGTTTCGTTCTCCCTTTAAAACTTACTATTTTTTAGAGTATTTAGATATACTTTATTAGCAGCTAGCTGGGTCGGATTGGTAAATTTTTGAATAGAGGAACATGATTTAAATGCCTTTCAAATAGAAAGTTAATTTAAACCTAACTTCAAATTTTTATGCAATGCTTAAAAAAATTAACTGTTAATTAAAAACAATAGGTTATTGATGTTTCCTGGAATTGGATGGGGATTTAAAATATAGCTGATATGAAGAATAGTACATTAGTTAATTAGGCTTTTGGTTTGAATTCAATGGTGGAGCATTTAACTTTGACTTCCAACATGAAGGTTTCAAAATTTTTGCTAAAAATGAGTTGTAATTTCATAAAATGTGTGGGTAAGCTTAAAATAACTCGTTATTCTATAGTGGCTTTAAATCAGGAATTTCAGGCTACTACTAACTAAAGCTTGTGGACTTGCTTTCTCTATACAGTAGCTACGAATGTCTGATTTTAATTATGAGATCATTAAACGAGTAGTATCCATCGAGTATTTTTTGGCGCAAGTTTGTTTAAAATGTAGCGATGATCAAAAAAGACATGCAATGCAAAGGAAAAAAATATCAAAATTAGAACGTGGGACGTCACTATTCTTTCACCATGATAGAACATTATCAATATTCTTCTGGAACAAACGCAGCCCACGTATTTTATAATTTTACTAACCAAATTAGCAAAATTAGTCTGCCTTCAAAGTTTTAAAGTTATTTTAGCTGGCTATTAAACTGTGCTGTCAAAATCTTCAGTCAATCTATCCATACGCCAAGTTTTTTTATTTGCTAGCTGTACTTATTGCTGCCCTGATTTTTAGGATTCGTTGAAATTCCTTGTGCTTTCATTTTTATCACAGGTGTGTTTCACAGGTAAACAATGCTCTCTTATTTCTTACCATCTCGCACTATTGAATGAAGTCAACAAAGGTTATTGAAGAAAAACAAACTATTTGGAATTTCGGATAAGCCCAGCAAGCAGAGATAGATACAGCATATGTTAATTCGCATTTTTGGTGTGTGAATGAATATAAATTAACGACACACACCTTCTTGCAAATATTAGCGATTACTAAAATGGATCAATCGAGCAATCCAATCAGTGCATGCATGGAAATCTATAGACTGGACGACGCTTCAAAATGTTTTGTGTATCATTGTAAACAGTATAGTATGCATGTGCGTAGAGTGTAGAGTTGATAGTTTAGTTCAAATCAATGCATCGATCCATATCCATATAACTGATTAGATTAATTGGAAGCGGTATGGGATCTAGATCTAACCCACCCATCATTGACCATGATTTGTTAGATAACTTTGGTACAGCAATTAGGATATCTTCCAGTGTTTACTGGAGATGGAGCTAGTAATACTACTTTTAGCTAGCATATCTTCTTCACAAAATATAGTCAAGGCATAGATAATTACTGCGAACGATGGCATAGTTGGATACTACAATGTTCATATGCTATTATTTTGCTGATTTGCATGAAAATCATATCTCTAGAGTTAGATTTCCTTTGCATTTTCAATTTGAATGAGCATATTGCATTTTGCATTGCACACGTAATAACAATTTAAAAAATGCAAGCAAGCATCGATAGCCGTAGTCTGATATAATGCGATGATATGAGTTTAGTTTTACTAGGACATTTATATAGAACGAACAACGAAGAATCCAATTCTGCATCGTATGCAGTTTCTTATATTCTAAAAATGATTTTGTAATTTCATTAAATTTATCTTCAGTGTTGCTCTAGCAGTTATAAAATGAGACAATGTTGACACTTTTTAGCGTTTAATTCAATCTTTCGATTTTGGGAACTTTGACCAAGCAAGTGTTTTGTTTTAGTAGTTTTAATATCATTCAGATCTAATTCATCTTGTTAGGTTAGGTCTAAAGCTAGTTAATTTTGTTTAGACTGCCTACTAACGAACAATCAGGGTGAAAAGTCCAGTAAATCCTTGGCTGGTACTGTAGTGCGCGTGCAATTACAGTCCTACCTCAGGAGTGTGGAAGAATTTGTAAACTAGATACTGTTGATTTTTCTTAATCTATTCTGCAGCCACTGCTATAATAAGTCACAGCCATGAGTTCCGGAGCTGGATTTTCGTTTACAAGAAGTTTTGAAGAACTGGGACTTTGTCCATCCAAGGCCTCTCGGGAAATAAATGTCCCCACTATTGCAACTGGGGTTCCTATGTCGGAAAGGTATACCACCTAATCCTTAAGTGAATTTAACCCCCCCCCCCGGAGGGATTGCAGTCTTTGGGGAAATGTTCAAATCGCCACCATCACCGCCTCAAAATCGATCGTAAAGAGATTAAAAGGAATTCCGTCCACAAAGAGTGGCATGTGAGACTTTTAGACCTGTGATTTCATTTGAATTGAACCGAGAACTGCAACGCGAAAAGGCATTTCCCCAAATACTGCGATCTGTCCCCCCTTAATTAGTAAATGCAAGCAAGTTGAGAATTCCATCTTTTTTTCCAAGATTCAATAACATTATTCGTCCAACTGTGTCTACTTCCACTGGAATCGGAGATGCTCGGTTTACAGCTGGAAAAGTGGACATTATGAATTTCTGCAAAAAGAACGCATCAGGTCCCAGTCAACCACCTGGATCCATGCAAAGTCGACTATTGGTGATGGCTTTAGCAAAGAAGGCGGAACTTATGGGAGTAAGTTTATTATTTCATTCGTTGGTTTAAAAAAAAGGTATTAATGTTGGTCCTAATTTGTTTTACCCAGCTTCGAAATCAGTCTTTCGATCCTTTCTTAAGCCGTTGTGATCCTTTGAAGGAACGTATTGGAATCGGAAAGTCCAACCAAAATGGAATGAACATTGTCAAATCTGTCCCAAAATTGTATCCTGGATTTAGAGGTAAATTACAGCATAACAGTCATAATCACATCAGCTAATATAATTAATATTAATAGAACTGTTGATTTTTTACCCAGGGAATGCTTTCAACATGAAGAAAAATGCTACGCTCATCCGAAACAGAATTCAGATGAATAATTTAAAGGGACGCAGATCTTTAGGGTAAGCTTCACATATCGAGCATAATCAAAAAACTTTGTGTCTTGTAGTTAACTTTTGAAGTAAATCCTTGCTTTCTGTGTCCAGTGTTTCTCCATTGAACCGGATTGGGAAAGCTAATGTTGGCCTGCCAAACAGAGGGAAAAATAAATTCGTTCAAGTGAACAAGCACATAATTGGTGGCAATAGAATTGTATTAAATGGTAATCGCAATCGCAATCGCAATGCTACAAAAAACGTTGCGAATGTAACCACTGGGAAAAAAGCAACTTTCAATGGAAAAGGAAAATTCTTCGGGACGCCAAAATCCAAGGCGGCTTTGGACAAAGAACTAGATGCTGTAAGTTTTAACAACAAATTCGTTTAGTTCCTAATTATGTAAAACTTACATATGGTTTTCATCCTATGTAGTATATGGCTGAACTCAAGAATAAGAAGAGTAAAAAGTCACAGACAGATTTAGACAAAGAATTGGATGCTTACATGTTGGTGGCCAAAAGTAAAGCTACTGCCACCCTCAAATCTGAAGAGATCAAATCGTCCAATAATGCTGTGGGCATGAATACAACGTCTTCCAAAGATGTGGACATGGATGGAGATGTTGTTATGGACGAAGTGTAAACTTTTTTTTTCGAATCTACTTTTACTCTTTGTATTCTTTTTTTTTCAATCCCCACTCACTGAATTTACAGGTTTACGAGTGTTTGTTTAATTACAGTCATAAATCTGTCTTGTATTTCATATCTTTACATTTTTTAGTTCCTCACAACTTTTGTTCGTACATATTTTACTCCACTGTTCTAACCTTGCTCCAAAGTTATATTTGCTCACTTTAGTAAGTTTAAAGTGTAACGGTTACATTGTTCCTACTATATACTATATTCAAAAATATTGAAGTATAGTTTAGTTACTTAGAATTAGACTTATTTTTTATTAGCTTCATGTTCCTAAATTGAATCTGTGATTAACTTACCACCTTTTTGCTCAAAAGGATTCCTCATGACATATTATTTTACAGCTTTTTTTGTCTATCATAAAATATGCAATGAAATGATACGAAAGAATAATGAACTAGAATAAAATTATAGAAAAAATTGCACACATTTATTATCAACTTTCCTATTTGGCTTCATAGCGAACAGATGTAGTGGAAGGCGACAAACATATAAAAAATATACATCTCACACTAGAGGTTTTTGGAATTGTAATATTACAGTGACGAGAGTTAATAAAACTTCCAAAGATGGTCTCTAGTAGGCACCATGTCCGTATCCGAGTCCGTAACCATGTCCATATCCTCCATGTCCGTATCCATGACCGTAAGCTGGACCGCCATATGCGTGTCCATGTCCGTATCCATGATGATGGACTGGAATGGCAATTGGAGCAACTGCGTATTTCACTACTGGGACGGCTTTCACAACTGGGACTGGAAATGTAGGTATAGATCAACCATTAAATTCAATCCCCTCTTTTCACATGAAGCATTATATTACAAAACTAGGCAAGTTTTCCTTACTTGGATGATGATAGCTACGGTGTTCATGATGATAAGAAGTGGCAACTGGGACCTGCAAATGTTGAATCCACATGAGATTAAAGTTCCATAGAATACAATATACATAGTGTTTACTCTCATTTTCAATTCAACTGAAAAATCGCTATCTGATTCTCACTACTTATTTAAAAAAACATGTTCGTTTTCGTACAAAACAGTTCCATGACTTGGTTAAATCCAAGGCTCATGTTCCTCGTGAGAATTTCCTCATTTTAAATTCTTTAAAAATCGTAAAAAAAACTAACGCATCAAACTCCAAACTGTAAAAATTTAACCCTTTTGTTTTCGTCGCATACATGCATGCAAAACAACGAGAATCCAACACTAATACATTGTATTGTAGGCTGAACAAAAGCCCTCTTTTCCACGCTAAAGTTTTGTCAACTAACTAACTAACATGGTTCAAAAACTTGTGCTCACCTTGTGTACAACTGGAACAACGTGGTGATGATGTCCATGTCCATATCCACCATGTCCACCATGAGGACCAGGGTAACCACCATATCCATGATGGTGGGGAGCATAGCCAGCAATGGCAACTCCGAGAATGGCAGCTAGTACAATGAGAGTATTCATTATTTGAAACTTTGGCGTTTTACACACTGGGTGATTTGGGAACCTTTGGGGGGTTTTTTCTTGAGCTCTTGCTGAAACTGCTAAAGATTTGCAACTGACAATCTGCGGACACCTTACATGCTTTTATACAACTTGAGCGGGCAATTTTTTCTCACTGTTGTGGTCTGGTCAACAATGGAGAGATCACGTATGTAATGTACATAAGAGCTGTGTGCAAAAGGGTAAATCTGCCGTCAAATTGTTTCTTAGTTAGTTACTTACTACACAACACAGCTAGAGTAGTACCTAATGGCTCTATTGCGGGTATACTATGCTTTGTTTTCATTGTTGGTGAGTGAATGCCGTAAATTCAGTTAGTAGCTTGATTTGTGGACATAATTTATAGACTTTGAATCGTATTTTTCCATGATTGTGTGTACAAAATGTGTTAGGAGAGGAATCGTCAGATGAAGTTTGTAAATTGATTATTGGCATCTTATTTTTGCAGTGCAAAGATCCCAATTCGTGGGATATTATTTTGAAATTTACGGTAATTAAGTCCCCTGGTTAACTAACTAACTGAGCTCTACACCTATTCGCGTATATTTGCATTTGCTATTAGTTTTAGTTTGTAGTAAAAGAAAAAAAAACACTGTAGCGGCCATATACTAACCCAGCATGGGTTCTTTTAGATCGCTCTCATCCGATTAGCTCTTCATAGCTGGTGAATTACAAACACGCTGAAAGCCATTTTTTAACCTTAACTTAGGCGTGGAAAAAAGTGTACCTTGTACTCTATTTACCATTTCGTTCTGTAGGAAATGGCACCAACTTACGGCATTATCAACTGGCAGCATAAAATATACATTTGCTTTGATTGTTTATTTTAACTTATAGTTAGGTTTATTTATGTATGTGTAGGCTGATTGATCTCAATTTTTATTATGGCTTCATCAGCCGGCATGAATAAAACAATTTTTTATACTAAACTCAGTTAAAACTACTGACTGAGTGAGTATTACTGTTTTATGTTCCCCAAATTTTCTGGAAATATTTTTGGTCTCAATTGAATCCATTGCAAAATTTCCCAACATTTCTACACAAAAGAATCCATTTCTTGCTAATTAATAACCGAGATGAAAAATCTCATTATATTAAATGCATCATGTGGATTGAATGCAGATTGCTTCATATCACTAACTACACAAGCTACGAAAAAATAGTCCATTCTGTCAAGTTTATGCTTATAACTTGAATTATGTGCGGTTCAAAGTTACCTGTCCAACTCACTAATGAGTCTAATGAATTGAACTTCACATTTCATTATTTGGACGCGTGCGTGTGCTGCTGCTGCTGTGTGTATAGTCTTGGCATTTTCAGCTACCATGCGATAACATGGGAGAGTCATATGCATTTGTGTGT
>Ga0210040_10004800_pt1 | contig 17424 bp, 16 predicted proteins | sample CryGeyCG12114_NA_FD_185462 | JGI IMG/M metagenome (GOLD analysis project Ga0210040, IMG submission 185462) | Groundwater microbial communities from aquifer - Crystal Geyser CG19_WC_8/21/14_NA (SPAdes) (version 2) | ecosystem: Environmental > Aquatic > Deep subsurface > Groundwater | place: USA... | reverse complement strand
CGCCGGGGAGGTCCTCACGCTGCAGCGCGCGGCCTACGTCACGGAGGCGCAGGCGTACGGCGACCTGGACCTGCCGCCCCTGCGGCAGGTCCTGTCGGACCTGGCGGCCGAGCTGGCCGACCCGGCTGTCCTCGCCCTGGGCTGGCGCGACCCGGACGGCCGGCTCGTCGCCGCTGCCCGCGCGCGCGTGGGCGGGATGGCGGAGGCGACGGCGGAGATCGGTCGTCTGACCGTCGCCCCCGACTGCCAGGGCCAGGGGCTCGGCTCCCGCCTGCTCGCCGCCGTCGAGGCCGAGCTGCCCGCCACGGTCACGGCGCTGAGGCTGTTCACGGGCGAGCGCAGCGAGGGCAACCTGCGGCTGTACGCCCGGGCCGGCTACGCCGAGACCGGCAGGGAGTCCACCGCCGCCGGCTACGCGCTCGTCCACCTCGGCAAGCAGCGCCCGGCCCGCTGACGATCGTCGTACCGCCGTGAGCTGTCAGGCGGTCAGCAGGGCGTCGATCTGGCCCACCGCCTGGCGCAGCCCCTCGAGCATGCCCATCTCGACCAGCTGGTCCAGGGCCTCCGAGGTCGGGAAGCTGGACACCATGACCATCCGGGTGCCCGACCCGGTCGGCGTGAGGGTGACCACCGCACGGGTGACCGGCAGGTCGGCCGCCGGTGCGTCCGGCACGCCGAACAGGTCGTCGAACGCGAGCGAGTGCGGGGGGTCGACCGCTGTGACGCGCCAGAAGCCCTTGGCCTCGTCGCCCTCCGGCCCGGTCATCACGTACACGACGGTGCCGCCGGGACGCAGGTCGTGCTCGCTCACCTTCGCGGGATAGGTCGGCGGGCCCCACCACCGCTCCAGCAGCCGCGGGTCGGCCCACAGCTGCCAGACCCGCTCCACGGGCGCGTCGTACTCGGCGGTCAGGGTGAGGGTCTTGGCGTCCCGGTCGGGGACGACGTCCAGCACGGTCATCGCAGCTGCTCCTTGGCCTTGCGCAGTGGCGGGGTCGGGTCCAGCGGTCGGGTCGGGTCGGGCGTACGGGTGGGACCGGGCGGGAGCTCGGCGAGCACCTCGCTGAAGCGGTCCAGCCGCCCGCGCCAGAGCGCCTCGAGGTCCTCGAGCTGGCGGCGGGCGTCGCGGACGGCCGCGACCTCGGCGGTGACGAGCTGCTCGCGGCCACGGCGGTGCTTGGTGACCAGCTCGGCGCGCTCGAGCACGGCCACGTGCTTCTGCACCGCGGCCAGGCTCATCGCGTAGTGCCTGGCCAGCGAGGACACCGAGTGCCCGCCCGTGGCGGTGCGGCGCAGGATGTCGCGCCGGGTGGCGTCGCCCAGGGCGGAGAAGACCCTGTCGGTCCGCACCTGCTGCTCGGTACCCACAACCGGATGGTTGCAGATCGACCGGGGCCTGTCCACCCCCCACGGCTCGCCGGCGGGACGCGGTGGCCGAGGTGGGCGCGCAGGGCTCGGGAGACTCAGCAGGCGCGGGCGGCGATCGCGGCGTACCTGCGGTCCGGCCGTTGCGCGACCTGCCACTGGAGGCGCTGCACCTCCACGAGGCCCGCCGCCGCCAGGTGCTGCGCGAAGACGTCGACCGGCCAGCGGTAGGCGGTGATGACGGCGTGGTCGAAGTCGCTCACCCCGTCGGCGCTGTCGAAGAAGCCCGCGACGAGGATGCCGCCGGGGGCGAGCAGCCCGCGGAACCCGGTCAGCACGCGGTCGAGCTCGGGCGGCGGCAGGTGGATCGTCGAGTACCAGGCGAGGATCCCTGCCAGGGAGCGCTCGGGGACGTCGAGCTCGGTCATCGAGCCGAGCCGGAACTGCGGTCCGGGACGCGTCGCCCGGGCGTGGGCGACGAACTCCGGCACCAGGTCGACGCCGGTCACGTCCGCGCCGAGGGCGTGCAGGTAGGCGGTCCACTGACCCGGCCCGCAGCCGAGGTCGAGCACCGGACCGGCGAGGCCGGTCAGGTGCCGCCGTACGAACACCGCCGCGTCGTCGTCCGCCTGCCAGTCCTCGTCGACCAGGTCGATGTACTGCCCGGACCTGGACGAGTAGGCGTCACGCACGGGCTGGAGGTCCATCGCGGCAGGGTACGAGCCGGTCCCGGCGCGACCCGGCTCCCGTGCCTCCGGGCGGGTCGGATGCCTGGATCCGCCGAGGCGCGCGCTCCCGGCGGCGGTGCCTCAGGCCGAGAGGACCTGCTCGCGGAGGATGTCGCCGTGCCCCGCGTGCCGGGCGAGCTCGCGGATCATGTGCAGGTGGATCCAGCGCAGGGACACCGGCCCGCGGCGGTTGTGCACCGCCAGGTCGTCCAGGGTGCGCTCGGCCGCCACCTCGACCGAGGCCGACCACGCCTCGCGGTAGAGCGCGGTCACGGACGCGACGGTGTCCTCGTCCGCGAGCGCGAAGCTCTCGTCCACGCTGTCCGGCAGGCCCACCTCCCTGCGCGAGCGCCCGGCGAGCGCGACGTCGAACCACACCCGCTCGACGAAGGCGGCGTGCTTGACCAGCCCGAGCAGGGTCGTCAGCGACGGCACGAGGCGGCGGCGCGCCTGCTCCTCGGTCAGCCCGTCGAGCAGGGCGGCGACCTCGACCCGGTTGTCGTGCAGGAACGACTCGAGCTGCTCGCGCTCACCCGCGGTCAGCACGGCCTCGGCGCGGTCGGTGTCGTCCATGCCGGCGAACGTAGCCGCGACGACGGCGCGAAGCGCCGCGGCTCGGGGGCGAGCGACGGACCGAGCGGCCCGGGTCGCCGGTCAGGACCGCGACCCGGCCGTTGCAGGCTGCCGCAGGGTGCTGCTCCAGGCGCGAGCCGCTGCCGGAGCCAGCAGCACCACCCCGGCCGACACCAGGGCGAGCACGGCGGCCGTGCCGGCAGCCTGGGCGGCGCCCGTGAGCCCCTCGGGGTGGCCGGCCAGCGGCCAGGACCACTGCTCGACGGCCACGGCGGGCAGGACGGCGACGGCGGACAGGGCGCAGCGGCGGGGCAGGCAGCCGGACGCCAGGAGACCGGCCCCCACGACCAGCACGGCCGCCAGCACGGCGTGCGCCGGTGACGCCCCTCGCCCCGCGGCGAGGTACTGCTGGAGCAGCGCCAGGCAGGCCAGCAGCGGGAGACAGCGGACCAGGACCGTCCGCACCGGGAGGGCCGGCCGCAGGCGCGGCGCGCTGAGGACCACGACGAGCGCCGGCAGCAGCATCAGCGCGGCATCGGCGGCGCTGCCCGCCCACAGGCGGGTCGCCGACTCCGGCGGCGTCGCCGACGTGAACGACCAGATGGCCTTGCTCCAGGCCGCGTCCAGGGGCAGCGGCCGGCCTCCCCCCGTCGGCAGGTCGACCAGGAGGACGGCCGCCGGCAGCGCTGCCGCCCAGCGCCTCCCGGCGGCCGCGAGCGCGACGGCGACGGCCGCCAGCGCGGCGAAGCGGACAGTGGAGCCGATGGGGAGCCATGCGGCCGCTCCGGTCGCCAGGGGCGAGGGCGAGAGCGCTCCCAGGGCGCTGTCCTGCAGCCGTACCGCCTGGGCCAGGCGGTGCAGGAGCGCTGCGTGCACGGCCGCGTAGACCACGACCACCGCGAGCAGCGTGGCGGGGACGACGAGGCGGTGCGGGCGCGCAGGCGGGCTCATGCCGTGTCATCGGCGCCGCCCCTGGCGGACCTTGACCCGTGCAGGGGAGGACGGCGGCCGGGACGGGCGCGGCCGGGAGCCCCCGGCCGCGCCCCGCCGACGATCAGGGAGCCGGGTAGTCGACTACGGTGCTCGGGACGCCCGACCGCTCGGGCACGGCAGGCGCACCCACCCCGTTGATGACGTGGTCGATCGTGCCCGCCTCGTTCAGCGAGACGGTCACCAGGTCGTGCATGCGCACGCCGGGCGTCACCGGCACCTCGAAGGCGTTCGTGGCGTGCAGCAAGGGGTCCACGTTGGTGAAGATGTAGCTGCCGAGCCCCCAGGCCTCGTGCGTCTTCACGTCGTCGGCGACCTTGTACGCCGCCCACCCGAGCACTCCGTCGTGCTGCCAGGCGGCCTGGTCCGGCGCGTCGTACGGCAGCTCGTTCTGGTAGAAGACCGTGCGTCCGCGCTCGCCGTTCCAGATGGTGTTGTACTTCTGGAAGTGCTCGACGAACAGGCCGGTGGCGGTGACGTCGTCGCCGTTGACGACCACGCCGGTGTCGGCGGTGTTGACCGTCCAGCCGACGCCCTTGCCGTGGTCGGCGCGCCAGACCCACAGGTCGTCGAGCACGACGTGGTCGCTGTTGACCTCGAGGCTGACGTCGGCCTTGCCGACGTGCGGCCCGCCGATCCGGAAGAACACGTCCTGCAGGGCCGTCGGGTCGGCGGCGCTGCCCTGGTGCTTGCCGCCCTTGTGGCGGTGGTGGGTGCCGACGCGGAGCAGCACCTCGGAGTTGACCGGGCCCGCGTCGAAGGTCACGCCCGCGATGTCGACGCCCCGGACGTCGGCGACGGTCATCGCGGTGTCGCCGCGCGTGGCGGTGAGGGTGGCCAGGCCGAGGCCGAGCACCACGGTGCCGGCGCGCTTGACCGCGATGCTCTGCGCGACGTCGTACACGCCGGGCGTGAGCAGCAGGTGCTTGCCCTGGGCGAGCGCGGAGTTGATCTTCTGCACGCTGTCGGAGGGCCGGGCGATGAAGACCTGGCTCAGCGGGACCGACCGGCCGGGCGTGTGGCCGGACTGCCAGCTGGTGCCGCGCGAGGCGGTCTGCGCCGACGGGATGAACAGCCGCCAGGCACCCGCGTCGTCGATGTAGAGGTAGGGCTTCTCCTTCGACACCGGCGTCGTGGCCAGGGTGGTGTAGGGCGGGTCCGGGAAGCTCTGCGGCGGCGCGTTGAGGTCACCGGAGAAGACCTGGTTCCACACACCGTTGGTCCAGCTGCTCAGCGCCGAGTTGCGCGTGTAGTACTGCTGCTGGCTGCCGTTGACGATGACGCCGCCGCTGAACGCGGAGTCGGCGATGTAGCCGCCGCTGGCGTACCCGGGCCCGCTGTTGTAGTCGAACAGGAAGACGTTGCCGCCGGTCAGGTCGACCCGGCGCATGGGGGCCGCCTGCGACGCCGCCCAGAACTCGGGGCTGCCACCCGGCGGGAGCGCGATCCGCACGTTGGACAGCGAGCGCCAGAAGTTGTTCAGCGCCGTGCAGCTCTGCGGGGTGTCCGCTGTCGCGGGCTCGCACTGGTTGTAGACGTCCACGGAGCCGTTGATCGTGACGTCGTCCGGGTCCTGGCCGAGTCCGGCGACCTCGGTGTAGTAGCCGACCTGGAAGCGCAGCGGCACGGCCGCCGTCCCGTACGTGCCCGGCTTGAACAGCAGCGCGTAGCGCTCGCGGCCGAACTGGTTGCCCACCTGCTGGGCGGCGATCGCGTCGACGCGGGCCTGGATCTGCTCGGTCGGCATGCTCGGGTCGAACACGATCGTGTTCGGGCCGAGGTCGGGGGCGGTCACGGGCGGCACGGGCCGGCCGGTCTCCTGGACAGCGGGGGCGGCGATCGCGGGCGTGGGAGTGCCGGCCGTGAGAGCGCCGGCGGTGAGGGCGAGCGCGAGCAGCGCCGCAGCGCGTCCGGCGGGCCGGGTGAGGGAGGCCGGAGAGCCGGCGGTGTGGGGTCGCAGGAGGACAGGGAGCAACAGGACCACCTCGGAGGAGGTCGCGACGACATCGGCGCGACGGAGTGTGAGCGGCTGCACCGTACGCGCGATGTGAGACAGATCGCACCTCGGCCCGCCTCGGGGTGCCCCCGCCCGGGTGCCTCAGCGCGGGGGAGGGGGCAGGTCGCCCGGTGCCACCGGGACCCGACCGGGACTCGGCACCGGCGGCGGTCCGTGCGGGACGTCGTGCGGCCTGTCCCTGTTCGCGGCGGTGCCGACCAGCGTCACGGCCACGACGACGGCCACGTGCACCGCGGCCCTGGGTCGGTGGGCGGCCACCGCGAGCAGCGCGAGCAGGACGCCGACGGCGCCGGTCGCGGTCAGCGGCCACCCGGGCTCCCGGCCGCTGGCCGCCTGGACCAGGGGGACCGCCGCCGCGCAGCCGCCGAGCAGCACCGCCAGCCGGCCCAGGGCCGGGTGCGCCGCCCCCGGGTGCCCGGCGGCCCGGCGCAGCTGCACCACCCACCCGGCCCCGGCGGCCGCCACCAGCAGCGCCGCCGCCGGCAGGACCGCCAGCTGGCTGCGGGCGCTGTCCAGCTCCGTACCCGGGCTCGCTGCCGCGCCGGCAACCGACAGCACGGCCACCGGGAGCAGCAGGAGCAGCAGCCCCGCCGAGGCGGCGGACAGCGCACGCTGCCTCGACGGGCCTGCCGGGCTCCTCCGCGCGCCACCCGCTGTCCTCTCGACCTCGCCCACCGGCGCGTCAGCGCCCGGCGGTGTAGACGTCGGGACCGAAGCGGTAGGGCGCCGTGGCGGCCCGGCCCAGGTGCGCCAGCCCAAAGACGTCCTCGATGCTGGCCAGCAGCGCGTAGTGGTCGTACGCGGTGGCGCTGGTGGTGCCGGGCCGGACCGACGGGCCGAGCACGACCGCGCCGACCCGCCCGCCGCCCGGTCCGGTGATCCCGGGCAGGGGGCTGTTCGGACCGGCGGCCCCGCCGCAGCAGGCCGTCGCGTCGCCGAGCGGGCTGTCGGCCTCGTCGAACGTCACGATCAGCAGTCCGTCGCTCCTGAACGCCGGTGACGCCTGGATCCTCGGGACCCAGGTCGACAGGAACTGGTCCGCCGAGACCAGTCCCCCGGGCCGGCCGTCCACGCAGGGCGCGTCGTGCCCGTCGTGGCACAGGTCCGGGGTGATGTAGGTCAGGTCCGCGGTGGTCCCGGCGGCGGCCAGGTCGGCGTCGAGCCGGTCCAGCGGCACGACGTGCGCCGCGCACGACGGCGAGTCGATGATCGAGTGGAAGTACACGAACGGGTCGTGCCGGACGGCGTACTGGTCCCCGACCTCCGCCTGCTGGGTGTCGTCGACCGCGCCGAGCGCCGGGTGCCGGCACGTCTGCGGCTGCTCCGGCACGCCGCCCATGCCCTCCATGTAGCCCTTCCAGGTCCGCCCGGAGGCCTCGAGCTGGCCGGGCAGGGTCTGCACGGAGGCGGGGTAGACGCAGCCGTCGCCGACCACCTGCTCCGGTGCGGCGGTGCCGGTCGCGACGAAGTCGGTGTACGTCCGGCAGTCCGCCTGGGTGGCGCTGTCCGGGCCCTGCCCGGAGATCTGCGCCAGGTAGTTGGGCAGGCTGTTGTGCGCCGTGCCGTAGTACCGGGTGAGCAGCGCTCCCTGGCCGACCAGGGTCCTGCTGAGGTAGGGCGCGGGCGAGGACGGGCCGAAGGTCGCCTCGTAGCCCTTGTTCTCCAGGTTGATGACGAAGACGTGCCCGACCGCAGGGCCGGCGAGCGGCCTGTCGGGCGCGGCCGCGCGGACCGCCACCGCCGCGGCGCCCGCGACGGCCAGCAGCCCGGCGACGACCGCGACCCCGGTCCGGGCCCTGCGCGACGCCCGCTGCACGGCTCCAGGATGCCTGCCGCGGCCTTGTCCCGCGCGTGAACGGCGGTGACGGGGGTCACACATCGTTCGACAATGCCGACCGGCGGCTGTTGCTGCGCTGTGGAGCCGCTCCTACGTTCGCGCTGGCCGGAGCACGTGCGCCGGGTCTGCATCGATGGAGGAAGAGTGACGGAAGAGATCAAGCCACGCAGCTTGACGGCCGAGGTCGCCGCCGAGTTCGCGGGCACCCTCATCCTGATCCTGTTCGGGGTCGGCGTGGTGGCGCAGGTGGTCGCGGGCGGGATCGGCGACCACGACAGCATCTCGTGGGCGTGGGGCTTCGGCGTCACGTTCGGCGTGTACGTGGCGGCCCGCATCAGCGGGGCGCACCTCAACCCCGCGGTCACCGTCACCCTGGCGCTGTTCCGCGGGTTCTCCTGGGCGAAGGTCGCCCCGTACATCGTGGCGCAGACGCTCGGCGCGTTCGTGGCCGCGCTGCTCGTGCGCTGGAACTACTCGGAGGTCATCGCGGCCCTCGACCCCGGCCACACCATCAAGACGCAGGGCATCTTCTCCACCCTGCCCGGCAACGGGACGCTGCCGGTCGGCACCGGAGGGGCGCTGCGCGACCAGATCATCGGCACGGCCATCCTGCTGTTCGTCATCCTGGCCGTCGGCGACCTGCGCAACAGCTCGCCGAGCGCCAACCTCGCCCCGGTCGCCGTCGGCTTCATCGTGGTGGTGATCGGGATGGCATACGGCACCAACGCGGGCTACGCGATCAACCCCGCCCGGGACTTCGGCCCGCGCCTCGCCTCGTTCCTCACGGGCTACGGCAGCGCCTGGCGAGACCAGACGGGCACGCTCTACTTCTGGGTCCCGATCGTCGGCCCCCTCATCGGCGGCGCCCTCGGCGCCGTGCTGTACGACCTGCTCATCGGGCGCAACCTGCCGGTCGCCGACGAGGACGAGGAGCCCGGCCGCGCGGCGACCGAGCCCCAGGACGCGCTGCACCGCGACGACCACGACCACGAGCACGGCCAGGCGCACGACCACGACCACGCGCACGGCGGCTCCGCCAGCGCCCCCATCGGAGAGACAAGGACCCAGACCAGTGGCTGACTTCGTGGGTGCCATCGACCAGGGCACCACCAGCTCGCGCTTCATGATCTTCGACCACGCCGGCAACGAGCAGGGCAAGTACCAGCTCGAGCACGAGCAGATCCTCCCGCAGGCGGGCTGGGTCGAGCACAACCCCGTGGAGATCTGGGAGCGCACCGTCTCGGCGATGCGCTCGGCCATGGGTGCCAAGCACCTGTCGGCGAGCGACCTCGCGGCCTGCGGCCTCACCAACCAGCGCGAGACCACCGTCGTCTGGGACCGCAAGACCGGGCGTCCGTACTACAACGCGATCGTCTGGCAGGACACCCGCACCGACCGCATCGCCTCGGCGCTCGAGCGGGAGGGCAAGGGCGACGTCATCCGGCAGAAGGCCGGCCTGCCGCCGGCCACGTACTTCTCCGCCGGCAAGGTGCAGTGGATCCTGGAGAACGTCGACGGCGTGCGCGCGGCGGCCGAGCGCGGTGACGCGATCTTCGGCAACACCGACTCCTGGCTGAGCTGGAACCTCACCGGCGGCATCGACGGCGGCCTGCACGTCACCGACGTCACGAACGCCAGCCGCACCATGCTCATGAACCTCGAGACGCTCGACTGGGACGACGAGCTGCTCGGCTTCTTCGGCATCCCCCGCTCGATGCTGCCGAAGATCGTGCCGTCGTCGGACCCCGAGGGCTTCGGCGTCGTACGCGTGCCCGGCCCGCTCGGCGGGGAGGTGCCGCTGACCGGTGTCCTCGGCGACCAGCAGGCGGCGACCGTCGGGCAGGTCTGCTTCGCCCCCGGCGAGGCCAAGAACACGTACGGCACCGGCAACTTCATGCTGCTCAACACCGGTGAGGAGCTCGTCCGCTCCAAGGCCGGGCTGCTGACGACGGTCTGCTACCAGTTCGCGGGCAGCAAGCCGATCTACGCCCTCGAGGGCTCCATCGCGGTCACCGGGTCGGCCGTGCAGTGGCTGCGCGACCAGCTGGGGATCATCAGCGGCGCCTCGCAGAGCGAGTCGCTGGCCCGGCAGGTCGACGACAACGGCGGCGTCTACTTCGTCCCGGCGTTCTCCGGCCTGTTCGCCCCGTACTGGCGCTCCGACGCCCGCGGCGCCATCGTCGGGCTCTCGCGCTTCAACACCAACGCGCACCTGGCGCGGGCGACGCTGGAGGCGATCTGCTACCAGAGCCGCGACGTCGTCGAGGCGATGGCCAAGGACTCCGGGGTCGACCTCGACGTGCTCAAGGTCGACGGCGGCGTGACCGCCAACAGCCTCTGCATGCAGCTGCAGGCCGACATCCTGGGCGTGCCGGTCAGCAAGCCGGTCGTGGCCGAGACGACCGCGCTCGGCGCTGCGTACGCGGCGGGCCTGGCCACCGGGTTCTGGAAGGACACCGACGAGCTGCGGGCCAACTGGAACGAGGACGAGCGCTGGACCCCGTCCTGGGACGACAACCAGCGCGCCGAGGGTTATGCAGGGTGGAAGAAGGCCGTGGAGCGAACTCTCGATTGGGTCGATGTGCAGTGATCAACTCCCATCAGCACGTCAGCGCAGCGTCCTCGCGCAACAGCGCGCTGTCCCCGGAAGGCCGCCTGCAGGCGCTCGCCGACATGGAGGCCGGCGAGCTGGACGTGCTGGTGGTCGGCGGCGGCGTCGTCGGCACCGGGTGTGCCCTCGACGCCGTCACCCGCGGCCTGCGGGTCGGCATGGTGGAGGCCCGCGACTGGGCCAGCGGTACCTCCAGCCGGTCCAGCAAGCTGCTGCACGGCGGCCTGCGCTACCTGGAGATGCTCGACTTCGCCCTGGTGAAGGAGGCCCTCAAGGAGCGCGGGCTGCACCTGCAGCGCCTCGCCCCGCACCTGGCCCGCCCGGTGTCGTTCCTCTACCCGCTGACCCATCGCGGATGGGAGCGGCCGTACGTCGGCGCGGGCATCGCGCTGTACGACGTCATGGGCATGGTCGGGGCCGGCCGGATCAAGGACATGCCGGTCCACAAGCACCTGAGCCGGCGCAAGGCGCTGCGCATGGCGCCGGCCCTGAAGAAGAGCGCGCTGACCGGCGCCGTGAAGTACTACGACGGGCAGATCGACGACGCCCGCCACGTGATGATGATCGCGCGCACCGCTGCGTCGTACGGCGCGCTGTGCGCCAACCGGGTGCGCGTCGAGACCTTCCTGCGCGAGGGCGAGCGGGTGACGGGAGCCCGGCTGCGCGACCTGGAGACCGGCCGCGAGTTCGACGTGCGCGCCAAGCAGGTGATCAACGCGACCGGCGTCTGGACCGACGACACGCAGGGCATGGTCGGCAGCCGCGGCCAGATCAAGGTGCAGGCGAGCAAGGGCGTGCACCTGGTCGTCCCGCGCGACCGCATCCAGTCCTCCACCGGGCTGATCCTGCGCACCGAGAAGAGCGTGCTGTTCGTCATCCCGTGGGGGCGGCACTGGATCGTCGGCACCACCGACACACCCTGGTCGCACGACAAGGCGCACCCGGCGGCCACCGCCAAAGACATCGACTACGTCCTCGAGCACGTCAACACCGTGCTGAAGACGCCGCTGGTCCACGCGGACGTCGAGGGGGTGTACGCCGGGCTCCGGCCGCTGCTGTCCGGGGAGTCCGACGCGACGAGCAAGCTCTCCCGCGAGCACGTCGTCGCCCACCCCGCGCCCGGCCTCGTGGTCGTCGCGGGCGGCAAGTACACGACCTACCGGGTGATGGCCGAGGACGCCGTCGACGAGGCGGCCCGCGCGCTCGACGGCAAGGTGCCGGCGTCGGTCACCGACGACGTGCCGCTGGTCGGCGCCGAGGGCTTCCACGCGCTGTGGAACCAGCGCCACCTGCTGGCCGAGCAGTCGGGGCTGCACGTGGCGCGCATCGAGCACCTGCTGCGCCGGCAGGGCACGCTCGTCCACGACCTGCTCGCCCTGATCGCGCAGGAGCCGGCGCTCGGCGAGCCGCTCGAGGGCACCGAGGACTACCTGCAGGTGGAGGTCCTGTACGCCGCCTCCCACGAGGGCGCCCGGCACCTCGACGACGTGCTGGCCCGCCGCACCCGGCTGTCGATCGAGACGTACGACCGCGGCCTCAAGGCGGCGGAGCCGGCGGCCCGGCTCATGGCGCGCGTGCTCGGCTGGGACGAGGCGACGATCCAGAACGAGGTCAGCCACTACGTGCGCCGGGTGGCCGCCGAGCGCGACTCGCAGGAGCAGCCCGACGACGCGTCCGCCGACGCCGCCCGCCTGGGCGCGGAGGACGTCGTCCCGGCCTAGTCCCCCGCGGGGCGTCCGGCCCGGTCAGTCCTGCTCGGACGGGCCGGGCCGGACCCAGTCCAGGGTGCGGGCGACCGCGCGCGACCAGTTGTCGTACTCCTGCGCGCGGCGCTGCTCGTCCATCGCGGGGAGCCACTGCCCGGCCCGGTGCCAGTTGTGCCGCAGCCCCTCGAGGTCCGGCCAGTAGCCGACGGCGAGCCCGGCCGCGTAGGCCGCGCCCAGCGACACCGTCTCGCGCACCATCGGCCGGACGACGGGGACGTCGAGCACGTCCGCGACCGTCTGCATGAGCAGGTGGTCCGCGGTCATCCCCCCGTCCACGCGCAGGCTGGTGAGCCGCAGCCCGGAGTCGGCGTCCATGGCGTCCACCACCTCGCGGGTCTGCCACGCGACGGCCTCCAGGACCGCCCTGGCGAGGTGACCACGGGTCACGTACGAGGTCAGCCCGACGATCACCCCGCGGGCCTCGCTGCGCCAGTGCGGCGCGAACAGGCCCGCGAACGCCGGCACGATGTAGCACCCGCCGTTGTCCTGCACCGTCATCGCCAGCGTCTCGATCTCGGCCGCCGTGCTGATGAGCCCGAGGCCGTCGCGGAACCACTGCACCAGGGAGCCGGTGATGGCGATCGAGCCTTCGAGCGCGTACCGGGCCGGCTCCTGCCCGATCCGGTAGCCGACGGTCGTCAGCAGCCCGTTGCCCGAGCGCACCGTCTCGGTGCCGGTGTTGAGCAGCAGGAAGCTGCCGGTGCCGTACGTGCACTTCGCCTCACCGGGCGCGAAGCAGGTCTGCCCGAACAGCGCTGCCTGCTGGTCGCCGAGGGCCGCCGCGATGGGGGTGCCGGGCAGCACGGTCCGCGTCTGGCCGTACACCTCGCTCGAGGAGCGGATCTGCGGCAGCATCGCCGCCGGGACGCCCATCGCGTCGAGCAGGGTGGGGTCCCACTCCAGGGTGTCGATCCCCATGAGCATCGTGCGGCTGGCGTTGGTCACGTCGGTGACGTGCACTCCCCCGTCGGGGCCGCCGGTGAGGTTCCAGATCAGCCAGGTCTCCATGGTGCCGAACAGCACCTCGCCGCGCTCCGCGCGCTCGCGCAGCCCCCGGGTGTGGTCCAGCAGCCAGGTCAGGCGGGGCCCGGCGAAGTACGGCGCGAGCGGCAGGCCGCACCGGTCGCGGAAGCGGTCCGGTCCCTCGTCCCCGGCGAGCTCCTGCACCAGGCCGGCGGTGCGGGTGTCCTGCCACACGACCGCCGGCACGACCGGCCGTCCCGTCGCCCGGTCCCACAGCACGGTCGTCTCGCGCTGGTTCGCGATGCCGATGGCCACGACCTGCTCGGGGGTGGCGCCGGCCCGCTCGACGGCCTCCGGCACCACCCGCGTGACGTTGCGCCAGATCTCCGCCGCATCGTGCTCGACCCAGCCGGGGCGCGGGTAGTGCTGCTGGTGCTCGGCCTGCGACACCGACACCAGGCGCCCGCTGCTGTCGAACAGGATGCAGCGCGTCGAGGTCGTGCCCTGGTCGAGCGCGGCGACGTAGCGCTGCACCGGGCTCCTCGCTCAGCTCGCCGCGAGCTCGCGCGAGATCGCCCGCGCCGCGTCCTGCACCAGGGCGAGCAGGGCGGGCCGCGGGGCGTGGGAGGCGTCGCACAGCCGCTCGACGGGGCCGGCGATCCCGACCGCCGCGACCGTCAGGCCGCCGCGGTCCTGCACCGGCGCCGCGATCCCGGCCGTGCCCATCTCCAGCTCCTCGGCGTCGACCGCCCAGCCGGTGCGCCGCACCGTGGCGAGCGCGGCGGCGAGCTCGCGCGGCTCGGTGCAGGTGCGGGGCGTGTACGCTGGCAGCGGGCGGCGCTGCAGGCAGGCCAGCGCCCCCGCGTCGAAGGCCAGCAGCACCTTGCCCAGCGCGCAGGCGTGCGCCGGCCGCCGGGCGCCGACCTCGAGGACCTGCTCGCTGTCGTCCGGGCGGAAGGCGTGCGAGGCGACGAGCACCGTGCCGGCCTCCAGGACGCCCAGCCGCACGGTCTCGCCCGCCCGGGCCGCGAGCGAGTCCGTCCAGTTCAGCGCCAGGGACCGCAGCTCGTTGGGGTCCAGGTGCGGAACGGTCAGCTGCACCAGGCCCGGGCCGAGCAGGTACTTGCCGCTCGCGCGGTCCTGCTCGACGAACCCGACCGCCTGCAGGGTCCGCAGGATCCCGTGCGCGGTGCCCTTGGCGAGCCCGAGGGAGTTGGCCACCTCGACGCAGCCGAGCCGGCCGGTGCCGCCGGCGAGCAGCCGCAGCACGGCCGCCGCCCGCTCGATGGACTGGACCGACCCGGGCACGCGATCAGGTCCACGGACGCGAGGAGCGCGTCGACCAGTACGCCTGCGCCGGCTCGGCCAGGCCGGCGAGCTCCTCCAGGACCGCCGCGGGCACCGAGAGCCCGGTCGCGCTCGCGTTGCTGCGCAGGTGCTCCGTCGTGACGGCGCCGGACAGCACCCAGCGGGCCCACGGCTGCTGCAGCGCGACGGCGATCGCGAGCACGTCGGTGCCCACCCCGAGCCCGCCGGCCAGCTCGTGCACCCGCTGCGCGCCGGCGTCCCGGCTGCCCGGGGTGAGGCGCCCGTTGGCGACCGGCTCCTTGACGACGACCTGCGCGCCGGCGTCCGCCGCCTCGGCGAGCGCCTGCCCCGCCGAGCTCTCCAGCACGTTCCACGTCGACTGCACGGAGGTGAACAGGGGCTCGCCGTCGACCTCGACGTCCAGCGCCCGGCGCACCGCGTCGGCCTGCTGGGGGCCGGACGTGGAGACCCCCACGCGGATGCCGCGCTCGCGCAGCCGGGCCAGCTCGGCGTGCAGCGGCGCGTCGTCGAACACGCCGGTCTCCAGCGTGGCGCTGTGCACGTGGTAGACGGACAGCCGGTCGCCGAGCAGCGCGAGGGTCTCGTCGCGCTGCTCGCGGAAGGCCGGCAGGCTGTGGTCCTTCACCTCGTGCACGTCGGCGTCCAGTCGCCAGCCGCCGACGTAGCGGTAGCCCCACTTCGAGCCCACCTCGACCGCGACGTCCGGGCGCCTGTCGAGCCAGTGCGCCAGGAACTGCTCCGCGTACCCGTACGAGCGGGCGGCGTCGACGTAGCGCACGCCCGCCGCCCAGGCCGCGTCGAGCAGCGCGTGCGTGCGCTGCTCGAGGTCGGCCACCGAGCGTCCGGCGCCGAGGTCCCGGTCACGTCCCGAGGTGAGGTAGGCCGGGCGGGCCACCGCCGCCAGGCCGATCCCGAGCTGCGCAGGCACGTGCTCGCTCCTCGCCAGCGCGTCGGATCTTGTGCGGGTGTGACCCAGACCATAGCCTCCGGGCGCCGCCCACCGCTGCCGCGACCCGGGCGCGTCGACCGGCAGGAGCAGGCGTGAAGAAGCTGATCAACGACCCCGCGGACGTGGTCGCGGAGGCACTGCGCGGCATGGCCGCCGCCCACCCGGAGCTGCGGGTGGACCACGAGCAGCGTGTCGTCTTCCGCGGTGACGCGCCGGTGCAGGGCAAGGTCGGCCTGGTCTCCGGGGGCGGCTCGGGCCACGAGCCGCTGCACGGCGGGTTCGTCGGCCCCGGCATGCTCGACGCCGCCTGCGCCGGCGAGGTGTTCACCTCCCCCGTGCCGGACCAGATGATGGCCGCCACCCGCGGCGTCGACGGCGGGGCCGGGGTCCTGCACATCGTGAAGAACTACACCGGCGACGTCATGAACTTCGAGATGGCGGCCGAGCTGGCGGCCGCCGAGAGCGGCACCGAGGTGGTCGCGGTCGTCACCGACGACGACGTCGCCGTGCAGGACAGCCTCTACACCGCAGGGCGCCGCGGGGTCGGCGTGACGGTGCTGCTCGAGAAGATCGTGGGCGCCGGCGCCGACCAGGGCCGCCCGCTCGCCGAGGTCGCCGAGCTGGCCCGCAAGGTGAACGGGCAGGGCCGCAGCATGGGCATGGCGCTGACCTCGTGCACGGTGCCCGCGGCCGGCCGGCCGACCTTCGACCTGCCCGAGGGCGAGATGGAGATGGGCGTCGGGATCCACGGCGAGCCGGGACGCAGGAGGCTGCCGGTCGCGCCCGCGCGCGAGGTCGCGGAGATGCTCCTCGAGCCGGTCCTCGGCGACCTCGACTTCACCGGCAGCGACGGGGTGCTGGCGTTCGTCAACGGCATGGGTGCGACGCCGATGCTCGAGCTGTACCTCATGTACGCCGAGGTGACGCGCATCCTGGAGCGCTCCGGCGTGACGGTGGTGCGCTCGCTCGTCGGGCCGTACATGACCAGCCTGGACATGGCCGGGTGCTCGGTGACCCTGCTCAAGATGGACGACGACCTGGTGCGGCTGTGGGACGCGCCGGTGCGCACCCCCGGCCTGCGCTGGGGCGCGTGAGCATGGCGGACACCGTCGACACCGGCGCGCTCACCGCCTGGGTGCGGGAGTTCGCCCGCGTCGTCGCCGACCAGCGCGACGCCCTCACGCAGCTCGACTCCGCGATCGGCGACGCGGACCACGGCGCGAACCTGGACCGCGGGATGAGCGCGGTGGTGGCAGCTCTCGACGACGCCCCGCCGGACAGCGCGGCGGCACTGCTCAAGACGGTCGGGATGACGCTCGTGAGCAAGGTCGGCGGGGCCAGCGGGCCGCTGTACGGGACGCTGTTCCTGCGGATGTCCGGCGCCGCCGGCGGCCCGGAGCTGGACGCCGACGGCTTCGGCGCCGCCCTGCGGGCCGGGCTCGAGGGGGTCCGGGCGCGCGGCAAGGCCGAGCCCGGCGACAAGACGATGCTCGACGCGCTGGTCCCCGCGTGCGATGCGCTGGACGCGGCGCTGACCGGGGGGACGGAGCTCGCCGGCGCCCTGCGCGCGGCGGCCGTCGCGGCCGCGCAGGGCCGCGACGCGACGGTGCCGATGGTCGCCCGCAAGGGCCGCGCGAGCTACCTCGGGGAGCGCAGCGCCGGGCACGCCGACCCCGGGGCCACGTCGACCGCGCTGCTCCTGGAGGCCGCTGCGGCCACCCTTGCCGGGCACGGCTAGCCCTGGCCCGCGTCGGACTGGTCGTCGTCTCGCACAGCCGCCCGCTGGCCGAGGCCGCCGTCGCGCTGGCCCGCGAGGTGCTGCACGACTCGGACGTGGTCGTGGAGGTCGCCGCGGGGCTGGACGACGGGGCGTTCGGGACCGATGCCACCGCGATCCTCGACGCGCTCGGCAGCGCGGACAGCGGCGACGGCGTCGTCGTGCTCATGGACCTCGGCAGCGCGGTGCTGTCCGCCGAGCTCGCCGTGGAGCTGCTGGACGACGAGGCGCGCGAGCGGGTCGTGCTGTGCGCGGCGCCCCTGGTCGAGGGCCTGGTCGTCGCGGCGGTGGCAGCGGCCGGCGGCGCTGCGCGCGAGGAGGTCGCCGCGGAGGCGCTCGGCGGGCTCGCCGGCAAGCAGGCGCACCTCGGGGCGCCGGACGAGGGACCGCCGCCCGCCGCGCCGGCCGAGGCGCCGGAGCAGCTCGAGGCCTCCTTCGAGGTGCGCAACCCGCACGGGCTGCACGCCCGCCCGGCCGCGCGCCTGGTCCAGCAGGTGGCGGCGTCCGGCGCGCACGTGG
>Ga0210040_10004799_pt1 | contig 17424 bp, 11 predicted proteins | sample CryGeyCG12114_NA_FD_185462 | JGI IMG/M metagenome (GOLD analysis project Ga0210040, IMG submission 185462) | Groundwater microbial communities from aquifer - Crystal Geyser CG19_WC_8/21/14_NA (SPAdes) (version 2) | ecosystem: Environmental > Aquatic > Deep subsurface > Groundwater | place: USA... | reverse complement strand
GTCCGCGGCGGCCGCGAAGACCTCCTCGGGCGCCGGGCGCCCGGTGCGGCTCGGCCACGCCGCGTCGAGGGCCGTGCCGGAGGCGTACAGCTCGAGGCAGCCGCGCTGCCCGCACGGGCAGCGGAGCCCGTCGGGGACGTGCGGGAGGTGCCCGACCTCGCCGGCGCCGCCGCGGTGGCCGCGCCGCAGCGCCCCGTCGAGGACCAGGCCCGCGGCGACCCCGGTGCCCAGGGAGAGCAGCGCCAGGTCGCCCCGCAGCCCGAGCAGGTGCGCCGCGCCCACCGCCGCGGCGTCCAGGTCGTTCTCGACGCCGACCGGCACCCCGCCGAGCCGCGCCGCGAGCAGGCGCCCCAGCGGGACCCCGCCGGGCAGGTCGAGGTTGACCGCGTGGGAGACCTCGCCGGTCCCCGGGTCCACGAGGCCCGGCACCCCGGCGCCCACCCCGGCGAGGTCGGGCAGCGCCAGGCCCGCCGCGGCGCACAGGCCCTCGACCACCTCCGCCGCGGAGGCCACCACGCCGTCGGGGCCCCGGCGGGTCGGCCGGCGCAGGGTCGCCCGCACGCCCGCGCCGCCGTCGAGGAGCACGCCGAGCACCTTGGTGCCGCCGACGTCCAGGCCCACGGACCACGCGCCGCCCCCCGCCACCACGCCGGGAAGCAGACCACCTCCGCACCGCGGCGGCAAGCGCCCTACCGTCGGGGCGTGGAGCAGCTCCCCGACGTCGCGGTCGTCCCCGTCCCGGTGCGCGCGACCAGCACCGGCGGCGCTCCGTTCCTCCTGGGCGCGGGCACGCGCGTGGTTGCGCACGGGCCCGGCGCCGGCGCGGCGGCCGCCCGCGTGGCCGAGGTCCTCAGCCGCGCGGCCGGCGTCCCCGTGCCCGTGGCGGCGGAGGGCGGGGACGGCGCGGGCGCCGTCGTCCTGAGGCTCACCGACGACCGCTCCGCGCTCGGGCTGCCGCCCGACGTGGACGACGCACGGGACGACGCACGGGACGACGCGCGCTCGCGGGAGGCGTACCGGCTCGAGGTCACCGGCGAGCGCGTCGTCCTCACCGCGCTGGACGTCGCGGGCCTCCTCCACGGCGCCGCGACGCTGGAGCAGGCGTGCTCGCCCAGGGGCGAGGTGCCGGCCCTCATCGTCGTCGACGCCCCGCGCTTCGCCTGGCGCGGCCTGAGCCTCGACGTCGCCCGGCACTTCTTCGCCGTCGACGTCGTGGAGCAGGTGCTGGACGTCATGGCGGCGCTGAAGCTCAACGTGCTCCACCTCCACCTCACCGACGACCAGGGCTGGCGCCTGGAGGTGCCCTCGCGCCCGGAGCTGACGGCCCTGGCGAGCGGCAGCGCCGTGGGCGGTGACCCGGGCGGGCACTACACGGCCGCGCAGTACGAGCACCTCCTCGCGCTCGCGGCCGCGCGCTGCATCACGGTCGTGCCCGAGGTCGACCTGCCCGGGCACGTCGGCGCCGCCCAGCACGCCCTGGGCGAGCTGACCCCCTCCGGCCTCCCCGGGCCGATCTCCACCAGCGGCGAGGTGGGCGTCACCCGGCTGCACGAGGACCTCCCCGCGACAGCGGCGTTCCTGCGCGACGTGCTCGGCGACGTGGCGCGGAGAACGCCGGGGCCCTGGGTGCACATCGGCGGCGACGAGGCGCTCGCCATCGAGCCCGGCGAGTACGCGCGCCTGGTCACCGCGGCCTCGGACGTCGTGCGCGCCGCCGGCAGGACCGTCGTGGGCTGGCAGGAGATCGCCCGGGCCCCGCTGGCGCCGGGCACCGTCGTCCAGTTCTGGGACGAGCGGGAGGGTGCCGAGGAGGTGGCTGCGGCGGTCGTGGCCGGGGCCCGCGTGCTGCTCTCCCCGGCCACGAGGACGTACCTCGACATGAAGTACGACGAGGGCACGGCCCTCGGGCAGGACTGGGCCGGGCACGTGGAGCTGCGCGACGCCTACGACTGGGAGCCGCTCGAGGCGCTGCCCGGCGTCCCGGCCGAGAGCGTCGCGGGCGTCGAGGCCGCGCTGTGGACCGAGACGATCCGGACCGCGGACGACCTCTTCGTCATGCTCCTGCCGCGGCTGGCGGCCGTCGCGGAGGTCGCCTGGTCGGCGCCCGAGCGCCGGGGCTGGGACGGCTTCGCCGGGCGGGTCAGCGCGCTCGCGCCCCGCTGGGAGCGCGCCGGGCTCGCCTGGTACCGCTCGCCGCAGGTCAGGTGGTGAGCGCGGGCGCGTACCGTGGAGCGGATGCCCGCTCGCCCCCCTGCCCCGCGCAGCCTCGCCGACGACCTGCGCGGTCGCGACGACGAGGCTCTCTCCGCGCTGCTGCGGGCCCGCCCCGACCTGGCCAGCCCGGTGCCGTCGGACACCTCGTCCCTGGCCGTGCGCGCCAGCACCCGGATCAGCGTGCAGCGCGCCCTGGACCGCCTGGACACCCCGACCCTGCAGGTGCTCGAGGCGCTCGTGGCCCTGCCCGAGCCGGTGCCGGTGTCCGACCTGGCGCGCGCGGTGGGGGCGCCGCAGGCCGCCGTGCGGCGCCTGCTGGAGCAGGTGCGCACCGCCGCGCTGGTCTGGGGCCCCGAGCGCGCCCTGCACCCCGTCCGCGCCGTCGCCGACGTCCTGGGCCCCTCCCCCGCGGGCCTGGGCCCGTGGCTGCGCGACGCCCTCGGCACGCGCTCACCGGCGCGGGTGGCGGCGCTCGTGGCCGACCTGGGCCTGGAGGCCAGCGGCGACCCGGTGCGCGACCTCGACGCCGTCGCCGAGCACGTGGGCGACCCCGAGCAGCTCGCCGGGCTGCTCGCGGAGGCCCCCGCCCCGGCGCGCCAGGTGCTGGAGCGCCTCACCTGGGGCCCGCCGGTGGGCGCCGTCGAGCACGCCGAGCGCGCGGTGCGGGCCGAGCAGGCCGCCACGCCGCTGGAGTGGCTGCTGGCCCGCGGCCTGCTGGCCCCCGCCGGGCCCGGCCACGTGGTGCTGCCGCGCGAGGTCGCCGTCGCGCTGCGCGGCGGCCGGGTGCTGACCGGCCTCGACCTCGAGCCGCCGCCGGTGGCGACCCTCGCCCGCCGCGCCGACCTCGTCGACGGCGCCGCGGCCGGCCAGGCCGCGGAGGCCGTGCGCCTCGTCGAGGAGCTGCTGGAGGGCTGGAGCGCCGCCGCGCCGCCCGTGCTGCGCGCCGGCGGGCTGGGCGTGCGCGAGCTGAAGCGCGTCGCCGACCGCCTCGAGGTGGACGCCGAGCAGGCGGCCTTCCTCGTCGAGCTCGTCCGCCTGGCCGGCCTGGCCGCCGACGACGGCGAGGCCGACCCGGCGTGGGCGCCCACCCCGGCCTACGACGAGTGGCGCGCGCAGGACACCGCCGAGCGCTGGGTGCTCCTGGCGACCTGCTGGCTGCGCAGCTCCCGGGTGCCGGGCCTGGTCGGGGAGAAGGACGCGCGCGGGGCCGCCCGGGCCGCGCTCGCCGACGACCTCGACCGCACCGCCGCCCCGCTGCTGCGCCGGGCCGTGCTCGCCGAGCTGGCCGAGCTGCCTCCGGGGCAGGCGGTGGCCGGGGACGCCGCGGCCGGGCTCGGCGCCCGGGTGCGCTGGCGGGCCCCGCGCCGGGCCGGGGCGCTGGCCGGGCGCCTGGTCGGCTGGAGCCTGCGCGAGGCCACCTGGCTCGGCCTGGTCGGCGCCGGCGCGCTGGGCGCCGCCGGGCGCGCGGTCGTGGCCGAGGACGGCGCCGCCGCCGTGGCCGCGCTGGCCGCCGTGCTGCCCGCGCCCACCGACACGGTGCTCCTGCAGGCCGACCTCACCGCCGTGGCCCCCGGGCCGCTGGTGCCCGAGGTGGCGTCCGAGCTGGGCCTGCTCGCCGACGTCGACAGCCGCGGCGGCGCCACGGTCTACCGGTTCACGCCGTCGTCGGTGCGCCGGGCGATGGACGCCGGCCGCGGGGCCAGCGACGTCCTCGCCTTCCTCGCCGCCCGCTCGGCGACCCCGGTGCCCCAGCCGCTGGAGTACCTCGTGGCCGACGTCGCCCGCCGGCACGGGCGCCTGCGCGTCGGCGTCGCCGGCTCCTACCTGCGCAGCGACGACGAGGCGGCGCTGGCCGAGGTGCTGGCCGACAAGCGGGCGGCGTCCCTGCGCCTGCGCCGCCTGGCGCCCACCGTGGCCGCCGCCCAGGCCTCGCCCGCGACGGTGCTGGAGGTGCTGCGCGGCATGGGCCTGGCCCCGGCGGTGGAGGGCGCGGACGCCGACGTCGTCCTGCGCCGGCCCGCCGCCGCGCGTGCCCCGGCCCGCGAGCGCCCGCGCCCGGTCACCGGCGAGCCGCCGGCCGCGCTGCCCTCGCTCGTCGAGGCCGTCGTGCGCGCGCTGCGCGCGGGGGACGCCGGGGCGCCGGACCCGGCGGCGTCCGGGACCGGGCGCGGCGGGCGGCCCCCGGTGCTGGCCGCCACCGACCCGGCCGTGGCCCTGGCGACGCTGCGCGAGGCCGCCAGCGCCCACCGCAGCCTGTGGGTGGGGCTCAGCGACCGCACGGGGCGCACGACCGTCCGCCTCGTGGAGCCGGTGGGCATCGAGGGCGGCATGGTCACGGCCCTGGACGCCGCCTCGGGCGAGGTGCGGACGATGTCGGTGCACCGCGTGACCGGCGTGGCCCCCGCCTGAGCCGCGCCTGGGCCCGCGGCAGCACGGGTAGCGTTGGGCCATGAGCCAGCCCCCGCAGGACCCGCAGGCCTACCCGTGGGGCGCGGGCGAGCCGCACGGCGCCTCGCCGATGGGCTCTGCGCCGGACCGCGAGGAGCCAGCCAGCAGCCCGCAGGGCGACGCCCGCGGTGACGACCCGTACGGCGGCGGCCAGTACGCCGGCACCCCGTACACCGGCACGCCCTCGGCGGGCACCGGGGTCGGGCCGCTGACCGGCTACCAGGGCCGGCCCGCCTCCGGCGCCGAGGGCGGCTCGGCCCCGACCTCGACGATCGTGCTGCTCGCGGTCAGCGGGGTCTCCCTCGTCACCGGCGCCTTCACGCTGGCCGGCATCGCCGGGCTCGTCCTGTCGATCGTCGCCCTGGTGCGGTCCGGCACCGACCTGCCCGCCGCCCGGCGCCTGACCCGCATCGGCTGGATCATCTGGACCGTGGTGGCGGTGCTCAGCGTCCTGCTGGTCATCGGCCTCATCGCCCTGCTCGTGGCTGCCAGCGACGCGTACGACCCGACGACGGGCCCCACCCCCCTTCCCGGGCTGAGCACCGCCCTCGGCCTCGGCTGACGGCGCGCCGCCCTCGGGAAGCACCGGGCGCCGCCGGGGGTTGAGACCGAGGATGTCCCCTCACACCCCTGTCCCACCCCGAGGAGCCCGGTGAGCGACGGACCGCTGATCGTCCAGAGCGACAAGACGCTGCTGCTGGAGGTCGACCACCCCACGTCGGCGGCCGCCCGCAAGGCGATCGCACCGTTCGCCGAGCTCGAGCGCGCCCCCGAGCACGTGCACACGTACCGCATCACCCCGCTGGGCCTGTGGAACGCGCGCGCGGCCGGCCACGACGCCGAGCAGGTCGTCGACGCGCTGCTGGAGCACTCGCGCTACCCCGTCCCGCACGCGCTGCTCGTCGACGTCGCCGACACGATGGACCGCTACGGGCGTCTCCAGCTGCGCAAGGACGACGAGCACGGCCTCGTGCTGCACGCCCTCGACGTCCCGGTGCTCGAGGAGGTGCTGCGCAGCCGCAAGGTCGCCCCCCTCGTCGGCGCACGGCTCGGCCCCGACTCCGTCGTCGTCCACCCCAGCGAGCGCGGCACCCTCAAGCAGGTGCTGCTCAAGCTCGGCTGGCCCGCGGAGGACCTCGCCGGCTACGTCGACGGCGAGGCGCACCCGATCGACCTCGCCGAGGACGGCTGGTCGATGCGGCCCTACCAGGCCGAGGCCGTCGACGGCTTCTGGGACGGCGGCTCCGGCGTCGTGGTGCTGCCCTGCGGGGCCGGCAAGACCATCGTCGGCGCCGGCGCCATGGCCAAGGCCCGCGCCACGACGCTGATCCTCGTCACCAACACCGTCAGCGCCCGGCAGTGGCGCGACGAGCTGCTCAAGCGCACGTCGCTGACCGAGGACGAGATCGGCGAGTACTCCGGCACCCGCAAGGAGGTCCGCCCGGTCACCATCGCCACCTACCAGGTGGTGACGACGAAGCGGAAGGGCGTCTACCCGCACCTGGAGCTCTTCGACGCCCGCGACTGGGGGCTCATCGTCTACGACGAGGTGCACCTGCTGCCGGCGCCGATCTTCCGGATGACCGCCGACCTCCAGGCCCGCCGGCGCCTGGGCCTGACCGCCACCCTCGTGCGCGAGGACGGCCGCGAGGGCGAGGTGTTCTCCCTCATCGGGCCCAAGCGCTACGACGCCCCGTGGAAGGACATCGAGGCGCAGGGCTGGATCGCGCCGGCCGACTGCGTCGAGGTGCGGGTGACCCTGCCCGACACCGAGCGCCTGGTGTACGCCACCGCCGAGCCGGAGGAGCGCTACCGGCTGTGCTCCACCTCGGCGTCGAAGTCGCGCGTCGTCGAGCAGCTCGTGCGCCAGAGCAGCGGCGAGCAGGTGCTCGTCATCGGCCAGTACCTCGACCAGCTCGCCGACCTCAGCGCCCGCCTGGACGCCCCGGTGATCACCGGGGAGACCGTCGTGGCCGAGCGGCAGCGGCTCTTCCAGGCCTTCCGCACCGGCGAGGTGCCGGTGCTCGTGGTGAGCAAGGTGGCGAACTTCTCCATCGACCTGCCCGAGGCCTCGGTGGCCATCCAGGTCTCGGGCTCCTTCGGCTCGCGCCAGGAGGAGGCCCAGCGCCTGGGCCGGCTCCTGCGCCCGAAGGCCGACGGGCGCACGGCGCGCTTCTACACCGTCGTCGCGCGCGACACCCTCGACCAGGACTACGCCGCCCACCGGCAGCGGTTCCTGGCCGAGCAGGGGTACGCCTACAACATCGTGGACGCCGACGACCTGCCCGCCCCGGCCACCGAGGGCTGAGCGGGCGGGTCAGCCGCGCGGGGGCCGAGCGCGCAGCGCCGCGTCGACCTCCGGGTCGCCGAGCCGGCCCAGCCACTCCAGCAGCGCCGGGTACGTCGCCGGGTTGGCGGCGACGTACGGGCGCAGCGTGGGGGCGTCCTGGGCGATCTGCGCCAGCACGGCGGCGTCCGTGCCCGGGTCGACCGCCTGCGCCGCGGTGAAGCGCGCCGGGGGCACCGGGGGCACCGGGGGCGGCGGGACCGAGGGGACCGCCGGCGTCACCGCGGTGACCGCGGTGACCGCGGTCGCCCCGGCCGGCGCCGTCGGCTCCGCGGGCTGGACCGGCTCCGCGGGCTGGACCGGCTCCGCGGGCTGCCACTCGTACGCGGCGGTGGCCAGGCCGCCGCTCGGCCCGCGCCCGGCACCCTCGGGGCGCATCGACGGGGGAACCAGCAGCACCACCGCCACGGTGGCGGGCAGCCCGAGGGCGAGCAGCAGGAACGGGTACGTGACAGCGCCCAGGTAGTCGTCGCTCGCGGCGAGGACGAGCGCGACCAGCCCCAGCACCGCCACCACGCCGGCCAGCACGAGGGCGATGCCGCGGCCCGCGGCGGGGCTGGTGCGCAGGGCGCTGAGGCCGACGACCGCGGCGACGGCGATGAGCAGCGCGAGGACGAGCCCGATCACCACCGGGGCCTCGGAGGCGCCCTCGGCGACCGCCACCCCGGCGTCCACCGCGGTGACCACGGCCACGACCGCGAGCACGAGGAAGGTGCGCAGCGCCGCGCCGGCCCACCGCTCGGTGCCCGAGGTCCGGCGCATCCCGCGCAGCACCCCCGGGGCCGCGGCCGCCGCGGCGCCCGCCGGCAGCAGGACGAGGCCGAAGCCGCCGAAGTGCAGGCTCTGGATCTGCGGGAGGCGCGCGGCGTCCGACGCGCCGATGACGAAGACCAGGCAGAAGACCACGCCGAGGGCGCTGAGGACGGCGCGCCAGGCGGCGTCGCGCCGCGCCGTGCCCAGCAGCGGCCACGCGACGAGCGCCAGGACGAGCACCGAGTCGGCGAGCAGGCCGACCAGCGCGCCCACCGAGAAGCCGAGGTCGGCGAGGGTGACGAGGCCGAGCACGAATGAGACCAGCACCGTCGCGGCGACCAGACCGGTGAGCACGCGCACGACGAGCATCCACTGCTCCGTGGCGGCCCGGTCCTGATCGGCCGGGCCGAGCTCGGAGCGCCGCGGCTGCGCCGCGAGGACGGCACCGGCGAGGCCGAGGGCCAGCGCGACGCCGACGCCGCCGGAGAACCCGTCGCCGGTGACGCCGTCGACGACGAGGTAGACCACCGCGAGGAGGGCGTAGGGCAGGTTGGCGAGCAGACGCGCGGTGCGGGTGGTGCGCACCGTCCACGTGGCGGGGAAGACGCCGACCCGGCTCAGGTAGGGCAGCGCGAGGCTGAGCACGGACGCGGCCGTGACGAGGACGACCTCGATCCGGTCGCTCGCCCCGTGCTGGTAGTCCCAGGGCAGCGCCAGGGAGACGAAGAGCAGCAGGGCGGCCACGCCGTCGCGGAGGTAGTCGCTCAGCGGGATCCCCGCGAAGGGGTGGGGGGACGGCGCCGCGGACGCCTGCGCGCGCTCGGGCGGGCGGCCGCCGGGGTCGGTGGTCATCTGCTTCGCTCTCCTCGTCGACGGTGCGGTCGTCCCGGGTGCGCCGCGCCGGGCCGCCCCATCCTCCACCGTCCGGCGCCGACCGCGGGGCCACCGGCCCCCGACGCGCTCAGGGACCTCACAGCAGGCGTGCAGGATGTCCGAAGCCCGGGCGCGTTGGGTAGGGGGCAGCAGTCCTCTCCCGACCACCGAGGTGACCCGATGAGCTCCGAGACCACCCCCGGCGCAGCCAGCGCCCGCCCGTCCGCCCGCGACCCCTGGGCTCCTCCGGGCAGCGGCTGGGTGGGCCAGGACGGCACCGCGCCGCTGCCGCCGGTGCCGCCGCCCCCGGCGCCGTCCGCCCCGCACGCGGGCCACGGCGCCTTCGGCGACCCCGGCCACGGCGCCTTCGGCGGCCCGGGCCAGACCCCGACCCCGCCCGGCGCGTCCGGGCACCGGCGCCGCGGGCCGGGCTGGCCGGGCGTGGCCGCGGCCGCGGTGCTGGCCGCGCTGGTCGGCGGCGGCGGCGCGCTGGCGATCGGCAGCGCCCTGGACGACGGGTCGAGCGCCAGCGCCGTCAGCTCCACGAGCGCCGACGGGCCCACCGGCTCGGCGGCCGACGTCCCGCTGGACGAGAGCGTCGACTGGAACACCGTGGCCACGACGGTGGCGCCGAGCGTCGTCACCATCCAGGTCTCCGACGGGCAGAGCGGCGGCGAGGGCACCGGCGTCGTCCTCGACGCGCAGGGCCACGTGCTGACGAACAACCACGTCGCCACCGCGGCGGGCGACGACGCGGAGATCCGCGTCATCCTCGCCGACGGGCGGGTCTACCAGGCGCAGATCACCGGCACCGACCCGCAGACCGACCTCGCCGTCCTCCAGCTGCAGGACGCCCCGTCCGACCTCACCGCCGCGACCTTCGGCGACTCCGACGAGGTGGAGGTCGGCCAGCCGGTCATGGCGCTGGGCAATCCGCTCGGGCTTTCCCAGACGGTCACCACGGGCATCGTCTCCGCCCTCGACCGCCCGGTGACCACCCAGGCCACCGAGACCGAGCAGGCCCAGCCCGACCCGTTCGGCTTCGACCAGCCGCAGCAGAGCGCCGCCGAGCCGGTCGTGACGAACGCGATCCAGACCGATGCGGCGATCAACCCGGGCAACTCCGGCGGGCCGCTCGTGGACGCCGCCGGCCAGGTGGTCGGCATCAACTCCTCCATCGCGAGCAACTCCACCGGCTCGGGCCAGGCCGGCAGCATCGGCCTCGGCTTCGCCATCCCCGGCAGCGAGGCGCAGCGGATCGCGACCGAGCTGATCGAGGACGGCGGCGCGCAGCACGCGCTGCTGGGCGTCTCGCTGCAGAGCGGTGACGGGACGGCCACCGTCGACGGCGACACCCGGCAGGCGGCGATCGTCGCGGCCGTCACCGAGGGCAGCGCCGCAGCGCAGGCCGGGCTGGAGGCGGGCGACGCGGTCGTCGCGGTCGACGGCGAGGTCGTCACCGGCGCCGAGTCGCTGACCGCGCAGGTCCGCTCGCGCGCCCCGGGCGACGAGGTCACCCTCACCGTCGTCCGCGACGGCGACAGCCGCGACGTGCAGGTCACCCTGGCCGCCAACCCCGACGACGCCCAGGGCTGACCGGCGCCCACCCCAGGAGCGGAGGAGCCCGCCACCCCCCTCGGGGTGGCGGGCTCCTCCGCTCGCTCGGCAGCGGGGTCAGCCGCGCACGACGTCCACGCCGACGACCCGGCGCTCGGCGGTGCTGACCTCGTGCACGTCGCCGGTCAGCTCGACCGAGCCGGTGAGCACCGGGTGCTCGCACGAGGTGCCGACCGCGAGGTCGATCCGGCCGGGCTCGACGACCCTGACCATGCGCCGGTCGCTGAACGCCAGCCGCGTGGTCGGCACGTCGAAGACGACCTCCGCGCTCTCCCCCGCCGCCAGCTCGACCCGGGCGTAGCCGAGCAGCTGGGTGACGGGGCGGGTGACCGAGGCCACCGGGTCGGCGGCGTAGAGCTGGACGACGTCGGCGCCGTCGCGCTCGCCGGTGTTGGCCACCCGCACCGAGACCCGGATCGCGCCGTCGGTGGGCACCTGCGCGTCGGCGACGGCCAGGTCGGTGTGCGTGAAGGTGGTGTACGACAGGCCGAACCCGAACGGGCGCACCGGGGCGGTGTCGATGTTGGACACCGAGCTCGCCGCCCCCAGCTTCGGGTGCAGGTAGCTGTAGGGCTGGGCCCCGACCGAGCGGGGCAGGCTCACGGGCAGGCGTCCCGAGGGGTTGACGCGCCCGGAGAGCAGGCCGGCGATGGCGCCGGCGCCCTCCTGGCCGGGGAAGAAGGCCTGGACGAGGGCCGCGCAGCCCTCGAGGGCCCAGTCCACGGCGTAGGGGCGGCCGGTCAGGAGCACCGCCACGACCGGCGTGCCGGTCGCGATGAGGGCCTCGAGCAGCTGGCGCTGCACGCCCGGCAGGTCCAGGGACTCGGCGTCGCAGCCCTCGCCCGAGGTGCCGCGCCCGAAGAGGCCGGCGCGGTCGCCGAGCACCGCGACGACGAGGTCGGAGCCCTGCGCCGCCTCGACCGCCGCGGCGATGCCGGAGGTGTCGTCGGTGTCGACGTCGCAGCCGCGCACGTGGGTGGTCTGCGCGCCGGTCAGCTCGGTGCGCACGGCGTCCAGCACGCTGGCGACGTCGAGGCCGAGCTCGGTGCCCGGGTGCTGGGCCAGCACGTGGTTGGCGAAGCTGTAGCACCCGAAGAGCGCGGAGGTGTCGTCGGCGTTGGGGCCCACGACGGCCACGCGGCGCGCCTGCGCCGGCGCGAGGGGCAGCGTGCCGTCGTTGGACAGCAGGATGACCCCCTCCTCCGCGATCCGGCGGGCCAGCTCGCGGTGGGCCGGCGGGTCGAGGTCGATGCTGTCGAGGTCGATCCCGGCGCTGGGGTCGTAGCCGGCGTCGAGCAGGCCCAGGCGCTCCTTCTGGTCCAGGACGCGCCGCAGGGCGCGGTCGACGAGCTCCTCGCCGCCCTTCCCCTCGCGGATCCGCGCGGTCAGGGGCTCGAGGAAGGCCGCGCCCGTCGGCAGCTCGACGTCGATGCCGGCGAGCAGGGCCTGGGCCGCGGCGTCGCCGAGGTCGCCGGCCACGCCGTGCAGGGACTGCAGGAAGGCCACCGCGAAGTAGTCGGCGACGACCGTGCCGGTGAAGCCCCACTCCTCGCGCAGCAGGTCGGTGAGCAGCGCCGCGTCCGCCGCCACGGGGATCCCGTCGATCTCGGCGTAGGAGTTCATCACCGAGTCCACGCCGCCGTCGAGCACCGCCATCTCGAAGGGCGGGAGGAGGACGTCGGCCACCTCGCGGGGGCCGGCGTGCACGGGGGCGAGGTTGCGGCCGGCGCGGGAGTTCGAGTAGCCGACGAAGTGCTTGAGCGTGGCGACCACGCCGGTGGACTGCACGCCCTTCACGTAGGCGGTGGCCACGGTGCCGACCACGTACGGGTCCTCGGCGATGCACTCCTCCACGCGGCCCCAGCGGGCGTCGCGCACGACGTCCAGCACGGGGGCCAGGCCCTGGTGGACGCCGAGGGAGCGCAGGGACTCGCCGATCGCGGCGCCCATCTGCTCCACGAGCTCGGGGTGGAAGGTCGCGCCCCAGGTCGGCGGGGCCGGGAAGGTGGTCGCCCTCCAGGCCGCCAGGCCGGTCAGGCACTCCTCGTGCACGAGGGCGGGGACGCCCAGGCGGGTGTTCTCGGTGAGCCACCGCTGCTTGGCGGCGAGCGTGCGCGCGCCCTCGACCGGGTCGACCGGGGTGGTCCCGAAGGGCCGGGTCAGCTGGCCCAGGCCCGAGACGGCGAACGCCTCGAACTCGGCGTTCTCGGGCTGCATGGCGTCCTGCATCGGCGCGACGTCACCGCCGTCGCCGTCACCCCCGCGGCCCTCCCACAGCCCGACGAGCTGGGCGAGCTTCTCCTCCAGCGTCATCGACGCCAGCAGCTCCTCCACCCGGGCCGAGACGCCCTTCGAGCGGCGCAGGCCGGTGGACGGGGTGGTGTCGGTGCTCATGGGGTCCTTCCGAGGGGGTCTCGCGCGGCAGGGGCCGCGGGAGCGGTCGCGGGCGGGTCCAGGCGGGTCCGGCACCGTCGTGGGGGCCGCGCGCCTGGTCCGGCGTGCAGTGTGCTCCTGCGCCGGCTGCTCGACCGCTGGTGGGGCTCTCCGGCGGGCACCCGGGCCGGGGTGCCCGCCGGAGCGGTGCGGGGCGGGGGTCAGCCCTTGACGGCGCCCTGGAGGCCGTTGACGATCCGCTTCTCCATGGCCAGGAAGAAGACCAGGGCCGGGATCATCGCGATCGAGGTGAACGCCAGGACGCCGGCGGTGTCCTGGGCGTACTGGCTCGAGAAGCTGGCCACGCCCAGCGGCAGCGTCTGGGACGCCGGGTCGCTGAGGATGAGCAGCGGCAGCAGGTAGGAGTTCCAGGAGGCCACGAAGGCCAGCACCCCCACCGTCACGAGGCCGGGACCCGACAGGGGCAGCAGGATCCGCCAGAAGAAGCCGATGCGGGAGGTGCCGTCGAGCATGGCCGCCTCCTCCAGCTCCTGGGGCAGCGCCATGAGGAACGGGCGCAGGATGACGACCGTCAGCGGGAGCGCGAACGCCGCCTGGGGCAGCGCCACCCCCCAGACGGAGTTCGTCAGGTTGAGGTCACGCACCATGAGGAACAGCGGGATGATCGCCACGGTCAGCGGGAAGAGCAGGCCGAGGGTGAAGACCATCGCGAGGGCCTCGCGGCCCTTGAACCGGTACCGGGCCAGCGGGTACGCGGCCATCACGCCGAACACGGCGACGATGGCCGTGGTGATCAGCGCCACGACCGTCGAGTTGAGCGTGTAGCGCCAGAAGCTCTCCGACGTCAGCACGTTGACGTAGTTCGAGCCGACCCAGGGGCTGGGCAGGCCCACGGGGTTCGAGGCGAGCTGGGCGTTGGAGCGGAAGCCGCCCAGGAACGCGTAGAGCACCGGCGCGACCGTGGCGACGACGACGATGGCCGCCGCCGCGTACACGAGCGGGCTGCCCCCGGCGAAGGTCCGCTTCTGCTTGCGCGCGGACTCCAGGACCGCCGGCCGGCCCGTCGGGACGGCGGTGGTGGTCGGCGCGCTCATCGCTTGACCTTCCTCGGCTTGGGGGCGTTCTCGTTGTCGCGGCGGAGCACGAAGAACTGGTAGACGACCGCCAGGACCAGGGAGATGCCGAAGAGGATCACGGCGACCGCCGACGCGTAGCCGTAGAGGCTGCGGTCGGTGCCCTGGTTGATGAGGTAGGTCGCCATCGTCACCGTCGCGTTGGCGGGGCCGCCGCCGGTGAGGATCCAGACCATGTCGAACAGCTGCAGCGAGCCGATCATGGACAGGAAGCCCCAGGTGCGGATGGTCGGCCCGAGCAGCGGGATGGTGATCCGGCGCTGGACCTGCCACCAGCTGGCGCCGTCGAGCTGCGCGGCCTCGTAGACGTCCTCCGGCACGCCCTGCAGGCCGGCCAGGAAGAGGAGCACCGCCAGGCCGAGGTACTTCCAGGTCAGGACGACCATCACGGTGAAGAGCGCGATGTTCGGGTCGCCGAGCCACAGCTGGGTCAGGCCGCCCAGCCCGACGCCGTCGAGGGCGGCGTCGACGAGGCCCTCCGGCTGGAGCAGGAGCACCCAGACGACGCCGGCCACGACCTCGGCCAGCACGTAGGGCATGAAGATGACGACGCGCAGGAACGACCGGCCGCGGATCTCCCGGTTGAGCAGGAGGGCGATCGCCAGGCCCAGCGGCAGCTGGATGAGGATCGACAGGACGATGATCACGAGGTTGTGCATCACCGCGGAGGTGAAGACGTCGTCGGTCAGCGCCTGGGTGTAGTTGTCGAAGCCGACGAAGTCGTCCATCGGCCCGAGCCCGTTCCACTTGTACGTGGAGTAGCGCACGGCCTGGACGACCGGGACCACCACGAACAGGGTGAGCAGGGCGAGCGCCGGCGCCGTGAAGAAGGCGATCTCAGCGCGCTTGCGCGCGTTCGAGGACAGTCTGCGCCGACCTCCGCTCGCGGCAGGTGCCGCCGACCGGGGAGCCCGGTCGGCGGCACCTGCGGTGTCGCGAGGGGTGGCAGCGACGTTCGTGCCCGTGGGGCGTGCTGTCACGTCGTCTGCCACCTCGTCACTCGTTGTCGGCCGCGGCCTGGGTCGCGTCGACGATGCCCTGGGCGCTGGACTCGCCGGCGAAGACGAGGGCGATCTCGTCGTTCATGGCGCCACCGATGTTCTCGCCGAACAGGGTGTCGAAGTACAGCTGGACGTTCGGGGCCTCGTCACGGACGGTGATGAGGTCGGCCAGGGCCGGGTCCTTGACGGAGCCGGTCGCGGCCGGGTTGGTCGGCAGGCCCATGTCGTTCTGGGCGAAGCCGATCTGCACCTCGTCGCTCAGCAGGTAGTTGATGAAGTCGGTGCACTCCGGCGGGGCCTCCGCCGAGCACGCCCACGCGTCACCGCCGCCGAGCGGGGTGGTCGGGTCGCCCTGACCGCCCTCGATCGCCGGGTAGGGGAACCAGCCGGTCTTGTCGCCCAGGCCCATCTTGTCCTCGGTGAGGCCCTGCATGACGCCGGGCTCCCAGTGGCCCGCGAGCTCCATGGCGACCTTGCCGGTCGCGAGGAGCCCGGAGGCGCTGGCCGGGCCGGTCTGGGCCGGGGTGGCCAGGAAGCCCTCGTTGAAGGGGTCGGTGGCGACGAAGGCCTCGAGGTCCTCGCCGGCCTTCACGAAGCACGGGTCGGAGAAGTCGCGGGAGGTCGCGGCCTCCTCGATGGCGTCCTCGCTGCACTCGCGCACCGCGTTGTAGTACCAGTAGTGCGCGGCGGGCCACTTGTCGCCGGCGCCCACGGAGATGGGCTGGATCCCGGCGGCCTTGAGCTTGGCCACCGCGTCGTTCAGCTCGGCCATCGTCGTGGGGGCCGCGGTGATGCCGGCCTGGGCGAAGAGGTCCTTGTTGTACCAGAAGCCGACCACGCCGACGGAGTACGGCAGCGCGTAGGTCTTGCCGTCCACCTGCCAGCCGGCGACGGAGCCGCCGATCTTCTCGATGGCCTCGGCGGAGTCCTCGGAGATGTCCTTGGTCAGCCCGGCCTCGACGTGGCTGGCGAGCTCGCCGCCGCCGCGCTCCATGTAGACGTCCGGGGTGTCACCGGTCTGGAACGCGGCGTCCAGGCGGGTGAGCATGTCCTCGTGCGCGAGGGCGCTGATCTCGATGTTGACGCCGGGGTTGGCCTTCTCGAAGTCAGCGGCGACCTTCTCGTAGTAGCCCTTGCCCGGGTCGCTGTTGGAGTTGTGCCACCACGTCAGGGTGGTGCCGCTCCCGCTGTCGGAGCCGCTGTCGGAGTCGCCACCGCCCCCGCAGGCGGTCAGCACGGTCGCGGTCGCGAGGATCGCGACGGCGGAGAGGGCTCTGTTCCTCACCATGGTTCAGTGTCCTTGTCGTCGTTGACCGGTGGATCGCGGCCGACGATGCCAGCCGTTCCGGAAGCTTGTCAATCGTTATCGATAACGTTTTCGCATCCGCTAGCATCGCCTGCGTGACCTCACTCGATGGCGCGATGAGCTCCGCGCTGGGCGGGCGCGTGACCATCACCGACGTCGCGCGCACAGCGGGCGTGTCCATCGCCACGGTCTCGAAGGTGATCAACGGGCGCTACGGCGTCGCCGCCGCGACGTCCGAGCGCGTGCAGCAGGTGATCGCCGACCTCGGGTACGAGTCGAGCCTCGTCGCGCGGAGCCTCCGCAGCCACCGGACGAACGTCATCGGCATCCTCGTGGCGGAGTTCGAGCCGTTCAGCACGGAGATCCTCAAGGGCACCTCCGACGCCATCGCGGGGTCCGGCTACGAGCTGCTGGCGTACTCCGGCGGCGGCCGCACGGGCGAGGACGTCGGCTGGGAGCGCCGCTACCTCTCCCGCCTGAGCGGCACCCTCATCGACGGTGCCGTCCTCGTCACCCCCACCGTGGTGAGCCTGGGCGGGTCCGTGCCCGTGGTGGCGATCGACCCGCACGCGGGCCCGGCCGACATGCCGACCGTGGACGCCGACAACCTCACCGGGGCCCTCCTGGCCACCGAGCACCTGCTGCGCCTCGGCCACCGGCGCATCGGCTTCCTCGGCGGCCGCCCCGACCTGGAGTCCGCGCGCCTGCGCGAGGAGGGCTACCGGGCCGCGCTCGAGCGGGCCGGCCTGGCCGTCGACCCCGAGCTCGTGCGCGTCGGCGGGTACCGCCGGCAGCAGGCCGCAGCTCCCGCGCGGGAGCTGCTGTCCCTGCCCGAGCCGCCGACGGCGATCTTCGCCGCCAACGACCTGTCCGCCATCGGGACGATGGACGTCGCGCGGGAGATGGGCGTGCGCGTGCCGCAGGACCTGTCGGTCGTGGGCTTCGACAACGTCCCGGAGTCGGCGCTGACCGAGCCGCCGCTGACCACGGTCGAGCAGCCCATCCGCGACATGGGCGCGCGGGCCGTGGAGATGCTCATCGCCCTGCTGGGCGACACCCCGCTCTCCTCCGCCGAGGACCTGCCGCCCCACGTGCAGCTGCCCACCCGGCTGGTCCCCCGAGGGTCGACCCGCCCGCTCTGACCACTGCACGGCACCGCACCGCGAGCGCCCTCGACGAGGAGACCCCATGACGCACCGCTCCCCCGCCCCGGACCCGACGACGGCCCACCGCAGGGCCGACGCCACGGTCACGCTCCGCTCCGCCGACGGGCGACCGCTGGCGGACACCGACGTCGTCGTCGAGCAGACCCGCCACGCGCTCGCGTTCGGCAACATC
>Ga0210040_10004798_pt1 | contig 17425 bp, 13 predicted proteins | sample CryGeyCG12114_NA_FD_185462 | JGI IMG/M metagenome (GOLD analysis project Ga0210040, IMG submission 185462) | Groundwater microbial communities from aquifer - Crystal Geyser CG19_WC_8/21/14_NA (SPAdes) (version 2) | ecosystem: Environmental > Aquatic > Deep subsurface > Groundwater | place: USA... | reverse complement strand
CGCCAGACCGCCGAGCTCCAGATCCGCGCCGCCCTCCTCAACCGCTTCACCGCCCTCGGCACCCCCGAGACGATGCGCGTTGCATAAGGCTGATCGGGACTAGGGGAAGCTCGCCCTCAGGCGGATTTGCTCAACAGAGCCACCCGGAGACTCCCGCGAAGCGTAATTGCGGCATCTGGACCGAGATGAGAGGCGGCGCCCCAGCGTGCATCCGCTTCATCGCCGGGGGCGCTTCTGGCTCGGTGCCGGAGCGTGACCTGCCGGAATGCGGAGCATGGTCGCGCCAGTTCCTCGGGACGACAGGCGGTCCCCAGATCCGCCTTGCATTCTATGCTTGGCGAAGAGGGCTCTCGGACCGCCGCGGGGCCGCCCTGCGGCCTCGGTCACGTCGGATAGGTACCGCTCCCGTCGCGGCGGCGCATCCGAGGGACCGGCAGGCGTCTTGGCCGCGCGGTCAGCCCCTGCGAACCGGACGGGCGACCGCGCAGCATCCTCCTGAGCGGTTCGTCGAGAAGATGGTCGCGAGGGCCGCAATGGCGACGAACATCACGCCAGAGGCGACCGCGAGATAAAGGGGAAAGTGGCCTGTCGCCTTCATGCTAGCCGTCACCACGAACTGAAGCAGTGGAGCATGAAGGATGTAGATTCCGTAGGATACTCGCCCGAGCTCCTCAGCGGTCCAATTCCCCCACTCGGTTGCCGGTCTCCAACGCAGCAGCACGACCAAGGTCGCCGGGTAGATCGCACCCACCGCGAAGAACTGAGCCCAGACAAGATCTGCCGGGAGCAGAAAGGTCGCGGCCGCGAGGATCACGATGAGGCGCTCGCCTAGTATCGCTTGCCATGTCTCCGCCCGGAGCCGACATAGAAGGCTGCTGCCCGGCAATCCGGTCCCGCAACGTACAGGATATTCCCTACAGGGCGCGCCCTCTTCCTGACCTTTCCTGAAACTTCTTCAGCCTAGCTCTTGATAAGATTCAGGCCGCCGACGCGCATCGGGGCTTCAAGACCCAATCAGGAGCGGTGAGCAATGCTGAGACGAACTCTTACGGCCATCGCCGTCCTGATGCTCACGGCCCAAGCCGGAGTGGCACAGACGGCCGGTCAGGGCGGCGGCCTGGACTTCCAGAACCCGCTGGTGAGCGAGAACATCTCGGGCCTGACGGCATCCCATGCTCAGCAGGCCTCTCTCCTGCCCGGCCGGGTCGCGGTCGAGGCTAGTCCCACGCGCATCCGGTCCGGCCAGACCTCGATCCGCATGCAGGTGCAACCCGGGGATTGCGGCCCGCGCGTCAGCGGGGCCCAGGACGACTGCGCCGAAGGCAACGAGAGGATCGACATTGACAGCGACTTCGTCGCCGGAACCCAGCTCTATGCGTTCAGCCTGATGCTGGCCTCCGACTTCGGAAGCCTGAGCCGCGACGGCGCGGGTGTCGGCCTGGTGCAATGGTACCAGCGGGACGCAGGGGCCTGCTATGCCCTCCAGTACAGCATCCCGCAGCGCCAACTCTTCCTCAGGAATCGGTGCCCGCAGGGCGTGTACGATCCTGCGAACGCCGAGGACACGGCGCTTCGGGGCCGGACCTTCGACAGCTGGAACGAGTTCGTGATCCTTGCCGTCTGGTCCAAGGGCGGCGACGGCCTGTTCCGCGTCCTGCAGAACAACACCCTTGTTTATGACCATCGCGGCGCGACGCTCGCAGCCACAGGGGGCGACGACGTCTCGCAGAGGTTCTCGGTCCTGCGCTACAACGGGCTCGGTGCGCACCGGTCGACGTCGACGATCTGGCTGGACGATGTCGTCCGGTCCCAAGGGGTAGCCGAGATCGAGCAGCGCTATGCCTTCGATCGCGCCAACCTCGGCGTCCAGTAAGCACTGCCAGCAGTCCGACGGCGGTCGCGCAGGACGCAGCCGCCGTCGACGCAGGATCCCGGTCTTCGCGGACTACAGGAAGATGTCGCTTTGACCGATCGAGGCCGAACCGAGGTCGATCTGCAGGTCGAACTTGCCGTCCCCGTTGACGTCTCCCGAGAGGAAGCCGTTCACGAGGACCAGCCGGCCGGCGCCGGTGCCGTTCCACTCAAAGGCTTGGTTGCCCGATACCTCCGTGTTGGCGTCGATCGCCTCAAGGTCGATCATGTCGTCGCCCGAGTTGAAGTCGGTCATGGAGTCGGCCTTGCCGGCCCGGCTGTTCGACACCGAGCAGAAGATGAAGAGGTCATCGCCATCCCCGCCGGTCATCACGTCGCGGTCGCCGCCCCCCGTGAGACGATCGTCGCCGCTGCCCCCAATGAGAGTGTCGAAGCCCGAGCTGCTGCTGAGGGCGTCGTCACCGATGCCTCCGTCCAGCCTGTCGCTGCCGGAGTTGCCATTGATGCGGTCGTCGCCGCCCTGGCCGGCCAGACTGTCGTCCCCGCCGTTGCCCTTGAGGTAGTTGTCGACGTCGTTCCCGACGATCGCGTCGTTGGACGTGCTCCCCGCGCCGTCGATCGACGCCGACCCGACGAGCTCCAGCCGCTCCACGTCGGTCGACATGGTCCAGTCGCTGCTGGCGCGGACGGTATCGAACCCGCCGCCGCCCCGCACGATCGTGGCTTCCTTGCTGACCGAGAAGACGTCGTCGCCCGAGGTTCCGTCGAGCGTGGCCCCTACGCCACCGTCCGAGATGACGCCCGGCACCACGACCGGCTTGGATGGCGCCGCTCCTGGCATGGTCAGCGCCGGACGGCTGCCGTCATGGGTCACCTCGACGTCGTAGATGGAGACCTGGCCGTCGCCGGTCGAGTTGGTCTCGTTGGTCCCGAGATACAGTCCGGCCTTGAAGTAGAACTCGTTGTCGCCCCACCCGGGGCCGATGGTGATCTTGCTGGAATAGGTGGTGCCGTCGGCGGTGACCGACACGGTCAGGTCGTCGCCCTTGACGTCGAAGCTGTAGGAGAAGGTCTCGTCCAGATCGACGTCCGGCGTGTTGCCCTTCGAGTCCTTGAGTTGGTAGACGACGTCCTTCGCTTGGGCCTCATTGCGGCCGTTCACCCAGTAGATGCTCCCGTGCTCGTAGTAGAGCCGCACGAGCTGGGCGTCGCCGCCATGGATCTGGCCGATGACGATCTTGGCGTCGCTCCCGTCCGTCTTCTCGGGCACCATGTCCACCTGCATGGCCACCGCCAGATAGCCCCCTTGGTCGAGGGTCCATTCGGCGTTCGAGGACCCTTCGAGTTCGCGCAACTCGGTCCGGGCGTAGCTGGAACCGCTGGTCGTGACCCCCTCGACGGGGGCGCTCAGCACCAGGGCGTTGTCCGGGCCGGTGTAGAAGTAAGGGCTGATGTAGTCGTCGAGGTCCCAGACCTCAGTGTAGGCGCCGGAGAAACCGCCGGAGGAGTCCACAGGCAGCTGGACCTTCCAGTCGTCCAGGTCGATGATCGACCCGGGAGCGGTGGTGGAAACGTAGGTCATTCCTCACCTCCCGCGCGGAAGATCACGGAGCGGACGGCATAGGGGGCCGCGAGGGTTGCATTGCAGCCGGCCACGACTTCGCCGGAGCGTGCCGCCACGATGGGCGACGCTGAATGGTCTTGCATCACACTGTCCCTTTACGGGCGCCTTATGGCGCCTCAGCCTGGTTCGCGCCGGAGAGGCGGCGCGCCTGATCCAAGGACACGTGTGTCGGTTCGGGCGACTGTGTTGGAACAGTCGCCCCGGACCAAGACAAGGCAGGTTCGTGTCAAGACAATGACGCCCGCGAAAGTTCGCGAAGGCTCGCTTGCTTAGTCAGCTGGATCCTGCCTAGGTCATTCCGTTCGACCCGACTCGGACCGCTACCAGAGGAGTTCCTGGTTGCCGCCGAACTTCGAATTGGCCAGCGGCCTATAGCTGTCGATGAATGCAGCCAACTCGGCATCGTCGAAGCGCGACAGATAGGCCTCCGCCCAGGCCAGCTCGAAACCGCGCAGTTCCTCGTCTCCCGCGAAGTAGGTTTGCTCCTCGCCAGCCTTGCCGTTGACCAGATCGGGGTCTTCGAAGGCCCTCGGGACGAAGTCCACGATGCGATGAAGCGCTCCGTCGCAGGCTTCGAAAAGGTCGCGCCCCTCCTCGGCCAGCAGTGCCGCGGAGATCACCAGCGGGCCCACGGCATGGATCTGGTAATGGAGCGCGCGGGGACCGCGTGCCATTTCAAGAGGCAGCGCCCCATCCTCGTCGGCTTGGCAGGCCACGAGTTCCACCGTCTCACCGGCCCAGTCGAGGATTTCCTCGTTACCGGTGGAGCGGCCCACCGCTGCGCCTGCCAAGCCTGCCCAGGCCCGCAGGTTGTTGCGGCTCGCGTTGGTCGGGGCCTCGTTGTCGAAGAAATCCATGGTAGCCAGCATGCGATCCTGCAGCCAGGTCTCGACGACCTCTCGGCGCGCAGGATCCAGCGTCGTGGCGTAGGGCTTGGCCTGAAGGTAGGCCATGGCGATGCCGCCCAGCCGCGAGGGCACGGAGATCTGAGCGTTCATCGTACCAAGCTGGCTCAGGGCGCCAGCGTCGGCCCAGGCATGGATAGCGTCCACAAGGCAGTTGGCCGCCTCTGCCGCTTCGTCCTTTCCGGACTGGGCCCGGTTGGCCGCCTTGGCAAGGTCCGCGATGAAACCGTCGACAGGTCCGAGAGCCTCTTCCACCTCGGCGTTGGCCTCCTCGTCGAGGTCGGAACGATCCTCGCTCTCGGCTGTGTAGCGGCTGCCATAGGACAGGGAGACGACCGGCTCCGGAGCCTGCACGCAGACGGAGTCCTCCTCCTCGGACGCCTCAACTTCCGCCTGCGCCGAAGCCGGGAGAGCGGTCAGCAGGCAGAGCGACACGGCGAGCGCGAGGGTTGAGGTGTTGGCAGGGGTCATTGTGTGGTTCCTTGCGTTTCGAGCAGCCGTACGGTTTCGAGCGCCTCCTGGTTCCCCGCTTCGGCCGCTCGGAACAGCCAATCGCGAGAGGTCTCAAGGGAGGGCTGGACGCCCAGGCCGAAGGAATAGGCGCCCGACAGCAGATACATGGCCTCGGCCTGCCCCTGCTCCGCGGAGGCCGTCAGGAGCCTCGCATATTCTGCCAGGTCCTCCTGGCCGCTGGCCTCCGCCTGCACGAACTTGGCAAGTTCGAGCTGGCCCACGGCGCTGCCGGCGGCGGCGGCCTGCTCGTAGAGCGACCGGACATCCACCTGCGCCTCGACCAGGGCCTGCACCTCGGGATCGGCGCGACGGACACGGCGGAGGACATTGGGGACGTCCTCGATCGCCGAGACGCCGATCAGGTCCACAAAGAGCCCCGCCAGATCCTCGGGCGGAAGCTCGAAGCCCTCGGCGTCCTCCTGCGCGAGCGCCGCAAGCCGGAGGGTGGCCGTGCGGTTCCCCTGCTCCCGGGCCCCGTTCAGCAGCCCGACCGCGATCGAGAGCGCGTCGGGCCGCTCGCTGAGGTCGCGGTAGGCGTCGGCCACCGCGACCACGAGCCACCCGCCGGTGGCCCCGGTCGCCTGGGCCACATCCAGCCAGTGCTCGACATCGCCTTGGCGGCCGAGGTCGTGGAGCGACTCGGCCATGGAAAGGGCGGCCAGCGTGTTGCAGGGCATCACCGTCCGGGCCCTGTCGGCGTAGTCGTCCAGGGCGGCCTCGTCGGCCAGGTAGGGCATCGCGAAGAGCAGGGCCTCGAAATCCCCATTGGTCTCAATCACGTCGCGGTACCGCGTCCAGACGCCTTCGCGGTCCTCCTTGCCACCACCCTCAACCAGGACCAGCGCTTCCAGCGCGAGCCCCTGTCCTTCGGCCGCCAGCTCCTCCGCCAGGGGGCGCAGCTCGGATTCCTCGGCCTCGTCCACGCCGTTCAGCATCAGCGCGGACAGCAGTTCCTCCCGCGCGCGGTTCTCGCCCGCCACCACGGCCTCCCGCAGGGTAGCCAATGCCTCCTGGGTGGCCTGCGGTGTCGGCCCGCCTTCCAGTTCCAGCCGGGCGACCTCGGTCAGGGGGCCGGTCTCCGAATCGCGCGACAGTTCGCGTAGCGCCTGGGTGTCGAGCGACAGGCCGAGCTCGTCCTGCAGCTCGAGCAGCACGGCGTAGGAGCTAGCGCGTCCAACGAGGGCCTGCGACTGGGCCCGAGCCAGAAGCCAAGTGATCTCCTCGGGCGACTCGCCGGCGCGAGGCGGCGTGACCGAGATGTTGCCCGCCATCTCGCGCATCCGGCGCCAGTAGTCGGCGTGCTCGCGGTGGGGCGCATTAGGGCTGCGGCAGGTCAGCGCCTCGATCAGCACGTCCATGCTGGAGGCGCTGCCGTTGGCCAGCACGGTTTCCTCCAAGCCCGACGTCAGCCGGAGGAACTCTTCGTAGTTGGTGGCATTCCGGAAACCCAGCCCGGCGAGCCGCAGCGTCGACGCGATATCGTCGGGAGAGATCGCGATGGCTCGGTCGTAGAGCGACTTCGCCTCTGTCTCCCCGGCCCAGCGGCCCTTGGTCTCCAGCGTCAGGTCCCCCAGCTCCACTAATGCCCAGGCCGGCGGCTCGGATCGGTTCGTCAATGCCTGGAGCACTTCCCACCGCCGGGCCCGGTCGGCCTCGGTGGGGTTGTCGAGGTTCCGCAGGAGCGTGGCGAGGCGGAACAGGCCCTCATAATGGCCGGCCGCCGCGGCCTGCTCGTAAAGCGCTCGCGCCCGGTCGAGGTCGCGCGGCGCCAGCGCGCCCACCTCGTAAACCCGCCCGAGCTCCGCCTGCGCGAACGGGAGGCCGCCCTGCGCCGCCTGCTCCAGATGAGCGAGGAGGACGCCATTGTCCTTTTCGATCCCCTCGGCCCGCATATGGAGCTGCGCGACCTGCCAGGCCGCGTTGAAGTCGCCCAAGTTCGCGGCGAGTCGGTACCAGCGCTCGGCCAGCGGCACGTCCTGCTTCACCACCTCGCCCAGGCGGTAAGCCGAGGCGATGCGATTAATACGGTCGCAGATCATGTCATCGACACTGCCCACGAGACCGCCAAAGGCCAGAGTGACCGCAAGGTTCGGGTCGATGTCCCAACCCTCGTTCTTCGTGCCGTCGGAGCTCAGGGAGGCCAGTTCCAGCAGCGCCTCGCTGTTCCCCCCGTAGGCAGACGCGATCAGCAACTCGCGCGCGCGCCTCTCGTCTTTCGGAACGCCGATCCCTTCGCGGAGAAGCTGCGAGGCCCGGTACTGGGCGCCCGGCGAGCCCTCGGTGCCCGACGCAAGGAAGCGCCGGACCAGGTCCTCCTGCTCCAGAAGCTCCGGACGCCCCGCCGCGAGCGCGAGGTCGATCCGATCCATCAGCCAGTCGCGCTCGAGGTAGCCCGTGTCGTTTTCGCGCAGCAGCGCCGTAGCTGCCGCTATGACATCGAACCACTTCGCCGTGTCGGCCTCGCGCAGGATGCGGAGGTCTCGGCGGACAAGCTCGGTGGGCCGGTCGCCAAGGCTCTGGCCATCCCACTCGGACCACTGCGCGACGACCTGGTGCACCGGCGGCCTCGGCAGGCAGACTTGGCCCAGCTCCACCTCCAGCGGCAGGAACGGCACGTCCAGCGGCACGGGCTCGGCTATGGCCATGACTGTGGAGGACAGCAGGCCGCAGCTCACCGTCGCGGCCGCGCGCAGCCAAGAGGAGAGAGAGGAATGAAACGGTGTCATGTCGGCCTGCTTTCTTGTCAGTCGGCGTAGGTGTTCTGCTCGGCATCCGCTTCGTAGGCGCCTGCCTCGCCGCTCAGGACCACGCTGGTGCTCCCCGAACGGACCAGCTCCACGCCCGAGACCTCGGCGAGGACGTCCTCGCCGTTGCGGATCTGAAGGTCGAGGCTCAGCGGAGCCCGCAGGGCGACCGAGGCCTCCGCGTCTGCCGCGACGCCCTCGACCGCCAGGGCATCGGCGCTCGGCACGAAGACGTCGATGCCGTCGAGATCGCTCAGATTGTAGAACACGAGGTCCGCTTGCGCAGGGGAGCCGGTGACCCCGTCAGCTAGGAGCTCGCCTCCGTCCTCCCCCGAGACGACGAAGGTATAGTGCGTGTTCGGCGCGGGCTCGACGGTCGTCTCCTGCCCGTCGACCGAAACGGTGACCGAACCGGGCGCCACCTCGACATAGGGCGTGAAGCCGACCTCGCCCGGCAGGAGGGTCTGGTCGTCCACGGCCACGGCCGCGCCGCCGGGGGCGAGGACCCGCAGAAAGGCCGCATCGGGCGAACTCGGCTCGGGATAGAGCCCCTCGTCCTGGGCTAGGGCCGAGCCGGCGAGCAGCACCAGGAGCGCGGCACCGGAAAGCGGACGGCGCGCAGAGTCGAATCGAATAGTCATGATGCGGTTTCCTGATCCTTGCAGATGGCGAGCGATGCGTCGCCGCTGACGGCCCGGTCGAACTGGACCTCGACTGACGAGATGCCGGGTTCCCAGAATGGTTCCATGTACTGGTAGAAGAGCCGGGTCGGCTCCAAGCGTTGGGTCCGCTCGATCGAGGCGGCGATGCGCAGCCCCTCTTGCGTGACGAAACCGATCTCGATGGCCCGGCCCCGCGTAGTCCCTGCGTCGGCCCTCACATAGACGTCGGCCGGCAGCTCTCCGCCAGGCACTTCCGCCACCAGCGTGCGGTCGTCTGGGCGTTCCGCCTCCAGGGGCGTGCAGTTGTCGATGGCAGCCGCCACGAGTTCGCGCATAGGTAGCTCGCCGAACTCACCCAGGTTGTTGTAGATCGGGTTCTCCCACACGAGGTACTTGGGCCCTGCGGACAGAAACTCGTCGGACATCAGGTAGGAGACGATGGCCCCATACTGGTTGCCCCCGATCACTGCGTAGTTGGCGACGTCGAGCTTCGCCGACTCCGCCAGGAATCCCTCGAAGTCGAAGGCCGGGGTGCGCGACATGGAGGTTCCGACCAGCGCGATGGCAGGCCCCCCCGCCTCGGCCGCGAAGATGCCCCCGCCCCCGCTCGCGGCGGGGACCGTCACCTCGGTCTCGAAGGCCTCGGTGACCGAGGGCGGGATCGTGCCGCGGCACATGGCCTGGATCTCGCGGCGGACAGGCGACGGGATCTCCTGGGGCCCGAGCGACCGCGTCTCCGTCGTGACCTTCTCCAGGCCCGCGTATCCCGGCGTCTCCGCGACGGCGCGTCCGACCGCCGCCGCCACGGCGCGCGACCCGGCCGAGGACCAGTGGTGGTCGGTCGGAATAAAGGCGAGTTGCCCCTCCTCGAGGTTCAGGAGCGGCGTAAGGGCGTCCACCGTGATGACCCCCACCTCGCGGAGCCGCGCGACGGTGTCTTCGTAGACGCCGACCGCGACGTCGTGGTCGAAGCCGTAGCCCGCCGCCTGCTCCGGCAGCGACTCGGGCATGGCCAGCCCCTTGGACGGGACCGGCACGTAGATCAACGTCGTGCCCCGGGCGGCCAGCGCCTCGGACAAGCGTGCCATGAGCTCAATGCTGCCCTCGGTCACGGTGTGACGCAGGCGGAGGTCGAGGTTCAGGCGGAAGAAGACTCCATCCCGCCCCTCGATGTAGGGCGTGGGCGTGGCCTCCTCGAGCCGGTTGCAGCCGTAGGCCGAGGCCTCCTGCGCCATGGCGGGCGCAGCAGGCAGCAGCATGAGAAGGCCAAGGGTCAAGCGGCGGATCATTCGGTGGTCTCCTCGGCGGGGCTGGCAGGAGTGTCTGCGGGGGTTGTCGAGGCCGCGGCACGGATTGGCACCTGGCCGGACTCGTACATGCGGCGCAGGTTCGCCCCCGTGGTGCGGAGGCCCAGGTCGTCCGAGGCCTCCACCACATCGAGCAGGCGGAGCAACTGCTCGTCGTCGAGCGCGAGGTCGGACGACCCGGACATGGCTTCGAGCACAAGGGCCATGGCCGCATCGGGGTCCCCCGCCTCCGCGAGGTCGAACCGGAACTCCAGCGCCTTCTCGGGCTGACGTCCGAACGGTCGGCCCGTGGTGTAGAACCCTGTCAGGGCCTCGGCGGCCTTCGCGTCCCCGGCCAGGGCCATGGCCCGCAGGGAGTTCTCGATGTGCTCGAGCCGGCGCGGGGTGAACTCCACGTCGGGCTGCTGGAGGATGCGCACGAGGGGACCGACCGCATAGTCGCGATTCGTGTAGGCCGCCGTCGCATAGTAGAATGCGGCATCGCCCAGAAGCGACGGGTCGCCCCTCGACTCGATCCGCTGGGCGAAGCGGAAGGCGGCCAGGCCATCCCCGTTATCCGCGAGCGCCCGCATGTCGTTCCAGGAAATCTCCTCCCCCGCGAGCATCCGCCGCCGGGCCTGCTGGAGGTCCCAGGTGGGCAGGTCCCGCGTGGCGGTCACGCGCTCGTCGAAGATCAGTACGAAGGGGAGCCCGGGCGGCGCGGCCTGAACGGAAGAAGGGGGAGCGACGGACAGCGCCGGGGCCTGGCCCGCAGTCAGGGACAGCGCCACGCCGAGGCCTGGCAGTAGGAGGCGTCCGAAGGGGGTCATGGTTGGTATCCTTCCTGAGCGGAGGCCGGGCCGGTCTCCGGGTCGTCGGGCCAGATGTGGGGGTCGCCCAGGTAACGCACAGGGAACTCCCAGATCACGTATTCAGGCGCGTCCCCCGCACGGGCGGGATCGGCGAGCAGCGCGCGCATCGGCCGGACCGGCCCCTGCCCCTTCTCGGCGAGGTTGAGGACATCCCGCCCGAGAGCGAGCGAAAGGGCCGCCGCGAAGCTCCAGCGGTCGTCCGCGCTGTAGCTCGTCCCGACGAGGACAGTGCCTATCGCAGGCGCCTGGGCCGCGAAGATGTCGTTCGCCGGCAGGCCGGCCGCCTCGGCGACGAAGGGGGTGATCCGCTCGGGGCCAAGGCCCAGGCCTCGCGCGATCGGCTCGGAGGTCACGAACGAGACGAGGTCCCCCTCCACATTCACGGGCTGCCCGTCACGCCGCGCGAAGGATTCCCCGCCGGCTGGCACCAGTCCCGTGGCGGCCAGGGCCTGAGCCACGGACGTTGCCCCTTCCGGCGTCCAATGGGTGTCACGCCGAAGGAAGGCCTGGCCTTCGCTGGCCACTTCCAGCAGCGCTGGACGCATGTCGACTGCCTCGATCCCGGCCTCCCGGAGGGCGGCCAAGAAGCGCGCATGCTGCCGCTCCATCATGCGCGCCATGCGCCTGTCGGGCCCGTGCTCGCGCTGGATGTCGGCCTTGGCCGGCACCGGCACCACCACAAGCTCCGCGCCTACGGACGCGAGCCGCGCTTCGGCGGTCCGGACCTCTCCTACCGCGCGGCGGATCTGCCGGTCCGAGGCGAAGGTCGCCTCCTCCTCGGTGAAGAGCCAGCCGTCCTCGCCCACGAGGACACCCTCTCTGCCCTCCCCGGCAAGCAGGTATCGTGCCGCGCCGATCCAGGCCACGGCCGGCACGCGGTGCGGCATGGTACGGGCGTAGTCCTCGGCAAGGCCTGCGGTGACCTCGCCGCGGATAACAGACCCCCTCAGCTCGAAACGGTCACCCGCCTCCAGCAGGATGTCGAGGTTCGCCCATATCCCGTAGCCGAAGAAGGCCACCGGCAGGATAAGGCGCGAGAGCCACAGCAGGCTTCGCCCCCGCTCGGAGGCGGTCGCCTGGGTGGCCTGAAGGGGCCGGGTCGTGGAGGCGTAAGCTCGCATGGATTCGCCGTCAGAACTGGAAGTACAGGAAGGGGGAGAAGCTCTGCTCCGAGAGCTTGAGGATGGCCAACGCGGCCAGTCCCGTCGCGAGAAGGCTGGGCAGGAGGGTGTTCGCGGCGGTCAGCATCCCGCCGGCCTGCGGCACGAGCCTCTGCGTGGCGAAGCGGTTGGCCCGGGGCTCCAGCGCCGTGACCGCGAGGCAGATCGCCAGGGCAAAGACGCTCTCGCGGGTGATGGACAGCGCGACCTCGGGCGTCAGGCCCAGCCCTTGCAGGCCCAGCATTCCCCCATAGACCTCGAAAGCCTGCCCCACGGTGGGTGCTCGGAACATCACCCAGCCCACGAGGACCAACAGAGAGGTGCGCAGCCAGGCGCCCGGGCCGGTCGCCCGGGAAAGACCGGTCGCCCGCTCGACCACGAGCCAGGCCCCGTGCCAGACACCCCAAAGGACGAAGGTCCAGGCGGCGCCGTGCCACAGGCCCCCGAAGGCCATCACGGTGAAGAGGTTCACGTAGGTCCGCTGCTTGCCCCCCCGGTTTCCACCCAGCGGGATGTAGAGGTAGTCGCGAAGCCAGGTGGACAGGCTGATGTGCCACCGCTGCCAGAACTCGGTGATGGAGCGCGCGACGTAGGGCAGGTCGAAGTTCCGCAGCAGACGGAAGCCGATCATCATCCCCAGGCCGACCGCCATGTCGGAATAGCCCGAGAAGTCGAAGTAGAGCTGCATCGCGTAGGCGAGCGCCCCGCCCCAGGAGAGCCACAAGGACGGATCCGGCGCGTTGAAGGCGACGTCGGCCAGCGGCGCCACGGCATCCGCGAGAAGCACCTTCTTCGCGAGGCCCACGACGAACAGCATGAGCCCCGAGGTGAAGAGGTCCACCGAATGCTCGCGATGCCGGAACTGATGCGCCAAGTCCTTGAAGCGGAGGATCGGCCCTGCCACGAGCTGCGGGAAGAGGACAATGAAGGCCGCGAAATCGACCAGGCCGATGTCCTCCTCCACATCGTCCCGGTACAGGTCCACGAGGTAGCTGATGCAGTGGAAGACGTAGAAGGACACGCCGATCGGCAGCAGCAGGCGCCAGTGCACGCCGAGATCCTCGGGCGTCGTGCCGAACAGCAGGGCAATGCTGTCTATGAAGAAGTTGAGGTACTTGAACACAGCCAGCACCGCCAGGCAGCCGACGACGCCCAGGCCCGTCCAGAGCCGCTTGCGGGCGGGGTCGCGCCGCAGCATCCGCCCTGCGAGATAGGTCCAGAGCGTGGTCAGGATCAGCAGGCCGAGGAAGTCGAGCCGCCACCAGCCGTAGAAGGCATAGGACCCGAGCAGGATCGTCAGGTTGCGCCAGCGCGCGGGCGTGAGATAGTAGACCGCCAGGAAGGCCGGCAGGAAACCGAACAGGAAGATTTCGGAAGAGAAGACCATTAGGATGCCTCCTCGGCCCGGCAATCGTCGAAGGCCTGAGCCAAGTCCTGCGGCGACAGGGGCTCGGCAACTTCCGCGCGCACCTGATCGACATCGAGAGAGACGCGCGCTCCGCCCCGGCTTTCGCGGAGGAAGAGCGGGGTGAACTGGGTGAGGTCCCCAGCGAGATGGCGCGGCATCTGGTCGGACAGGTCGTTGCCCGTCAGCATCATCGACCGCAGCGAGGCCGTCCGCACGCCGCTGCGGTTATCCTCGATGAGGTTCTCCGCGACGAGCAGCGTCGAGTCCCCGCGCGACCGCGCGAGGGACACGCCCGCGCCGCCGTTCCGCTGGATGGCGTTCCCGGCGACTATGACGTCGCCTATATCTCCAGCGCTGATCCCGTCCCCGCCGTTCGCGCGGATCAGGTTCCCGGCGAGCCGCAGGCAGCTCGCGCCCTCCTCGGCCACGATCCCCCGCCCCGCGAAGCCCACGACGACGTTGCCGCGCACGTCCACCGCAGCCGCCCCGCCGGCGACCCTGACACCGGTGTGGTGGCCGTTGAGGAGGACGTTGTCGATGAAGCTGACCTCGGTCGCGGGCCCGTCGATGCGGGCCGCGAAGGATCCCTCCGGCTCGATCACGAGGTTGTCCCGGATGACCGCGCTGTTGCTCCCATCGGACCAGATCGCCACGCCGCGCGGGCGCTCGAAGCGGTTGCCCTCAATCCGGGCGCCGTCGCTGTCCAGAACAAAGAGCCCATGGACATCGACGAAGCGGCTGTCGCGGACCTCCGAGGTCCCCGAGGTCGCGAAGAGGCTGCCCGAAGCCACCGCGAGCCCGCTCGCGGCCGGTGCGACGTCCGAGCCCAGCCCCTCGAACAGGCTCCCGGCAACCTCGAGCGTCCCCGTCCCGAGGCTCACCACGAAGGGCCGGAAGGCGTTCTCGGTTTCCGGGGGCGGCACCTCCGTCCGGAGGGTCGCGCCTGTGATCCTGAGATGCCCGAAGTTCAGCAGGAACGTCCCGCCCTTGCCGTCAAGCTCCAGCACGTCGCCGGGCTCCAGCGAGAGCGCAGCGCCCTGCACCACGACGATGGGGCGACTGGCGACGTAGCCCTCGCCGACCCGCGTCAGGTAAGGCTCGACCTCGGTGCCGCGCGTAGCCTCGTAAAGCTCGTCCAGGGTCGCCGATCCGGCGCGCAGATAGATCGCCCCGGGCCCGCCCTGCGGCTGCGCGGCGGCGATCCTCGCCTGCCCCGCCGACCCGGCGGCCTGGGCCATCTGCGTGAGAGCTAGGCGCACGTCGGAGCCGACCACTTCGGGCGGGCCCTCGACCGTCGCCGCAGGCCGCGTCTCGGCCTGCGCCTCCGCCTCGTCCTCCGGAACCTCGACCCCGAACTCGCTCAGCACACGGTCCCGCTCGGCCAGCCAGCCAGGCGCGCCGTTCAGCGGAACCTCGGCCAAGACCGGCGCTGCCCAATAAGAGACCAGGGCCACGAGGGCGGGGAGGAGGATGTGGTCACGCAACGAAGCGTCTCCCGACGCTAAGCGGCCCCTGCAGCGGACCAACCGTTGGTCCGTCCGACAGGAGTTGCCGGGCGGAGTCCGACAGGGCGACGTCCACGGAAACCAGGACCAGGGGGTCGGACTCGCCGTTGCCGACAGTCACGGTGTCGCCCGGACGGACGAGGAAGATCTCGCCGGCCTCGGCCTGCACCCTGGGGCCCTGCCCCCACAGCAGCGCCGAGCCGGCGGCGACCGTGACCACGGCTCCTCCGTGGCCCGTGCCCGTGATCTTGCCCGTCTTGCCGGGGGCGATGACCATGCGGCACACCCCCTCCTCCTGCGGCGGCTGCGTGTTGCGCCCCGTCATGTCGGCCAGGAGATGGCTCTCCACCTCGCGCCGGCCCGCGGTCTTGAGCTGGGACACCGCCGCCTTCACGTGCTGCGCGTTCTCGTGGTTAGTGACGAGGAGCGCGTCAGGGGTATCCACCACGATCACGCCGTCCATGCCGATCACCGCGATCAGCCGGCCGCAGCCCCGCACGAGGGAGTCGTGCGTGTCGATCGCTAGCACCTCGGGGCTCAGCACGTTCCCGGACTCGTCCTTGGCGGAGATGCCGTGCATGGCCGGCCAGGCGCCCACGTCCGACCAGTCGACGTTCGCCGGGGCGAGCGCCACGCGCGGCGAGCGCTCGAAGATTGCCCGCTCGGTCGGCTCGTCCAGGGCCGTCGAGAACGGCTGCTTGGCCAGCAGCATCGCGCCTTCGCTCACCGTGCCCTCGGCAAGGGACTGCAGCACGGCGGCCAGGGTCGCAGGCTCCAGCCGCGCGAACTCCTCGACGATCACATCAGCGCGCACCACGGCGATGCCCGCCGCCCAGTAGGAGTTGCCCTCCGCGACCAAGCGCTTGGCGATCTCGATCTCGGGCTTCTCGACGAACGCCCTGACGGAATGGAGGCCGGGACGGCCCTCGATCAGGCCCCCGTCGGTGATGTAGCCGAAGCCGGTCTCGGCGTAGCGGGGCACGATGCCGATGGTGACGATGCGCCCGTCGTCCCGGGCGCCCATCTCCGCCTGGGCGACGGTGAGGTTGAGGTCGCCATTGATGACGTGGTCCGACGGCAGGATCAGCATCACCGCGTCGCGGTCGTCCCGGAGGAGCCGCAGTGCGGCGGCCAGCACGGCCGGGCCGGTGTTGCGGCCCACGGGCTCGCCGATGATGGTGGGCGCGCAGCCGATCTCGTGAAGCTGCGACGCGATGAGCCCGACCTGCGTGGCGTTGGCCACAACGACCGGCTCATGGAACAGGGATCCGCGATGCCGGAGGGCGGTCGCCTGGAGGAAGCTGGGCCCCCCCAACCCGTCGATGGGCTGGAACTGCTTGGGCTGCTGGGCGCGCGAGAGCGGCCACAGGCGCGAGCCCATACCTCCGGAGAGGATCACGGGGTGGATGGAGGTCATGTCGGCTGTCTCCCTTTCGAGGGCTGCCAGGAAACTGTTCGTTGGGAAGGGCTGGGGTTCAGGTCCAGAGCGCGGACAGGGAGGTCCATCCATCCGAGAGTCGCTCGAAAAGGCTGCCGGCGTCGCGGCGGATCCGGAGCTCGACGGCCTGACCGGCCATCTCGGGCGCGATGGGCGTCTCGGGGACCAAGCGCACCTGCACGAAGTCCTCTCCCGTCGTCGCCGGGCCTTGCCTGTCTAGCCGGCCGAAGATCTTGCTGCCGTCGGCAAGCCGGATCTCGGCCCCGCCAGCTTCCTGGAGCGCGAAGAGGTTCGCGACCGGGACGGCAGCCTCGACCACGGTCGCGGACACTCCCTGCACCAGGGTCAGGATAGGTTCGCCAGCCAGGACGGTGCTGCCCTCGGCCACGCCGGCGGGGATCACGTCGCAGTCGCAGGGCATGGCGATCGACAGGGTCTCGCCGCTCGTGGTCGCGATGGCGAAGACCACCTCGCCCTCGGGCGCCTCGGGGTCGAAGTAGCTCACCTGCCCGTCGGCGACCGCGCGCAGGGTATCCCCCGCGACGGTGATCTGCGCCGGCGCCTCGAGCCGCGTCACCAGGAGCCGCTGCCCCATCAGCACCCCGGCTGTCCCGATCAGCAGGAGTGCGAGGGCCAGGACAGCAAGGCTCCCCAGGATGCGTCTCATGGCCGCCAGGGGGCTCGCCTGGCCGACACGGACTCCGGCCGCCTTGGACGCGACGGTGTTGCCCGTGCGGATCACCGTCCCCAGCGAGGTCAGGTCGCCCGAGATGTAGTCGTTCAGGATGCGCCGGAGTTGCGGCAGGTGGTCGCCCGTCGGCTCCGTGAACCGCAGGACCAAGCGCTGCGGCGAGTCGCGGTGGATCAGCACCTTGGGATGCAGGGATACGGCGAAGCCGCCGAAGTCGAAGGACAGGCGCACCAGCCTTTCCTGGTTCTCGAGCGCCGGGTCCATCAGGCCCTTCACATGCGCCTCGACCAGCGAGAGCCCTTCGCCGGAGTACTGCCGGCCGTCCACGTAGACGCTGAAGGGGATGTCGATCAACGGATGCTCGTTGCCTTCGCCCAGGAAGGCGGGCGGCGTGTCCAGCGACCGGTCCGGAGTGGAATCACGGCGGAATGTGTGGTCGGGAAGCGACGTCATGGAGATACCCTTAGGGTCAGAGGATGCCGGAAAGGAGGAGGACGCCGAGGCCGAACCAGCCGTAGGCGAGCGTCTGCACGATGCGGGAGGACCCGGCCCGGACACGCTGGCTCAGCGAGAGCGGCGCGCGGCGACTGGTCGATCCCTGGCGGGTCCAGCGCTGCTGGTCGAGCCGGAACATCACCGAGCTCTTCACCGCTGCGCCGGCGATCTGGCCGAAGTAGAGGAGCGGCGGGAAGACGATGGGGAAGCCGCCGCCCCGGAACTGCGACAGCGCGGCGCAGAAGACGTA
>Ga0210040_10004797_pt1 | contig 17427 bp, 7 predicted proteins | sample CryGeyCG12114_NA_FD_185462 | JGI IMG/M metagenome (GOLD analysis project Ga0210040, IMG submission 185462) | Groundwater microbial communities from aquifer - Crystal Geyser CG19_WC_8/21/14_NA (SPAdes) (version 2) | ecosystem: Environmental > Aquatic > Deep subsurface > Groundwater | place: USA... | reverse complement strand
ATTAAGAGACTAATAAGTCGATATAAATGTATCTTTATTGTTCAATAGTTTTTATCTCATTAGGGTTGATAAAGCTGCATACATTTTTTGTTAGACTAGAGGTTTTCATATATGCCTCGGTTACCCGGTAACTTTTTACAATGCATTTAAATGGAGTGTAGAAACCGAGTTACCGAAGTATCAGTGAATTACTTCTTCTGCATACTTATTTGGCACCACAATAAATCACACTATTTTGAAACCACAAAATGTACAGCTAGCCTGTGTGTTTGCAAGTACTGAAAAGAAAATTTGGCATCCTCATAAAAAATTGTTTACCAACACAGATCAGGCGTTAATATAGGAAAAGGCAGGTTATGGCATCATCATCAATAGCGTAATATTAGCACGCACCAAACCTGAATATAATACTAACACACTCAGTAGCCGAATGTATTCATTGAATTCCTGATCTCTATTTCTACCAATAAAGTGAGTTCCTTTTGTACTACTACTAATATTTGTTACGAGTACAATACCTATTCAGCATTTATACTGCCATTCCTTATGACCTAAACGAGGAACAATGTGCGTTTCCAAAAGCAACAAATGATACACAAGACCACCCATATCCGTCCCGCTCAACACAAAACATTTGTACACACAGCATTTGAATAGGAACCTAATTTGGAACTCTTACTGGCTACACAATCATAAAACTAACTAACTGTCGCAATTTTGAGCCCTTGGGCTCCTTATCGGTTTCATATACATGATGAATCCATCCATCGACGATAAATCTGACATGATTAACTAACTAACTTATATGCTCCTCCAAAGAGCATTGCCTCATCCACATGAGCTTGTGGTCATGATATGACAGTGAGAACTAACTAATGTCTATTTAGTGATGACTATAACTACCATTAACAAGCTAACTAACTAAAATAATTTCTCAACGAGGAACACTCAATCTGTACATCTATTGTTGAGCACTTGAGCTCAAGAGGGTGAGCAGTCATACAGAACTGCTTGAGCATACAAATACTAACTACGCCAATTCTCAAATACAGCATCATAGTTAGAAATGGGAATCCTAATCTATGTGCATCCATCTAGAATGTTTAAAATGATGGATACTTTTTTTAACATTATTATTGGAAGCTGTCAAGTTGCAGCACATCTAATTTGCATGCTATTGCCTAAACTGGGCAATAAAATCATTTCCAAGGGGTATTGCTATGACTATATCTTCTTACTATCTATGGCAGGATTTTGACTAATGGTAAGCAACATATTAGAAAGAGAAATATACACACACGGCGATCAGGAATCTTAATGTTATGTTAGTCACACAGAATATTTATCAAATCGTGTTTGAGCACACCTCATGGGCAGGGGTGAGCAAATGTTTCAGACCTATCGGTTGGTTAGTCAGTAAATAGTTATCTATTACATACATGCATAATAGTACATGGTGGCTAATTCATTTGTTTACGATTACAGATAGCTCAAGAAAGAATAAATGTGCATGACATGAGGTGCTCATTCTCAAAATACAAAAGACATTTTTATTATGAGTGGCTCATAGATGTAAAACCTCCTAGAGTTAGACAAGCTAGGCAGGCCGTGTTTGAGTTGAGTTGGATAATGAGTAAAGTGAGACGCTCACTCTCAGTTGAATTTACGTAACTAACTGTTGGTTTTGTACTTGTTTTTCTGCCATTGTTAGATGCACATGATACAGTAAGTATTGTGTCACGTCTTTTTTCAGAAATGGCCCGAGAGCAAGGTGACTCGGAAAAACACGTTACCGTAAAACAGTGATTTTCAGCTGAATTGTGTTGTTGAGCTCGGTTACAATGGGATTACATTAGTCATACGGTTATTTGCTTTAGAGACGTTGATGTATACATTAGTTAGTGAGGTATATATACTGATTTGGCTATTGAGTTCAATTGGGTTCAGTGCTAACTAAATGACGAGAGAGCATTATTATTGAAACCAAGGACAATATGGCCTTTTGAAGATTGAAAACGTTTTGCCAGTCACTTTACTCACTTTGTTGTGTAGCTCAAGTTGCCAAAAAATGCAAACTGGTATGCAAACATTGCTAAAAAAGAGATTAAAAAGCATTAACGGTGAATTAGAAATGCGTTTCGAGCGTTAAATCTGATGACAGACAAAGTTCACAAAAGGGATTTCTTTAGTAGACGCAACATTTCAAAAGATTAAAGAAGCGACAGAGGTTGAGGTTCACATGTTCCTGCAAGTCAAGTTGACATTGTACAAGTCAACATAGTTTAGTTAGCCAGTACTGCAATGACTCGACGTGTGGTTTTAAGTGAGATACATGGATGGTAAAAAAGGTTGATTAAAATTATTTTGTAAACACTGTACAAATGCAAACTAACAGGAAAACCTTAACTACCGAGAGTTAAATAATACGACTCATTTGTACATCATATGAGCTGAATCTACTGCCAGTCTAATAATAAACACGTCATTTTGAAAGACCACCTTATTCTTGCACCAAGTAATTCAAAGGTATATTTAATCATGAAGGAATCGCAGTCTGACTAGCACAACTCGTGAACTCGTTAAACATGCAGTAGGTATTCAAAGTAAAACACAACTCTCAATTGCATGAATGCTTGTTTAGTTGACAGACCGTGAATTGCTAAAGTAGCAATTTAAGCATGTCACTTTAAGAAACATTACTTACTACACGTTTGTATAGCTTGTAGTTTTACATTTCACATTTTTATTGCACTTCTCATCAAGCTGAGTACAAGGTTAATGCTAAAAACGCCTCTTTAAACCAACCAAAGTATAATTTTCCGAGATCTTACAAAAAACCCTGCTTAACAACTAATTATTGCCCAGGTATCTGCCAGCTAACTAAAAAACTTAGTAAAAAAGTAACCTAGCAAACCATCTCTCTGTCTCAATCAGTCAGTCAGATCAAGTGACATGAATTTAGCGTTCACATCGCCCCATTAGTGAGTTACACTATACTGCAGTTAATTTGGTTTACATTTACAATACATTATAGTACGTGACGTATTCTGATTAAATTACATACAATAATGTATGTGATGCATTAAGGAAGCCGTCAAATCATAACATTTTCCGTCTAAGAAGAAAATTTGTCCGTTTTACGGACATCGAAATTGCAAAGTGTAAAATTAGGAGGAATTATATTTTCTTGATTAAGTCATGAGACTAAACGGCCGACTTGTCTAGCCTAGTTTAAAAGCGCTGATCTGAATTAACTTGAAAAAAAGAGTATTTACCTTGCTTTGTAGTAGCAATTGTGTCCCCATCTGAATTCACCTGTAACAGAGAAGGAAATTGGTCAGAACTATTTTCCGTCAAACTGGGACTGGCTGACGCTGACGGTGTTGCCGATGAATAGTTATGGTAACGTGACTCTTGCGGTGGATACGAAATTGAAATGACCACCATTTTGACAATTTAAATTGTTCACTAATCCCAATATGTAGACACTAACTGCTTTGGTTCGTAGGCTGTAATCCTATAATGTTAGTTATAGTCTGGGGAGACCACTTGTCACATTAATTCACACACATATGATGTCAGGATGCTACGTAGCATCCTTTTGACTTGGACAAGTGGACACTTTTGCTCCAATACGACCCTATATGGAATTAGTTTAGTTAGTCGGCCGTACTTGCTTGCTTCGGCTAGTTTAGTTTAGTACTTTGGTACATACAAGACTATGTGACTAATGAACCGTGTAGCGTAGTGACTAACTTAACTAGAAACTGGAGTGTCGATGAGAATTAAGGTCTTTGAAAACACATGAAGGAAGGCGCGAGCTAATGATAACGAATTACACGTTTGACACAGAACATGGAAAGCTCATTTCCTTCCTTTCAGATTGGTCGGTGAGCCATGTGTACATGTTGTATTCATAGCGATGATTAGTTGATTTGTATCAGGCATGGATTGTAACTGCTGGAAGGAAAGTTTACTTGGAAATTAGCGTCATGCTTTTTGGCTCACTGATTTCATAGAAATGAATGACGTTGTGAAAGTTTGTCAACTTTTTTGGCCAACTGAGTGACGGATTCGTGTGTTTGTGATATATGACTTTGTTGTCTACTTTTTTCTTTAGAGAGTAGGTAGTCCCTTCGGTCTTTTGGGAACGAAAAAAAAACACTGACTTTTAGCTAGTTAGTTGTTTTGTCCCTAGTGAAAGAAAAGTGTCTCGCCAATAGTGACTATAACTATTTTACCACACATTCATACTGTTGTTAGCACTCTCACTAATATATCCGGTTTGGTCACAAATATCGACGGAAGTAAAGGAAAGTGAGGGTGCTTTAGAACCGTGTTTATGATCACGTATGACAGTACACTGGAACAAGTAGGGCTTGATTTTCTAGCGGATTCAAATGTGTTGTTGCCAATAGGAGGAACCCGATTCGAATAAAGAGCAGAAAACCTTGGTCTCCCTATTCTTTTCTCGTCTCCACTTCTTATGCTAATGGCTCATCCGCTCGGTCACAATGCCATATAGGAAGTGTAAATGTATTTCACGTGGAGCGGCTTATGTAATGCGATTAAAACAAGTTTTAGTCATTCACTTTATATGGGCGCAAACAAACAAAAGTCTTTAACAGAGTGCTGCTGAGCCACTATTCAATAATCACAATATATAATCAAACAATCACAGTCAGTCCTTTTCGTCTAGTTAGTTAGTAGTACAACACATGCAGCAAGGAACCCATCAACTAACTAACAAGTAACTCTAGTGAGTTGGACCATGGATAGACTCACTGTGTTTTGCTTTTAGTTTGTTTGTCAGTTACTTAATCCCAAATAAGGGGACAGGAGCACCACTCTTTGAACGGGAGAAATCTACAAGTCTTGAATTTCGTTCCCTCCTCTGTAAGAGATATTTAACAATGCAGAGAATGGAGAACAAACCTACATGACTCCCGTCTTTTACACCTAATCACAGCAGGGTAGTCAATCTGACACAGAAGTCGTCTTAATTTGCTTATAAATTACTTTAACTAGGTTTCTTCACTTTATACATTCAACTGTTTCCCCGTGTGTGACAATAGATAGAATTTGGAGCTCACGGTTCTACGTACAGACGACGGAGACTTAGAAAAAATTGGTCACTGACTGTGAAAATTAGCACTGCTGAATCAATCACTCACTAACTAACTGCCTTTATCAGGAGACTAACTCTTTTATTATTATGTCAGTTAACTAACTGACTACAATCCAAAATGACGTGAGGTAGTGACATGCGAATCGAGGGAAATTTATGTCATCCACAACTGTAACATGGCTACATGATTTGAGTCGTAACACCTGATTGGTTCAAGATCACTAAATCATGCGACATTGGAAAACTTGGGTTGTGGTATTCGGCGTCCTACATACAAACTGGCTCACTTTACAACAAAAATCCATTCCCTACTTCAGACAGTAAATAAAATATACATAGAAGTAGCTAAACAAAAACTTTTCACTCCTGTTCAATGATTTGTTTTCGAGGAATCAAATATCTTCAAAAGTCGAATGAACTTGCCACGTATACATGATTTCAGGCTGTAAATTGGTGAATGAACCATTGATTCTCACTCACTCAGACCATGTGGCAAAAATCTATTAAGGATGGAGTACATACTGGACCGTGGTCCAACCCAGAAATCTCATGGAGTTTAAAGTCGTGTACACACTTGAAGTTACATAACATTAGCAAGGGAGGAAGATGCACTGTTTTTTGTACACAAGAGACAGATGCTGACAGAATGATGCGTGGGTGCCGAATGATGATTCTGGCTTTGTACCTGCACTAGAGTATGAGTAAGTGGTATGGATGAATTGACTGGATGGATGGGACACCTACCTGTTGCCTATATGCTGCATTGCTGTGGGAATAATGTTAGTTGCAAGATTGTAGTTAGTTAGTTGTTAGAATCCAATTCAATCCACACCCATATAGGAGTAGTTGTAGTTAGCAGCATAGGGCGATTGCTAGATGTAGTCACTCACACAGGTAACTCTCCTCAACCCTTGCATGCAATTTCCACATTAGCTTGAGTTAGTGTGTGTAGAACGAATGCATTTGTGTGCAAAATTGTGCTGCTGTCTGTGGCAACAATACAATAGCCAGTAGTACCTTTTTTCGTGTAGTGTGTTATAAATATACGGTGGTGGTATTGGTTGGTTATCCTCGTTAGTTATTTTGCGCCTTACACTGGCTAAATGAATAGGTATGAGTTCCGAATAATTAAGTGTTTCAATGGATATTTGGTAGGTAGACGGGTGTATATAGGTAGTTGGTTGGTTTATTTAGTTAGTTAGTGCAAGTCAGTCTCAGTGCTAATGATAAAATTTTAATTGCAGAGAAGCTGTTTGCTAGTGATGGAAACTTCAACATTGAAAAATAGGGGGAGATATAGATTTTTATGGAAATTACTATTTCCAGATGACATCATATTGTACAGACAGTAAAAGGGAATATATGGGATTCCAAAAAATTTCGTTCACTTTATCGTTTTGTGGTCAGAGTAGGTGTCTCGAATTTAAAATATGAATATTTGAACATTCTCGGAACATGTTGAATGCAATGAGGCAGATGTACATTGTTAATCCTGTAGATTTATGATCTTGGTTTTTCATTGTGTGCTGATTTAACAAGGAGGCCTCTACAAGCAAATTATGCATGGAACTTTTCTCTCTGGTAACAATGAGGTACAACTAATATCATCTTCCGATCTGGTCATAATGGATTGTAAGATTCTTTCTCATTTCATTCTGGCTAAAAGACGTTTTAGTTGGATGCAAGCAAGATACGCCGGTTGTATCATTCTTTCTGTTTTTTGCTTCCAGTATCATGCACTTAATCTCTCAAGAATTTCAGGCCGGTCTTGAATGCTTTTGAACTGTGAGTGTATGTATCGTTAAAAAATCTGTCACTATGTATGTTTCAGAAAAAAGCTACACATAATAAATGAGTACGAGAAATTTTTCTACCTTGTCATCAAAAAGGGATACAAAATTTATAATCTTATCCATTGCATCACATGTCCTTATCCTTTCAAAAATGCTACTGATGCAAATTCCAACCAAGTTCCTTTTATGATGCTTGTATGATGTTCTTTGTGCAACATGTGTCGCCTTTAGTTTTAAGTCACTGTTCGCAATGACCACATTTTACGGCCAAAAGCATCATCATTGTTTTACAACGATGAGAGTGACCATCACTCATTATAAAAGATTCAATGAAAATAAACTTGATTTCTATAATGGTTGATTGCATTATAAAACATAACCTTTTCTGAGGCATGATAGGATGAGAATGAGAATTGCCACGTCCTTCACAAGTTTTAAATCATGGTGCTTTACAACTGCAGTGCTCTCGCTATTATGCATGGAATACTGAAGCTACTATGCATGCATGCAGTGTATATTGCATGATATAGCAGCAGAACGAAGATGTGTAGTAGACCCGTATACTTGAATCCCGATTAGCAGATTTGATATTCTCTGAGTTAACTTTTATGAACAATTACCTTCCATCAGGTCTTGACTAAATTTCATGCACAAGAAAATCCTCTGTTATTTTGTTGTGATTTATGAACGTAAGCTGTAAAACTGCTGGATCACACAAAATTGATGGTGTGCACTGTGAAATCAATTTATTTTATGCTTGGGTGACTGGTGAATTTGTGCACAAAAGTTAACTGAAACCGTTCAGTAATAAAGAAGACCCCACTGTAGTATTTAATAAAATTCAAAAGCTAGATTGAAAGAAGATATGTTTACTATTTGTATTCATGTGAGTTATAATAGGCGAATGTGAGAATTGAATACATTGTATATTACGCTAGAGTCAAGGTCAAAGTGGAAAAATTTGACAATAAAAAAATTGACAGTAAAAAATTCATACAAGTTTTAGTTATTTTGTAACAAAATGAATGTGGGAGTGGGTTAACTTTTCTCCTCTTTTTTTGCACGATGGAAAAGGAGGAGGTTAGAAGGTTTACTTGACGAGATGATGTTGATAAAAAAAACTGGCCAACTGGAATACAAACCATTGGAAAGATGCACGTCAACATTTATCACGACTCGTCTTGGTTTTTTTTCGTGCAAAACGGGTATTTTGGTATCTTAAAAAGGCTTTTAAAGATCCTCATAATCTTGGGTAGTTTTTTTCTTAAGCCGAATAATAGAACTTTGTCCTTTTTGAAAATAATCTAGTGAACTTGCAATATCACATGCACACAGTAAGTGTTTGCAATTTATTCTAACAAATTTATTGAAGGGTCAAAATTGTGTGCGTCAATGTTGAGTGAGTGTATATATTACTGTACTTTCCAAAAAACTGGAAATGAGTGATTGCAAGGTCATAAGTGAGCTATGCCGGTAATAATCGGGTATTTATGCAAACCTAAAACAAATAAATTTGCGGGAATCTCCCTGGCTAGTATCCATAAAAACATTAAAAAGCACCCCGCAGTCCCAGTTAATGTCTGCATCAGCATTTTTTTTGTGTACTCGAGTGCTTTACTCGGCTCTCAAAAAAGATGTGTATTTTTATATATTTCAGTCATCGTCGACGACAAGGTGGTAAAATTCAAGTGCAAAATTATTTATGAACTTGAAAAAAATGTTTTAGTTGCATAAAACAGTCAACATCAATAAAAAGTTCTTCTCCACTATGTGTGATCACTGCATTGGCATACAACCATAAGTGTTTAAAGTGTGCACGGTAATCCCTATCACTTTCATAAAACACAGTTGTTAATACCTTAATGCATATGAAGAAACGGTGCCGACTTCTTGGTTGCCATATACCACTAAAAGCTGCATTAAATATGGAACCAACACAAGAGCTCCAAGTCGGTAGCAAATGTCGTAAAAAGAGGGATTTAAAAGTCAAGACCCATGATTCCTTTCACAAAAGATGTGATGGAACAGCTGACATATTCTTGTACATTACGTATATACGTTCAGACATGACGTGGTAGTTGAAATTATCCTTCTTTTTAATAAATACTTCATAAACTTGTTGTGCACACATGTAAGAATACAAAAATAAAAGATAAATTCGTGATTATTATTTAAATGCAAGTGTTATACGTATGCTTGAGTCACATACATTTTAAAAAAATCATTGGCTTTTACGTGAATTTTCCTTAAAAGCAAACGCACTATATATAATTTTTTCAGTTTTACATTTTCTGTGCCATGTACAATATATGGAAAAATCTTATTACTGAAGGAAAAGAAGTAATTATTGATTAAAGCTTATGAAATATTTAAAAATTCGCTGGTTTTGTTCTCGTCACCAATATTGTCTACAAATTTTTGTGCTCTAATGATCTAAACTGCCTACTCGACAAAGCCAAACAAATCAATAGCAAACAATGTTGTAAATATTTTCTACTTCCTTCATTCACTTTTCTCATGAGCAAACTTATAGTTAAAAACTTACCGGTCCATCATTTAATACAATAATTAAATAATTATTGAATAACGCTAAAGGTTCCTTGTTACTAAACTGCATGAGTCGACTAAAGCTACATCCCATAACCTCTAACTATATTCCTAAGCATGCACAGATATCTTATTATTAACAAAGACGTCAAGATTGGCCCCAACATTGCATTTAAACACCATAGGTGGATAGGACCAACCGTCTGCACAAACAATTGGCAGCTTTTTCGTGATGAAGTTGTAATGCCATAACTTTTTTATTTCCATGCATGCAATGATAAACATGCCAATAGCTGATGACTACTACAATTCCAGTTTTTTCTCCACTTTGCTCCTCCACCTTTTAAAGTACGGGCGGACGTTTTGTGGAGCCCTTACTCACATACAAACATTCTACTCGTATCTCGAATGTAAAAAAACCATGGGCTCATCAAAAAACAATTAAGATTGCAAAAACAGTGAATTAAGGTCTTACCAATTGGGTCTCAGGACTAACAGATGGTTCACTACTTTCGTATTTTTGGACAGAGAACATCGTGGGCCGATCACCATCCGATACCATAGCTTGGAAATTCTTGAATCTCTCTGTCGTGTGTCCCTGTTGCAAAAATGGTAGTCACAAGGTTAAAAATGTCTGTAGTATTCGTGTGTACATATTATGTTGCGTACATGTGTGCCTGCATGAGATAGATAGATGACATTCCAATGCATAAAAGAGAACATGAATAATAATGTGTCTATGTGTGTGTGTGGAGGGGATGATGAACATTTATGCTAGTAAGTAGATTCATCAACACATCGTATAGGAGGAATCAATGATACAATCCGCTTTGTCAACACGTAAAATGACTTTGTTGACTCCACAGAACACATGTACCATTTATTATGTGTAGACGGACCAACTTGTACGCTAAAGTGCAATGCTCAATTCGCAGACCTTAAAAGCCAATTCAAAATGAGTCCCACAAGGTTCTTTTCCCAATCAGTTTAACATGTTAATCACTTTATCATTTGCATAGGATGGGAGCTCAAGTTGTCAATGGGAAGTCTAAAATTGTATTCGCATTGGGAATATTGCTTGTTGAAAAATTGGTTTGAAAGTGGTTGGGTTATAGCTGTAGTAACGAGATTTATTTTTATGCAGCAACTTGAAATTACATCTTTCTTGAATTATATACACGACTGCAAAGTTTTAATCCTATAGAATAAAATTTAAAAATGTAGTCACATCCACAGCTCATGGAATATTTATTCCACAATCAATGTTTACTCTTTTATTTTTTGCATCTGGAACAAAAGCGGAAGAACAGATGATCCTATTTTTCATTACACGAGACATTGCAGTCAAAAATTTAGGGAAAAGTCAAGGGCAATTTTTGCAAACATGTCGCGGCTCTTGGATGATAAAGTTTATGTGCCCTATTAAGTTACAACCGAACAGAGTATACTTGCATGCAACATGCATTCCATTTGGCTGTCACTTCGGTAAGCTCCAAAACCTTTATTTTCGTTTACAGCATGCACCGTTTTTTTTGCGGCTTGTCATCTTAGTTAGTCATGATTGGTGGACAAAAGACAAAAAGTTTAGACTCCGCACGCGATTCCAGAGACTCTATATATCTGACTGACTGCATTATTAATTTCTAAGAAGATTGTCTTCGTTGAGCTCTATTGGCTATGTTGTACAAGATATGGCAAATTAGTATAGCTTTTATGACTATGGCAATTTCCCACATGGCTTGTTTTCTTTTGTTGGCAAACCATCACAATCATCGTTATATACCCCCATCATGAAAGTTTAATATCCTAATCAACGTGGAGGAGTTACTTAGTTTGTGAAAAACATTTTTGGTTTATGATGTGTGTGCACTTACGAGCATTCTACATAGTCTGAAAAGATTTCCCTGTGATTAGCTCTAGCTGCCGCCTTTGAATAGCTATAACGTTTAAATGCATGCCATTCTAAAATCCAGCTAGATGTGTCAATAAATTATCTGTGTACACTTTCATTTCTTCATACTTATTAAAAATATTGAATTTTGATGCAAATGGGATCCATCATAAATACATGAGTGTACTTAATTTGAAAATTGAAGCCAAGTTTTAATATACACGAAATTTTTTTGTTACCGTAAGCAGGAAAAGAACAGGAAATTCATGCCAACTAGAAACTTACAAGTTGACCCTACAGACGGTAAAGTCTTGTTACTCAACACATTAATTCAACCAGCTAATTCCGCATAGGTGTATGAAAAGCTTCCCAAGACCTTGTATAGAAGAAAGAAAGTGGATGAATAAAATTTTGGCAAATTTTACACGACCTAGCCCACAGGTATTATGGTTGGCCCCTAGATGGCAACAATGGAAATTTGACTGCATAATTTTTCCCTATCCTATTGACGACTTTAAAGATAACCTGTCTAAATATTTATTTGCCAATCAGTAACAATCACTACATCATTATTGTATCACTTTATGGCATGAGTTTCACGGGATTAGTCCACAAGGAAGTAATTATGTTCCTTAGCTTTTAGATTTCATTTGAAAGCTTTGTAAAATTAAAGTCATATTGGAACAAATGATACGATGAAACTCGTGCTCATAATTCTCACATAACTCTTGTGTTGTCTTATAAAATGCAAGAATAAAACTTATTTAGTCTGCACCCAAAATGACCCATGGCATTGACATAAAAACCTAATCAGACATTTTGTCACCTTATCACATAGGGGATAAAATAAAATGAGACTAGACCGACTCTACCCGGAGTAATAGCAAAGGGCTATAGGAAAAAGTCAAAGGAGGAAATGTTCAATGTAAACAGACACACAGACATACCTGATTTAACTATAGGGAATCAATAGAGTTACGCACACAAAGCTCACAAGTATATATAGTATGTTAGAACCCAATCCACTATGATGAAAACTGGAACTAAAATCCTTCCTGACACTCACAGGCACGAAAATATTTTCTTTTTTCCGTGCTCACACTCACACTGGATTCACAGTCTCTCTAACTAACCAACTACCACAATATATATCAAATTTTCCAAAGTCTCTATTTTTCACCAATCACCACTACAAGTTGTTTATACAGTGGGCAAAGCACATGTACTAAACTAAATATACACTAGTTTTAAGTACGAATTATAGTTTCAATGCAGGGTTTTAAACACTGTTCCACTGATTATAGTCAAATAGAACACAATACATTTTCTTCCTCTGAAGAAAATGGGCCTTTTGCATATTACAAAACTGGATAAATGTCTCTGTTTAGAAATCTATGTCAGGATTATGAATCTTGTGTGAACTTGGGAAAAGGTTTGTTAGACCATTCTGAGCAAATCAAAGGACTCAACTGACTGACTCAAGTAGACCACCAGAAGAAAAAAGAACATTGTGGTCTCCTATGATTATTATGCGATTATTGGGGTACTACATCAAGTCAGGTATGCACAGTGAAGCAACAAGTGTAAAATATGGGATATTCTATATGGAGATATGATGATGAGATGACCAAAAAGTCAAAGTGTTGGTCTCATATTATTCGCAAATACTGTAGTCAGCAACATACTCCACGTATCCATGTGTGTATGAGTAAGTGAAGCCTACATTAGTAACTTTTACCTTGCCGAGTCCATATAAGGGTGAACGAAACTTACTTAGACAAGGTTTGCAATTTTTATCCCTCTAATGAATTACGCCAAGAAGAGTTAAGTATATGATAATAGTTGCTGTTGTAGCTCCTAAAGTAATCTGGGGGCTCGGGTAGCCCCCAAAAAATTACCTTGCGTGATTAAATAAAAAACCGAAAAAAAAAGTGTCATTTTAGTTGTAAACTCATATAAAGTATTCACATTTGGATGCTAAGCATGCAAAAATGGTGCAAAATGAAAATAAGGGCGCAATTGGTCCCTATACATATGTATGTTTGACGGGCATGTGACATTTAAAGCTCCCACGACATTTGTATTGACTGACCGAGACTCTGCACGCACAACTACGCAAACAGAAACAAAGTTAGGATAAATTAAATGTTCGAGTGTAGATCTTATAGTTGGGCCCTCAAGGTGGCCATACATCGATCCAACATTGAATGACAAATGGGCCCAAAGCTTCTGTACACATTAGTTACAATAGTTATTTACTTAGTTACATGTGCGTTGTATGCATGGAATAGTAAGCCTGTAGGAGTAATTCTGTAGGTGATACAATTTCAAGTGGGACTCCATGGTTTGTTATTGTTACAATGTTGTGCGACTCAAAAGGTTTGAAATCTTGAGAAACGTATGACAAAAATGGAAGGAGAATGAAAAACAGTAATAATGTTAATAAATATAACGTCTGTATGCTAATCTGTTGAGAGACTATTGGGTTTGCAGTTAGTTAGTTATAGTTAGTACTACGTCGCTGCATGGGCATCATGCTTTTAGGTTGATTATGCACACACACACAAATTCATACGCGAATTACATATGCGAATTTTTGAAAATGGTTTGTTGGAATATTTTTTTTTGCTTGTATCGGGCCAGTAGACACATTTAAAACAGAACATAGGCACGTCGACACACCCACGCGATGACGTGATGCGATAGTACTTACTTTTCAGGGCTAATCATGTTTTTAGGGAGTCAATCTTCCATTATGTACTTTGTAGTAAATCTACACACGCATAAAATACACTTTTTTGTCACATGCTAGTAAATTTGCGTTCGTCTCAATGTATTTGGTGCGTATTTTCGACATTTTAGTACTCTTTTAACAGCGGGGGAGGGAAATACCAATCAGAACACTGATACGGCAAACTTACGGGGAAATCAATGTAACACGCTGTGACACCCAGCATTAGCAAAATAAATTATAAGAAAACAAATATATTTCTTACAAAGGATTTAAAAAAAACAATAACACAATGGACTGTAGATTTTTTGACAGATAACAATTGCACCATTTTTAGATTACATAATGTCATTAAAATAATTTGTTATAGATCATATTTAAATACAAAATAAATAAAAAGTGCAAATGCTTGTTGAGAAAAATAGTAAATTCCTTGTCTCGTATAACCTTTGAAACAAATTCTGGGCTTCTGATTCCAACAAAATTGACTGTGATGAATAATAAAAAACCGTTGCAATGGACACATTGTCCTTTACAACACGAGCAGCAGTTAGCAAAGCAAAGTGCTATTCTGCAGATTACATAGGCATGGTGATGCTAAGTAAGCATTGACGGCTTTTTCATACTGCATACAACATCTAATATCTGAACATCTGCATTCGATGAAATGCATTTGTATAGCAGTTTCATACGCATTTTTCATCCTAAATGGCTCAACACTGTTGTTTTACCATTAGTATATAATCACATGGGTACAGTCCCATTTACTGCAATTTCATGTCAACTTTGTTCTACCGCAGAGAAAATTGGATGTTATCTTTGAATTGCTTATGAACCCTGCATCATTACTTGGACACAGAATAGAAATAATACAATGTAGGGACAATATGGACACAAACTATGTACAAATATTCCTCTCACGTATATAAATAAAACATATTTTTATTAGACATTACACAGATGCTTACACTTAACGATCGTATATTTCGAAACTAGAATACGTGTCTATATAATACAAAATATACAAGAAATTACATTGTCCAATCAAAACTAAAGTCCCATAAGTCATCAGTCCAAGTCCATAATGCCTTTTGCAGCAAGCGCTTTCTATGCATGATCAGTCAATTTTCTATGTAGCTCATTTAATGACTCAATATCAATTATCACTTGAACTAACCACCATCCTACATGGTTTCTTTAACTCCACAGCTCCATGCACACAAATAAGGCTAACAAGTATTCAATTTGTCTCATATCCACATCCTACTCATTACATACAGCTCATAATTTCCCCTCTGATGAAGCTTTAAAACAGCAGTATCTGCGAACACTACAGTCGTTGCTCTCCAATTCCATCATCCTTCGTTATAGTTAGAGCAATCCCTGGACTAAACGTTACAACTTGATCATGCCTTTTGTATCTTGATCTGAATACTTCAGCAGTGCTTTTACTAACTTATTTATGAACTCGTAAAACTAAAAAGCTAATATGCTCTCGATATCCAATACTCTCCGTTATTTTTTCAAGATCCACTTGTTTAACTAACTAGCAAGCTAACACATATAAATTTATTACAACGTCTAGTGTGTGAACTCTAAAAAACTTCCCATGCGTAGCTTAAACGACATCTTAAACTTTGTACAACATATTAATATCCCACCACACAATAGTAATACCACTTCCTTAAATTGCATGCACAGCACATAGTCAGTCAGTTGGTTAGTTTGTCAGTTAATTTTCAGTCATCCAATCCGCCTTCTATATGCGGTATCCTTATCACTTACTTTTGAAAAAAAACTTATGTAACACAAAATATACATGTGCGATTCAGATATTCACTAACTAACTGACTGTAAGAAGGAATGCTTTAGTAAATAAATATCTCGTGTTCTTTCTGTAACTAACTATTTGACAGAACAAAACAACAACAAAATTTTCTTGAGAATTGTTCGCATGTTTAATTTGGAGGACTGGAATAAATGAAAACAATAGAAGCGCAAGTTTTTTTGGTAGCTTAATAACTGCCAACTAACTATAAAGCGTATGGATTGTTATTGCACCAGTTATTAGTTAGTTGGTAGACGTAGTACCTGACTGCGCATCCCAACTAATACAGAGTGAAAAATTGTAGCGCAAAGTTGTATACGGCGTGCAGTAGCAATATAATACAGAACAGAATTGTGCCGTCTTTTCCAGCTCAGGAATCATTCTCCCATGGGAAATGCTCCTGACTACGAATAGAAAATACACGCGTCGTCCGTCCATGTAGCTTTCTCTTGTGCAATGCTTGGGACGTTGGAACGTTGGAACTATATTTTCTCCCAAGTACGCTCCCACATTGCTCTCATTTCTCAAATGATCGTCAACTTGTGCTGTGCTCTTCGCCAAACGTTGCAGTTGGCCCCTGGAATGAAAACTGTTGCATGTGCCCCCTGAAGCTCAAAGCGATCTTTGCATATCCAAAACTGTTTGTCTCGTCGGCAAATCAAAGTTGATGGGTTGTCTCCAAGTGGTGAGTTAATGAGTGAGTCAAGGAGTTTGTTTGTGTTTCGGTTTTGCCTGAAACAAAAGACGGCAAAGTTGGTCGGTGGCAAACGAATTGGGTAATTAGGTTTCCGAGTTTACCAGTAATGTGAGTTAGTTAAAGTGATTAGCAAATATCACAGAGTGAGTTAAGTGAGTGTGGGTTTAGTTATTTTGTTGAAAAGAATCGTTGGCAGATTTAGGATTGGATTTAATTAGTTTCCAAGGTTTGATGAAGCGTGTGATTACTATTGCATGCTGATTTCATGGTTGGTCTGGAACGATTCAAGTCGAAGGTTGTGATTATTCTTTGGTCGAGGTGTTGTGTTTACTTTTTGGATTGGGGAAGTCACATGTGGATTAGGAGAAATGTGCTGGGGTGTAGTTTCCAATTTTAACAAGGATTCCACGATTCCAGTGTAGTCGTAATCGAAAGAGAGTGCGATTAGCTGTAATTCCGGTATTGAAACTTGAGTTTTAGTTTCACGGCTGAAACAAAAAGGTCTACTTTCATTTGTTGCTGTCACTTAGAAATTTTCAATGATTTAAGGAAGTGTAAATAATCATCAGTGTTGATATCACTCTTTCATTATTCCACCAACCAAGATGGCCACAGGTGAGAACGTTTTTTTCACGTGCAGTGAAAAAAAAACTTTTTTGTTACTGAATGTTTTGAATGCTGGATATCTTGATTTATTAGTTGCCACGAAAATATTTTCAGTTTCATATTTGAGATAGTTGACAATCCAAAACGTTTGTTGATTTAGTACCCCTTGTTGATTGGCTGAGCAGTTTCTTTGAACGCGTTAAATT
>Ga0210040_10004796_pt1 | contig 17428 bp, 19 predicted proteins | sample CryGeyCG12114_NA_FD_185462 | JGI IMG/M metagenome (GOLD analysis project Ga0210040, IMG submission 185462) | Groundwater microbial communities from aquifer - Crystal Geyser CG19_WC_8/21/14_NA (SPAdes) (version 2) | ecosystem: Environmental > Aquatic > Deep subsurface > Groundwater | place: USA... | reverse complement strand
GAGCATCGAACACTCGGTCATCTGCGACCGCTGCGGCAGCGTGGTGGCCGCCGCCTCGACAGTCGCCCTCGCCCGCACGGACGCCGCTCAGTTGGGTGCTCAGCAGGACGCCCGCGAGGACCTGTGTGCACGCTGCGCGACCGCAGGCGGGCCCGACGTCGGCGACCGGCACGGGGATCAGCACGGCGGATCGGCGGCGCACACGGCAGCAGCCAGCATCCCCACCAGACGCCTCGGCGACGGACTGGCTGAGCTGCTCAACGAGTTCGTGCAATCGACCATCGACTCGAGGATCGCCGAGCTCTCGGGAGGCGCAACCGGCCTCGCCAACGGGGAACCAGGATCGGCCGCGAGAGCCTTCTCCGAACGGATGTCGAGGTGACTCGCCCAAGCGGAGCGCTGGAGCTGACCTGGGCTGTCGAGGACTCGGGCGACGTCGTAGCGACGAGCGCAGCACCAACGGCCCTACACCACCTGCGGGAGGGCCGTGCGATGAGCATCGAGCACTCACTGATCTGCGACCGGTGGCAGAGCTGTGGTGGCGGCTCACCTCGACGCTCGCCCCGCGCCCCGCGTGGATGCGCTGCCCTCGGCGCCGTCCGCATCGGCCGCCAAGACATCTGCCGAGACTGCTCGACCGGTCGCGCAGAGCGAATCACGACACGCAGGAGCACCTCGATGCAAGAACGCATCGACTCGACCGCCGGCGCCAACGCCTGCGCGAGATGCCCCCTGCCGAACTGCGAGTCCGACCTCTACATCTCGACGCACTCCAGCCGGCCCGTCTTCTTGTCCGACACCAGCGACGACCTCGCCAACGCCGCGACGTTCACCTCCACGTGGGAGATCGGCTGCGGTGAGGGCCATGTGGTGCTGCTGCCGTCGGGCGCCGACGACCACGACACCTTCGGCCAGGCGCGCGACGACGACGAGCCAGACGACGACCTCGCCCGACTTCGGCGCCTGATCGCAAAGGGACCCGCGGCGGCAGCGGCGTGGGCCGGCGACGACCGGCGGGCTGCCGACGACTCCACGCCTCCATCAATGCCCGTGTTCGTGTCTGTAGGCGCATCGCGGGACGTGCCGTGGGAGCTGGCCAGCGACCGGATGCGCTCTGACCGCGCTCCACAGCCTGAGGACGGCGGACGTGGCTGACGACGTGCAGCTTCTCGACGAGACGTCGATGCGAGATGCAGAGCTCGACCACGGCCTCTACGCCAAGTTCGAGGTCCGCCGGACCGACGCCGAGGCCCAGGCTCGACACGCCGGCTGCCGGGTGTTCGTCCTCGGCGTCAACGACGACCCGCACGCCGCGTGGGCGCTGCTGGCCTACGCGCAGGCGTGTGAGGAGACGCAGCCAAATCTGACCGCCGACCTTTGCCGACTGGTGGGCCACCACCTCGGCGCATCACCGGCCCTGCCGCCGTCCTCCAGGCCCTGCCTGATCAGCACCGCAAAAGCAAGACACGCCCTGCAGCTGCTCGAGCTGCAGCCCGCCGCCGAGAAGGTTCAGCTGACCCAGCGGTACGCCCACACGGTCGTCGAGCAGGAAAAGCGGATGTCGATCGCTCGTCAGATCGCCTCCGCAAAGTTGGCCGACCTGGACGGCTACGTCCATGGCGAGGAGTGCGCCACCTACTACGAAGGGGAGTGCGACTGCGGTCACGATGGCCTGGCCAACGCCCTTCGTGACCTGGTACGCGTGCTCGGCGACCGGCCCCGGCGGGACAGGGACTGGCGCACGAGTCGCGGATGGTGGCATGAGCCCACCGACGCTGCTGGCCGCCTACACCGACACCTCTCCGGCGCGGACCCCGCACCTGCCGTGGCGCTCCCTGCACCTGCCCGTTCCTGCAGCCCTGCCGCGCAAGATCGCTCGAGCACGACCTCCGCGGTGTGTGGGGCGGTCCCACCGGCGAGGAACGAAACCACGGGCGCCCGGCGGATGCCCGGGTCCCCGAAGCGGTCAGTGACGAGCTTGACGCGCTCGTCCACGCGCGACGGGCCAAGCGAGAGTGCCGCCAGCAGATGAGCGCCCAGCCCGAAGCCGCGGATGCCAGCCATCAGCCGGCGGCCATGCAGGTCGTCCTGGTCGGCACGCCCCTCCGTTCCACCCTGACCGAAGCCATTCCCCCGAGGAGCTTGATGCCCACCACGATCGACACCAGACACGACGGTCACCTCCAGGTCAGCGTCGAGTCGTGGCACCTGCCTGGCGCCGGCCCGCAGGACAGCGACCGCGACTACCCGGCACAGTTCGACATGGCGAGCGCCGGCACGGTGGTCGGACCGGGGGAGGACTGCTTGGTGTGTGACGAGCCGCTCGTCGCCGGCGAGGTCTTCGTTCTGGGTACCTGGGACGGCCGGAGCGGACCGGCCCACGAGGACTGCCCCTTCTCGCTCGCCGCGCTGCTGACCACGAACGTGGAGCGGGCTGACGATGAGCAGGCCCGCCACGCGGAAACACCGCGCAGCCCGGTCGAGAGAGAAGGTTTGACACGGTGATGGGCCGGACCCACGCCGCGAGTGGAGGCCTCGCGTTCGCCGCGAGCGCTCCGCTGATGTCCGGGCTGCGGGTCGACCTGAGTCCGGTCGGCCTCGCGGTCGGTGTCGTCGCCGCGGCCGGCGCTGCTCTGCTACCTGACCTGGATCACCCCAGTTCCACGGTCGCTCGCGCGCTTGGCCCGCTCAGCGGTACCCTGGCCCGGATGGTCGCGGCCATCTCCGGCGGGCACCGACAGGGCACTCACTCCCTGGTCGGCGTCGCGTCGTTCACTGTGCTCGCCGTGCTGGCAGATCAGGCCGGCACCTCTGGGCGGGCCGTCGTCGCGGTGCTTCTGCTGGTTCTGGCTTCCGCCGGTCTCCACCTGCGGCTGTCCCGACCGCCGGTCCTTCACCTCGCGGCCTGCGCCGTGGTGGGGTTCGTACTCGTCAGCGTCTGCCCAGCGGTCAGCGGGGGAGTGCTGCCGGCCGCGGTCGCGGTAGGCGCTGCCACACACCTCCTCGGCGACGCCCTGACCCGTGAGGGCGTCCCGGTTCTGTGGCCCTTCCGCCACGACCGGGTTCGACTCGCCACACTGAAGACCGGCGGACTCGCCGAGCGCCTGCTCATCGGCCCGGCCATGCTTGTCGCGGCCGGCGTCGTGACCTGGCACCTCACCGGGGGAGCCGCTGCGACCGACCTGTACGGAGTCGTTGTGCACACCATGAGCGGAGCGCGATGAGGAGCCCCGGCCGCATGTCCGGCGCTGAGACCCAGCAGCGCGGCCGGTCGTTCGTCTTCGCCCGGGGCGTCCTGCGTGCCGAGCTCGACCAGATCCGCCGGCGCCCGTTCTCGATGCCCAGCGGGTGGCTTGTGCTCGCCTTGACCGCTGTGATCGCGATCGCGATCGCGAATGGTGCCGACCGGAGGACTCACGGCCTCGCTCGTCTGCCTGTACCCCTGGTCTACGTCCTGGCTCTTCTCGCCGGACTCGTCATCAGCATCGGGCTCATGGTCTTGGCCCAGCTGCTTGAAGCGCTGGGCTTCCGCACTGCTAGCCACGCCTACCTGCTGCGCACCGCAGCCGGCGACGCCGGCGCGTACATCCGCGGACGCCACCGGCTCACCTTGTCATCGGTCTGGGCCTGGCCGAGGAGGACGGGCATCGGCGCTCGAGTGGTGCAACAGGCCTGTCACGACGTTGATCAGGTTCAGGCTCCGCTCTGGCTGGTCGCTGCAAACCGCGGCCTCGTCGTCTACTACCAGCGGTTCGGGTTCCGCCGCGTCCGCCGAGTCGTAATGGGCCACCTCATGCTGCGGCCGCCGGCTGCTGCAGCCGGTGGATCTGTCCATCGGACCCACTCTCCAACGACGGCCAGTGAGCGCTGCGTCGTGCCTTCCACGTGGTCCTAAGGAAACCGTCTAACAGACATGCGGCGGGTCCGGGTTTGGTCTGGGGCTTCCCCGATAGCGGGAACGTCGTGTTCGTTGAGGCTGCTCTCATGTGGCTGAACTTGGAGGTCGGGTCAGCGCGTTCCTTGAGTCGTCGAACTCGCGTGCACATCGACGTACCGCTCGTCGGCGCGTGGCCCGGGTCGAGGCGGCGGGCTCTGATCGTCGAAGCAGCCCACACCTACTTCCCCGAAGCTGCCGTCGAGTCCCTGCCGAAGTCGCGCGCCGCGAAACAGAGCTGGGCTGCGCGGGCGACCGCGCTCCAAGATCGCGGAGGCCAAGGTTGACGATCCGGCTCTACCGCTGTTTCGAGACCAGCTAGTGGCTCAGCTCGGCGGAACAGCCGACGTGTCCGGCGCCCTCGCCGTGCTCGACCGGGTCTACGCCGGCCGATTGCTGCGCCGCCAGGTGCCGCCCATCATCTCGGCGTCCTGCGTGGCCTGCGCAGCTCCTCGTCGTCGATCAGGAAGCGGCACGGATACTGGCGCATCAGCAACGCCGGTCCGTCCCTTGATGTGGCTGAGGTGCTGCACGAGTCTGTGAAGACCTGGATCAGGGAGCCCGATCAGCGGTCGGAGTGCGATGCCCAAATCATCGCCAGCGCTCAACAACTCGGCGGGATGGACGTGAGCGCGATAGAGGACGCAGCAGCCTGATCGATCCCCCTCGAGGTGACCGCCCAGCGACCGTCGTGCGGAGCACGCAAGCCGACCGTCTAACGAGACGCTGGCCGCCTCAGATCCGGTGACGCCGCTATGACCGCCCCGGCTCGAGGCTTCCTTCCGAGTCGACGTGCACGTCGGTGACGTACTGAACGTTGCCGAAGACACCCTTGATCACCTTCTTGGTGAGGCGTACCCCGAGGGTCGAGGTGACGGAGTGCCGCTTCGAGCGCGTGGCGGTTGCGGTCAGGTTGATGGGCGTCTGCTCGTCCGCGGCGACGCCTAGTTGCTGACCGAGGTCACCTCCGTCGTCCTTGGTGGTGAGGTTTCTGCAGTCGGTCGTGCAGAAACGGACTCGGACGTTGGGTGATTCACGAACAGCTCTTCAGCGTGGACGAAGACCGACGGCGGGAACGACATCGGTCCGGCACATGCTTCTGAGGAACAGCCTGGGCAAGCGGCAAGCGGCAAGCGGCAAGCGGCAAGCGGCAAGCGGCAAGCGGCAAGCGGCAAGCGGCAAGCGCAAGAAGCAGGCAAGTCGCTCCTAGGCTCCGCCCCCCGAAGGAGCTGTGGCGCGTAGTTCCTCGGTGGATCTGCACATGGCTCAGTGTGACCCTGGCGCCGTAGGCCCACCGCCGCGCGGGACGCACGTAAGCCGACCGTCATGCGAAGCAGGCCCCAGGCCCTTCTACGGTCTGGTGGCGCTTGGCGCCGATACCGTCGGGTCGTGGGGCACGACGACAAGATGCGGGCCTTCTACGACGAGGAGCTGCGAACCCGGAGGGGTGTGCGATCGGGTTCGCTGCGGCACAGACGTCTCGAGCAGCTCGTCGAGGCCTGCGGATCGAGCGTTGGTCGGGCGGTGCTCGAGGTCGGTGCCGGCGCAGGGCACGACAGTGCTGTCATGAGTAGAGCAGGCTTGGCGTACGCGGCCGTGGACCTGTCTGCCGTAGGCGCCCGGATGTGCAGGACGCGGGGTCTCGTCCCGATGCAGGCGTCGGCGACCGCCCGGCCATTCGTCGCCCACAGCTTCGATGCGGCGTGGTCGATGAGCACGCTGATGCACCTGCCCGGAGAGGAGGCCGATGACCAGGCGGAACGTGCCCTGCTCGACACCGGCCGCGACCTGCGGGTTTCCCCCCGTGACCGCCTGCAACCTCTTGGTGGTGGGCCTCCGCCCGCCCAGCGCGGGCGAAGGCCATCCGCCAACGGTGCTGGTGGTCGCGGCTCGTCGACTCGGCAGACGGGCCGAAGTTGCTCGTGCCATTGTCGACGTGAGGGTCTGCCTCGAGGTCAGGGAGTGGGGATGCCCCCGTTGACGCTGATCGTGGCGCCGTTGACGTAGCTCGACTCCTGGCTGGCCAAGAACACGAAGGGCGGTGCGAGCTCGGCCGGCTGCCCCGGTCGACCCATCGGGGACTGGCTACCGAACTCCTTGAGGGCCTTCTTGGGCTGGCCGCCGGCCACCTGCAGCGGGGTCCAGACCGGTCCGGGCGCGACGACGTTGACCCGGATGCCCTTGCTCACCACCTGCTGAGCGAGTGCCTTGCTGAACCCGTTGATCGCCCACTTCGTCGAGGCGTAGTCGAGCAGGATCGGGGCTGGCTGGTAGCCCTCCAGCGATCCGGTGTTGATGATGGTCGAGCCGGGTGCCATCTGGGCCACGGCCGCTTTGCAGAGCCAGAACATCGCGTAGACGTTGGTCTTGTAGGTCTCGTCGAACTGCTCGGTGGTCAGGTCGGCGATGTCCTCGACGAACTGCTGCTTGCCGGCGATGTGGGCCAGTACGTCGATCCCTCCGAGCTGGGTCACCGTCGTGGCGATGAGCGACTCGCAGAAGGCCTCGCTGGTCAGGTCACCGGGGACGGCGACCGCCTTACGACCGGCCGCCTCGACGAGCTGCACGACCTCCTGGGCGTCGGCCTCCTCCTCGGGCAGGTAGTTCAGCACCACGTCGGCGCCCTCACGGGCGAATGCGATGGCCACCGCGCGCCCGATGCCGGAGTCCGCGCCGGTAACCAGGGCCCTGCGTCCGGTCAGCCGGCCGCTGCCACGGTAGGTCTCCTCGCCCGCGTCAGGTTTGATCGCCATGTCCTGCTCGAGCCCGGGACCGGACTGGTGCTCGCTCATCCTGCGCTTCGGCCCGGTGTACTGCGTGGTCGGGTCTTGCATCGTGTACTGGTCACTCATTGGATCTCCTCGACACGCCTCAGGGGGTCGGCGCTGCCAGGTGAGGGGTACCCGCTCGCGGCCAGGTGAACCTGCCGAGCGCGCAGCAGCGTCGGCACGGCAGGTCGGTAGTGGGAGCACTTGGTGTCTGATTGCGCCTGCACCGAGTCACGGGCCCGAGAGCCAGAGGGCGTCGCCGGTTCACGCGCACGACACCAGCCGGCAGGTGCCTGGCTGGACACACGGACCGCCTTCTGCCCGGATGACCTGGGTTGACCGGGTGCAGATGGGGTACCTGCATTCTTCGTGCTGAATGCTTTGGGATGGGGGGCACTGGCGGCCGCCTCGCTGGTGATTGGGGCGTTGCTGGCGCTGGCCCGTCGGTGGCGTGACGGGGTCGTCGGGGCCGTGCTGGCCTTCGGCGCGGGGGCTTTGATCTCCAGCGTCGCCTTCGAGCTCGCCCAGGAGGGCTTGGAGATCGGTAGCCCCCTCAGTGTGGCCATCGGCCTTGCTCTTGGGGCCGTGACGTTCTTCGTCGCCGACCGCGCCGTGGAGAAGATCGGCGGCCGCAATGGTGGCGGATCCGCGGGCCTGCCTTTGGCGCTTGGCTCGCTGCTGGACGGCATCCCCGAGCAGGCGGTGCTCGGGATCGGGCTCGCCACCGGCAAGGGTGTCAGCGTGGCTCTGCTGGTGGCCATCTTCGTGTCCAACCTGCCCGAAGGTGTGGGCTCCGCCGCCGACATGCGGGCTGCTGGCAAGTCCCGCGCATCGGTGATCCGGCTCTGGATCGCGGTCGCCGTCGTCTGCGCCCTTGCCACCCTGGGTGGCTACGCCGTCGCCGACCTCGCCAACGGCGACGTCAAAGCTGGGATCGACGGGTTCGCAGCCGGCGCCCTGCTCGTGATGCTCGTCGACTCAATGGTTCCCGAGGCCAAGGAAAAAGCTGGCAACCGTGCCGGCCTGGCCACCGTGCTCGGCTTCGCCGTCGCAGCAGCCCTCTCCAACCTCACCTGACCGTCGGCGCACCACGTAGCGGATGACATGCCCCCGAGACTGCGTCTCGAAGCCGACCGTTGTACGGGCCGTGAGTGTTGCCCGTGTGCGTGCGGTCAGATCTTTCTCGTATGACCCGCCCGAGGAAAGGCCCGGTGACCGGGGAGCGGATTCTAGGAGTCGACGCAACACCTGAGTGTTTTGCGGCGCAGCTTGCGCCCGCGATAGAGGCTATCCCAGCACGGGTGGGTGGGCGCTTTCGGCGGCGAAACGAGCTGCTGGGGTGTCGTAGCCGAGGCCCTTGCGTGGTCGGTCGTTGAGCTCGGCGGTGACGTGGGCGACGTGAGCGGCGCTGTGCACTGCGAGGTTGGTGCCCTTCGGGAAGTACTGCCGTGCGAGGCCGTTGAAGTTCTCGTTCGCGCCGCGCTGCCAGGGGCTGCAGCGTTCGGCGAAGTAGACCGGTATCCCGCTGGTCTTCGTTAGCTCTTCATGCCTGGCCATCTCGACGCCCTGGTCCCAGGTGAGGGTCCGTTTCATGTGGGGTGCCAGGCCGGCGAACGCGTCAGCGACGGCGGCGTTCACGCTGAGGGCAGTGTGATCATGGGGCAGGTTCACGATGACGCCGTACTGGGTGGTGCGTTCACGCAGCGTCACCATGGCCGAGGCGCAGCCGATACCCAAGATCAGATCGCCTTCCCAGTGGCCGGCCTCGAGCTTGGTCTCGACGGCGGCGGGTCGCTTGTCGATCATGGTCTTGTTGGTGACGGTGGCGCCGTGACCGGTCCGGGTCAGCCACCGCGACTTCCGGATCCGACGCCCGGTGCGCAGCTTGTGGCAGTACTTGATGTGCAGGCTGGTGTTGTCACGCAGCAGCAGCTCGCGATAGATCGTCTCCGGGCACAGACGCATCGACGGGTCGCTGGGGTAGGTCTTCTTCATCCAGCCGCAGATCTCGTCAGGCGACCAGCAACGGTTCAGCTTGCGCTGCACCAGCCGGCGCAGCCCGACGTCGGCGACGAGCTTGGTCGGGCGGGGCCGGGCCTGCTGCAGGTGTGCCGTGTGGTCGGCAGTCCGAGGCAGATAGCGCCCCGCGGGGTCGCGGTGCCGGTCGAGTTTCCGCTTGATTGTGGAGGGGTGGCGGCCGAGCTCGTTGGCGACGCCGCGAAGGGAGAAGCCGAGTCCCAGCAGGTCGCAGATCTGCAGTCGCTCACGCAGGTCGAGGTAGCGGCCAGCCGACGCCGCGGGCCGGACCGGCGGACGGGTCTGGTGCTGTTGGGCTCGTCGGATGTTGGTCCCGGGGCGTCGGTGCATGCCGAGGAGTCTGCTGGCGCTGGCGTTGGTTTCCCCCGACCTCATCAGCTGCCAGTACGCGTCGTCTCGGGTCGCACGGCGCTGCGTCGCCTCCGACCGAGCCGGCCGGGCGGCCACGTCAGCGAACTGTCGCGAAGACCGCAACGCCTCACGGCGGGCGGTCACGCCTCGCGGCGCCGAGTATTGATCTGGTCTCCTCGTCGCTGCTCGGCGAGGGCGGTGACCAGACCGGAAAGCCGAAGCAGCCGCTGCGTCTGGCGTCGAGACATCCCGGACGTGCGGAGCTCGTCGAACCGTCGCTCCAACCACCGGTAGGCCGTCGACCGGCCGACTCCTGCCGAGCGCGCAGCCACCGTTAGTGCCGACCCCGACTCGTAGGCATTCCAGAACGCCTTCTCGACATCGGCGTCGACGCGAAGATGGTGCCGCTCGCTGCGACCGACGTCAGCCTCCCAGACCACCGATCGACCGAGGAAAAGCCGAGCAGGGCCTCAGCGTCAGCCGCCGGCACACCGTCACGTCGGTACTTGAGGTAGGACTCGCGGAGCCACCGATAGCCGACCTCCTTATCCACCCCGGCCTCGCGGGCGGATCTCTTGAGACCGCGCCCTTCCTTGATCGACGCCAAGAACCGGACGCCCGCCGCAGATGTCGAAGCACGAACCATGCCAACCACCTCTAGAACGAGGCGTTGCTTCGACAGATAGAACCTCGCGGGGGTCATGCGGCGATCCTCGTCCGCTGAAGTCGCGCTGATCGTGGGTCTGCCTGTTCGATTCTCGAGCCACCCCGGCACTGCGCCTGCTAGCAGGGATTGTTAGCTGGCTTGGAGCCGCGATCGTCAGGTCGCGTCGACGAGGCGGACGACGACGAGGTGGCCGTCGCGAGCGATGACGTAGATCAGAAAGCCGGTTCCTGCTCCGAAGTCAGTTGGCCACCAGTGCCACGTCGGGTCGTAGAAGGCGTCGCTGTAGGAGTCATCCGCTAGTACGCGGAGTCGCTCGAGAACGGCGGCTTGGCGCTCGTCGGGCAGCGTGAGGTAGGCGTCGAGGGGTTGGTCGGCCCAAGCGATGGGCCGGTCAGGCAACGCGGCTGACGGTGCCGTCTGGCCGGAGCATGCTCAGCCCTGCGAGGTCGCCGCGCTGGACCCGGTCGACGACCTCGAGCTCGGCTGGTGTCGCTGGCTGGCTGCGGCTCGCAGCGAGTGCCCACCAGCGCCGGACGACCTGGTTCGCTGCCGAGAGGTCGAAACTCGTCAGGGCTGTGTGAAGAGCGTCGTTGAACTCCTGCTCGAAGACGACAGCCTCGGTGGGGGAGTGCTGTTGCAGCCATCCGCGCACCGCACTACCGGAACACGGCAGGACCTCCGACTGAGACAGCGTCACCAGAACATTATCGCCTCGCGTCTTCTGACCCGGCCGTCGCCGTGCCGCACGCACGGGCTGGGTCGAGCTGGGTCAGAAAAGCGCCGCCTCCGTCGTGTCAGCTGCTGTTGGTGGGATGGCCTGGGCGATGAGGAGGCGGACGCTCTCATCGGCGTAGATCGCGGCCGACCGGCGGGCGTCCACGCGAGCGGGCCGGTGAACAGGCCGATGGGACTGAGTCAACCGAGCTCGTGCAACGTGGTCTGCAGCAGGGGTCGGTCCTGGTCGAGGGTGCGCGCTGTGGCGGTGCGGTATCGGCGGTAGCGGGCGGTGTGGACGGGGATGCGGAGCGGTTGTAGGTTCTCGCCGAACCTGTCATCAGCAAGGCGGTTCTGAGCAGGGAAACGACAAGTCGGGCAGGTCTACTTCTTCTCAGCATCGTGTCGTTCTCCTCGTGGGCGTCGGGTTTATGGTGTTTGAATTCGATCGGTTCGAGCGACTGCTCCGGCTGGGCGACCGTGCCGTGAGGGGGAGAGGTCACTGGGACGGGTCGAGCGGCCGATAGCGGTCTTGCTGGGTTGTCGGCGCCGGATCAGCTCCGTGCGGGGAGCGCCGCGAGCAGCTGCTCGTAGTCGTCCAGCGCCAGGTTCGCCGCCGGGCGCTCGAGCAGCGCGAGGATTGGCGCGAGGAGGGCCATGGACGAAAACGCCGCGTTCCTGAGCCGGATGCCCCACCGGGTCCTCGGCGCGAGGATCCGGCCGGCGTTGACCTTCTGCGACACCGAGGCGTAGTCGCGGAACTTCGACGCGTAGCGGGCGAACGCCGTCTTGTGGTCTCCGCCGGCCAGGGCGAGCTCGCCGGCGAGCACATAGGCGCCAACGAGGGCGAGTCCGGTGCCGTAACCGCCGAGGGTGTTGCCGTACGCCGCGTCGCCGAGGAGGACGACGCGCCCCTGCGCGTAGTGGTCGAGGGTGACGCGGGCGATGGCGTCGAGGTAGAACTCGTTCGCCCCGGGCACCTGGGCCATCAGCTCGGGCAGCCGCCAGCGGCCGCTGCCGAACGCCGCGATCAACTGGTCCTTCTGCGCGCGGAGGTCGTCGCGGGCCGAGGGGAGCGCGTCGGAGGCGAAGACGAAGAACGCAGGCGCCTTGCTTCCCCCGAGGAGCACTGTGCGGTCGGGTTCGCTGTACGCCACCTCGTCGGCGCCGCTCACGTCCAGCCCGGCGAGGGCGTAGGCGTACCCGAGGTGGTGGACGAAGTCCTCCTCGGGGCCGATGGCCAGCCGGCGCACGTTGGAGTGGATGCCGTCCGCACCGACGAGGTCGAACGTCTGCTGCGCGGCGTGCTCGAACTCCACGTGGACGCTGTCGTCGGTCTGCTCGAGCGCAGCGATCGAGTCGCCGAAGACGTACGTGCACCGCTCGGCGGTCAGCTCGTAGAGGATGCGGGCGAGGTCGCCGCGAGGAATGTTGATCTCGCCGCCGCCGAACGCGCCGGGAACGGTCGCGAGCTTGCGCCCGCTCGCGTCCATGATGAAGCCGTCAGGGCTGGCGACGGCGGCCTGCTTGACGGCGTCGAGGATGCCCATCCGCTCCAGGACTGTGCGGTGCACCGGACCCTTGAAGTCGACGGCCTGGCCGCCGGACCTGACGTTGGGCGCTTCTCGAGGACGGTGACGTCGAAGCCGTAACGGCCGAGCCAATGTGCGAGCGCGGGGCCAGCGATGCTCGCGCCGGAGATGAGGACACGGGTGTTCTGCACGAGGAGCTCCTGGGTGAGAGGTGAAGGCGCTGCGCGGGATGCACGGCCGGCAAGGTGAGGTGTGAGGTGTCAGCAGACACCGGGGTCTGCCGCACCCCTGATGTTGTGGAAGTGGTGGTCGAGGTCGTCGAGGGCTGCGGTCGCGGCCTGCGCGGTCGACTCCGCCCTGGGCCGGACGGGAGCGTGCTCGAGCACGCTCGCCCCGATCTGATCCGTGACCCACTGGACGACCGAAATCAGCGCGGCGGCGTGCGCCCGCGCAACGAGCGGGGGAATCTCCGAGTCAGTCGCCGTGATCGCCTCCGCTACGGTCTCGCTCTGGCGCTCCCTGAACTCGAGCGCGTAGCGGCGCAGCACCGGGCTGCGCAGGCAGAGTGACGCGAACTCGCCGGGCGCGAGCGGGTCAGCCTCATCGAACCGCGCGACGTCTTCCGCGACGAGCACCTGGATCGCCCGAGCCGGGCTCGTCCCGGGCAGGCGATTGCGCACCGCCTGGTCGTAGCGCTGGCGGATCTCCTCCGCGCGGTCGAGGACGAGGTCGTGCTTGGCGGGAAAGTAGTTGTAGACGGTTTGGTCGGAGACGTCTGCCTCGCGGGCGACGTCGAGGACCGAGACCTGGTCGTAGCCGTGCTCGGCGAAGAGCGCTGCCGCCACGTCGGCGATCCGCACGCGCGTCTGCGCCTTCTTGCGGTCGCGAAGCCCCGATTCCCGTTCCATACCGCCAGGATACGCTAAGTTTGGTTCTGCCAATATTGTTAGTGAACCAAAAGCACAAGAGCAGGGTGCCGAGGTTGGCAGCCGCACCGCGTGCTCGACTGTGTCCACGTCGGGCCGCGGTTCGTACGGCGATTCCGGTGACCGGCAGCCAGCAAGGCATCGCCAATAGGGAATCGCCACCAACGGGTACGCCGTGGACGCTCCGCCCGGTTGAGGACGCTTCCGCGAGCCCTACACCGCTCATAGATCCACCGAAGCGAACGCCTGGCGGCCGATCCTTGCGCTCGGCCTCTCCCAGACCTCGCTACGACAAGGTAGTGAGAGACCGCCAAGAGGCGCGAGGACCTACAATGCAAGAGGCGGGGCGCGACGGTGGTGGGTCGCGCCGAAGGGCGTCGGTGTAGGAAGTCGCGCACCTCGTCGTGAACGATGTCCCGCTGACAAGGGAAACGACACCTTGAGCAGGGCTGCCGATTCTCAGTATCTTGTCGGATTCCTCGGCAACGCCGAGCAACGCTGTTCGAATCTGCCCGCTACTGGCGACCACCGGCAGTCACTGCTCCCCAGGAAACCCGAACGCGTGTAAAGAGGAGCCCGGCTTCTATCGGGCTCGGCCGTGTCACTTCGCCACACTCAGTCACCCCGTTCCGGACAAGACCTTCACTGCAAGGCGTCACGATCCGCGCTTGAGGACGTTCCGGCAGGTTCTAGAACCCGGTCACACCCGAGCCGAGAGCGCTCCCGGCGGCGGTGACGAGGACGTCGCGTCCGACGCTGCCCACGACGCCGAGAATCCGGCTTGCGACTGCGTTCTTCCGACGTCGGAGCCTCCTCGGCCAGCTCGGAGAGCCGCGTAAGCAGCCGGTCGACGAACGCCTCCGGCGTCGGCCACGCGCCGACGGCACGCAGGGCCTTCTCGTGACACCGACGACAACGACGGGGTACGGCGCGTCCGACTTCACCCCGACGAGGTAGCCAGCTGCATCCAGCCGCCGTAGTGCCGCCTGCACCTGCGCCTCCGTCAGCCCAGCGACGGTCAGCGGGGTGTCGACGCGGTAGCTTGCCTGTACCTCGAGGAGGTCTACGAGCTCGACGAGCACGGGTAGGTCGAAGCTTGTCCACAGGTCTCGCACCAGCCGACCGTAGCCCTATCCGCCGGAGCCGCTGCTCTCCTGGGGCGGCGGTACCTCACTAGACATGGTGGGGTCGAGCAGTGGCCGTAGGTCCTGGCACGAGGTCGATCGGAACCCAGTTGCAGGATGAGCCCGTGAGCCGTCGTCCGATCGCGTCAGTGCTGCCATAAGCGACGACGACGTCTTCGATGCGATGGCTGCGGGCATGAACGGCCTCTTTTGGCCACTTGTCGACGGGCAGCCGGAGATGCCCGGCATTCATGGTTCGCTTCGTCGTGACGACGAGGGCTACTGGTGTGTCGACTTCGAAGGTTGGCGGACTGCCGAGGACGGGCAAGGGCCGGATTGGGGCTATCCCGAGACTCTTGCCGGCGTGCTCGGTGGGACCACAGTGCTGCTGTCCGACCAACGCAAGTGGCAGGACTTCGGGCTCTGGAGCGGCCAACGCTTGCACGTAATCCGCCTCCGCTACGAAACCGTCGTTACCGGCCCAGACGTCACACGATCACCGCAGATGGGATCGTGTTGGCCACAGCCTTCTTCCCAAACCAGCTGAAGTGGATCCCCGAGCACCTGCCGGACTGGAACCACATTCCGAGCGACGACGGCACCTACAGAGGGTGGCAGTTCGAGGTCCCGTCGTACGGCTCGTCTGAGCATGAGAGCGACCGCATTGACTGAGGCGATCATCCTCCTCCTTGGTTGCGGGCGTTTCGCCAGAGCCACGAGGGGAGGACGCTCGCGTCTTCCCCTCGTGCTGCAAGGGGGCTCGTGCTACTTCTTGCCCCAGCAGAGCTTGTCACCTTCGGCGACGCTGATGCTGTCGAGCCCGTCGACCTTCTTGTCGGTCACCAGGCTGACGCCGGTGTCGAAAAAGCTTTGGCCCGGGGTGAGCGCGGGCTTCTCGCCGCCGCGGGCGATCTTCGCGATCGCTTCGACGCCAAGCTGGGCCATCTTCAGCGGGTACTGCTGCGACGTGGCTCCGATCGTGCCAGCTTTCACAAGCTCCAGCCCGGGGTCGCAGGCTCCGTCCACCGAGACGATGGTCGCACCTTTGACGCCAGCCGCCTCGAGCGCTTGCGAGGCGCCGCCCGCGGCAGGCTCGTTGAGCGTGTAGACGAGGTTGATGTCGCGGGTGTTAGCTAGGCAGTTCTCCATGGCCGACTTGCCCCCGTCCTGTGCGCCGCCGGTGGGCTCTTGGCAGGCGATCGAGTAGGAACCGGATTTGCCGCCGGCACTGTAGGTGCCGGTCTTGTCCTCGTCGCCGTTCTTGGATTTGTCCTTGGTGTCGATGCCCATTCCCGTGAGAAAGCCCTGGTCGCGGTTGACGTCGACCGAGACGACCTTGTCGTTGAACTGGTCGAGCATCGCGATCTTGGCCTCCTTGCCGTTGAACTGGGCTGCGGCCCACTTGCCGATTAGCTCGCCAGCCTTGAAGTTGTCGGTGGCAAAGGTGATGTCGACGGTGTCGGCAGGGTCAGGCGGGGTGTCGAGCGCGATGACGTACAGACCCTGCTTACGCGCGTTCTGGATGGCGGTGTTCACGCCTGGGCCGCTGGGTGTGATGAGGATGCCCCGGTCGCCGCGAGCGACAGCGGCCTCGATGGCCTTGATCTGGCCGTCTTCGTCGCCGTCCTTGGCGCCTGCTGCAAGGGTGATGTCGACCCCGTTCTGGGCTCCAGCCGCCTTTGCGCCTTCTTGCATTGTGATGAAGAACGGATTGATGTTGTCCTTCGTGATCAGCGTGACGGCGATCTTGTCGTTGCTGCCGCCTCCGCTGGAACTCTGGGAGCCGGGAGAAGCTGAGCCGGCGCAAGCGGTCAGTCCGAGTCCAAGTGCCATGGGGACGGTGAGGTAGGCGAGTGTGCGTTGGTGCCGACGGAACATGGTGGTTGTCCTTCTAAGGGTGTGTGGATAGACGGGGTGGTGCTTGGCGGGCGGAGGAAGAGATAGAGCAGCGTCGACCCGTGTCATAGGTCGTGTCTGTTGGACTCAGTCAGCCGCGTTGCAGTGTGGTGGCGCCGGTCATGATCGCGACCGCTTCGGTCGGGGTGTGCGACGTGGGCGTGATGACGCCGGCGCACCCGCCGAGGCGGGCGATGTGGATCCGGTCGGCCACCTCGAACACGTTCGGCATGTTGTGGCTGATCAGGATGACCGGCAGGCCCTTGGCCTTGATCTGCTGGATCAGGTTCAGCACCTGACCGGTCTCCTTGACGCCCAGCGCCGCCGTGGGCTCGTCGAGCACCACGAACTTGGACGCGAAGGTCGCCGCCCGCGCCACGGCCACGGCCTGGCGCTGCCCTCCGGACAACGTCTCGACCGCCTGGCCCATGTTCTGGACCGTGGCGATGCCGAGGTTGGCCATCGACCTGCCGGCCGCGTCCTTCATGCCCTTCTTGTCGAGCATCCGGAACACCGACCCGAGCACCCCTGGACGGCGCTGCTCCCGACCGAGGAACATGTTGGCCGAGATGTCGAGCGCGGGCGCGACGGCCAGCGTCTGGTAGACCGTCTCGATGCCGGCGGAGCGTGCGTCCTGAGGCGTCTTGAAGCTGATCTCCTGACCGTCCAGGTACAGCTGGCCGGAGTCGGGCGTCGCCGCTCCCGTGCACGCCTTGATCAGGGTCGACTTGCCCGCCCCGTTGTCCCCGATGATGGCGAGGATCTCGCCGGGGTAGAGGTCGAGGTCTACCCCGTCCAGCCCGATGACCTTGCCAAAGGTCTTGATCAGCTTGCGGGCCGACAGAACGGTCTGGCTCGGGTCGGCGATGCCCTGCTGCACGGCGTCGAGGTCGACGCCGTTGACCGTGCCGTAGCCGGACTCGTTCTGGGTCGTGCTCATGCCTTCACCTTCCGGATCCACTGGTCGACGGCGACGGCCACGATGACCAGGACGCCCGTCGCGAACACGCGCCACTGGTCGTCCACCCCGGCCAGGCTGAGGCCCAGCCGGAACGCGTAGACGATGAGCGCCCCGATGATCGTGCCGATGACCGCCCCGCGGCCGCCGAAGAGGCTGGTCCCACCGATGACGACGGCGGTGATGCTCTCCAGGTTGGCGTCGGTCAGGGCGTTGGGGCTGGCGCTGCCGGCCCGGCCGATCTGCAGCCAGGCCGTGACGCCGTACAGGAGGCCGGCGACGGTGTACACGCTGAGCAGCACCCGGTTGACCCGGATCCCGACCAGGCGGGCGGCCTCGGCGTCGTTGCCGACGGCGTACACGTGCCGGCCCCACGTGGTCTGGCTCAGGGCGAAGCCGACGATGATCGTCATCAGGATCACGACGATCACGCCGGTGGTGATGTTGAGCTGCCCGATGTGCCGGACGTTCCCGGCCGCACTCAGCAGCGGCGGCATCGCGTTGGACTGGATGTTCGACCC